>Ga0315903_10001006_pt1 | contig 42568 bp, 58 predicted proteins | sample LakEriMetagenome_7_FD_203524 | JGI IMG/M metagenome (GOLD analysis project Ga0315903, IMG submission 203524) | Freshwater fungal communities from buoy surface, Lake Erie, Ohio, United States - Buoy 2 MA119 | ecosystem: Environmental > Aquatic > Freshwater > Lake | place: USA: Lake Erie, Ohio... | reverse complement strand
GAGGACGTCGCCAAAGTACGAATACTCACGAACGACGTCCTCCCATACTCCAGGGGCCGTTTCTACAGATTCACCATAACCGATTTCTCCATAGAATTTTGCCATAGTGTTTACTACCTACTAAGCAGCGTTACGGGTAAATACCCAGTCAGCGTCGAAGTTGTGAGGGAATGCGTATCCAGTAGCTGGAACTGCAACGATCTCAACAGAAGCTCCTGCTGCAAGTGCAGTCTGAGCTCCGGCAGTAAGTACTGCACCAGTTGCCTTGTTCTTGTAAACAACGCCAGTTACTGATGGGATAGTCACAACACCGGTGCTAGCAACGAAGCCAGGAACGGTTGGAGTAACGGTACCAGAAGCAGTAGCGCGTGTAATAACAAGAGCTGACTTAGGCTTTGTTAGAGTACCAGACATGCGACCTTCAATTAGGTACTTGTACTGGTTGTAATCAATGTCGAAGTCGTCGAACATTGATACGTTTCCGCCGTTGTCTGCACCAACAGTGTAGTCAGCTAGGTTAACCATGATACCTAGAAGGTTAGGTACTGATTCCATAACTTCGACTGCAACAATTGAGCTTACGCGAAGAGCTGATGCAAGTTCTGCCTCAGTTGGGTAAAGACGACGGCCAAGGGTGTCCTTGATAAGGATAAGGTCGGTAAGAACTGCCTCAGTGGTGTAGAACGTAGGAGTTCCAGTACCCTTGTAGTTAGTTCTTGCGCGAAGAATTGCTTCAACAATGTCGTTACCAACAACTGCTGAACCAATTTCTACCTTGTGTGCGTAGAAGTCATCATCCCAAGCAATTGGGCGGATGTTTGATTCGCTGATCTTGTCGTCTGAGTCGATTTCACGACCGTCACCGATAAGGATTGCGCGTGCAATTTCCTCGTCTAGCATAAGACGCATTTCAGCCTTCAACCATGCAACAACATCTAGATCGGTAATATCGATCATGTCGTCTCTGTCAAGCTTTTGCTTCTTATAAATGGTTGTTGGAGTAGTTACTCTCTTAGAAAGAGCAAAGAACTCTTCCTTCTTAAGTGTACCCTTTACGTAACCCTTAGCGCGAGCGTCGTCAAGTGTAATGTCAGCAGACATAGACTTGATACGTGAGAACGGAGACTTGCGTGTTCCGTTGATAACGCTAGCTACCCACTCGGTTCGTCTTTTTACAAAGTCCGGAGTGTTTTGGATTAGTTTTGCATCTGGGAATAGGAAATCGATGTTTTCGATTCCATAAGTTACGGCGTGAGCAAGGAATGCATCCTTGAGTGAGCCTGATTTCTGAGCGTCAGCAATAATAGTCTGAAGATCAGCGTGTGAAAGTTTTGCACCTTCTGGGGTTGAGCCGTTTTGCTCAAATACATTGCGGGTCATGTTTTGACCTTCCTGGTCGTGTTGGATGTGGTTTTCTTCATCGTCATCTGACTGTGCCATAGACTCAGAATTTAATGCTTCGCCGATCATGTAATATACGACGTTTTTTTGCTCTTCAGACATGCTGTCAAATACATCTTTGACTGTCATTTCTGCAGCAGGAGTAGCAGCGTGAGCCACTACTTCGGTGTTTGTAACTGCGGTTTCTGCCACGTTATCTCCTTGTTTAAGTGTAATATCCTGATGCTCTAAAGTGAGACCAGTATAAATAATCGCTTCATCTTCAAGTGGTGTAAAACCATCACTGTGAGAAATGTTAACGTTGTCAATAAATGCACCTGGGTTTGCTCCAGCCAATACAAGACTTACTTCCTTGATTGATCCGTGCAAGACGTCAGCGCCTTTTTGTACAAGTTTGTTTGCATAAATTGAGAGTGCCTCAATATCGCCATGTTTAACTAAGCCTTTAGCTACTTGAGCTTGTGCTTCGTTGTTAAAGAAACCGTAGGCATATACGCCATCTTCACGGTTCTCTAGGTATGCGTGTCCAAGGACATTACTTGCTTCGTTGTGCATGTGTTGCCAAACAAGAGGTACCTTAGTTCCGTCTTGTTGTTTAAACGCATTTGCAAGAATAGTACGTCCATCAGAACATCGCAAACCCGCTTTAGATGCGTAACCACTAAAGTCAGCTGCTTCCATTTTGAAGTTTCCTTTCTATACTTGTGGTTGTTGGTTTGTATCTTGTGATTGGTTTGGTTCAACCATAGGATCAACTACCGGTTCCGGTATGTTGCTGTTTATAAGTTGATCCGCTTTAGGATCGCTTGAAGGTTTAAAACCTAGAATAGATCTTATTTCGTTTGATGATAGTATTTCGTTTCGAGTAAATTTATCTGCAATGTCAGCAATAGAACCTACAGGAACTAACTCAAATGGGTCTCTAAAGAATTCAATAGATTGCATTTGAGACCTTGCTGTTTTAGATAAAAATGTTCTTTTCATACCCTGAGTTATAGCTATTAGTAGAGGTTTAATTGTTCTACTGTGATAATTTAACATTGTTTTTTCATCGGCTGTTCCAGCAATTACTTCTGCAGTAAGGCCTAGTTGACCATAAAGCATGTTTGTTAAATACTCAACTTGGGCAAGCATATTGTTTTCAGCAGGTCTATTGAGTTGAGTAATCTTTTCGGTTCCGTCAGTGTATGCAATACCGTACTGTGAACCTTTAAGTTGTTCTTCTATATCTTTTCTTCTGCTTTCAGCTTGTAGTCTTCTTGCTTCAGATTTTATAACATATGGTAGTTGAATAATCAAATCTAATTTACCAGAACTACTTTGTTCATCAATTGCGTCTAATAGATTAAGTTTTCTAATTAATCTTTGTAGTGTAGAGTTTGGTTCATTCATAACTGCATATAAAGGGTTTTCAATAATACAAACTAAAGATTTAGGAAGAGTGATGTCTTCTTTTTTACCATTTAAATCGTTATATACTCTTACTTGTACATGTTTTGGATACCAAGTTAAAATCTCTCCAACTCTTAATGACTTAATATCATAGCTAGCTGTGTTTAAAGGATTTAAACTAGTTTCAACAGGAACAATAGCTACAATACCTTTATCTAGCAAAGACATAGCTACGTCTTGTTTAAAAGCTTGGGCTGATTGATCAATGTTTGCTTCTAAGCTTAAACAATCATTTAATCCACTATTTATTGATGAAAGATATCTATTGTTTTCATCTAATCTAACATGTCTAATATCTACTGATGAAATATCAATTCCAATTCTTGTATATATGGAGGATATGATAGAACGTTCATTTGAAAGATTAAGTCTTACTCTATCCGGACGTAAACCGTAACTACCACCAGTATCTAAATATGTCATGTTTCTTGAAACTTTATCATTTGTAAATGCATTCCAAGCATGCTTTATTCGATTACTAAATGATGGTGCCATGTTTTACTCCTATCTAGTAATTAAATTTATCCTTTTAAGCCAGCTTTTAGAAGCGCAGGTATTCCAATAGCGGCAAGTGTAGTTGTTCCTAAAATTGCGGTTGTTGAAATAGCCCACTCCCTACCAGTTTCAATGTTTCTTGCGGAAGTTGCTGCGTCAAGAACTCTTAGTTTTCCTTTAGCAGTAATTAGTTTTTGATAGTTGGCTTCGGTTCTATCTTTTCTAAATTCAGATCTAGCCGTTTTAATTGCTGCTTTTTTTCCAGGTCTTTCTTTTTCATATCTAGCGCGAGCTGCCAAGATATTTCTATCGTATACGCTTCTTTCTCCATATTTAGGGTTTGCGCTTCTTACTCCCCATTTCATACCTTTTTTACCAGCATGCATGATAAAGTTTGCTTGTTCGTTTGTCAATTTGTTCCTCCTACTCAAAGGCTTCTTTGTTTAATTTATACGCAATATATGCATCGATCATTGCGGCGACATTATCAATTTTTTGATCTTGTCTTTTTTTCAATAATTTTCTGTTACCATTAGTATCTTCTAAAGTAATGGCATTACCCATAGCAAAAGACATTAGTGATTGGTCAAATATGAGCATTCTTTCTCCAGAAAGAGCTTTTAGTTCGCCAAGTGGAACAGACTCTGTTTTAGAACCTTGGATAACTTTCTCTATTCCAAAAGGACCGTTTTCGCCTTCCCATCTAGTTACAAACTCCTTTGCGTTGTACGGGTCAAATCCAAAAGATCTAACGTCATACTCGTTGTCTGCAATAAAATGTTCTAGGTCTTCATAAACTTCCATCATGTCTAAAACAGTACATTCTAGTACTTGTAAGCTTCCTTCTCTTAAGAATTCGTCATACTTAATGCGCATAGCTCCAGGTAGTTTCATAAGAGTTAAAGATGAAATGTAACTTCTAGTTTTAATACCAAAAGAACCATCGCTTAATGGAAACATGAAAGTAAAAGCACAAAAGTCGTCTCCTTGTGAAAGATCGGCCCCTAAAGAACAAGGCATCTTCCAAAATTCACGCTTTCTGTGAGGTAGTGTTTCTTCGTATGTAAAGAAGTATGTGTAACCTTCCATAGGTATACCAAAACGTTTAGCTAAAATGTCGTTTCTTGATGCTGGAGCTTTTTCAGCTCTTTCAACATCCAGTTGATAAGTTTCGTAGCTTACGGTTTTTCCTAAATTAGGATTAGCTTTTAACCACATAGATGGATCGTTAACTTCTTCTAATTCGTCTAGCTTGTAGTAAAATATTGATACGTGTGGGTTGTAATAGTCACCTTTTAAAATGTCCATTAGTTCCATTTTGATTGTATCGCCGCTTCCGTTTCGAACAGTACCTTCTGAACTCATAGCAATAATTAAATAGTCATCTAGCTTAGAGGCTCCTTGTTCAATTGCACCAACTACGTCTTCTCTAATGTCTCCAGACAACCATTCATCAATAGTAGATAAGAAAGGTCTAAGTCCTTGGAGCTTATTTATAGACATTGGTCTAATCTCAAGCAAAGATCCAGTTAAAAAGTTTTCAATACCTTTTTTAGTTGAAGCTAATTTTAATCTATTAGACTTTGCACCAGTAGTGTTTTGTAGAGAGCCCTCTGTTAAGAATTTAAACAAAGGGCCTCGCGCGCGGGTGATAGCTGTTCTAAAAGGAGACATAATTTCTTCGGCTTGTTTCATAGTTGGCGCAGTAGTTATTTGGTGAGTAGTTGAAGTGTTTACATTTAAAAAGTAGCTTTGCATGGCCATTGCGTACATTGATTTAGCTGCTCCTCGAGCAACGATCAAGTACTGCTTACTGACTAGACGTTTTTTAATCATTCGTCTAACGTATCTACCGCCATGGTTATCGTCTCCTGGTTCGTATACGCTTCTTTCTACATAATAAAACCAACTAAGTGCGGCTTCTGCCCATAGTTTAAAACTATCTAGCAAATGTAGATCGCCGCCATCAGTTAGGGTTAATTCGTTTTCGCAATATTTAACAAAACCATCAATTGCTGTTTCGTCGTAATAAAAATTAGGATTAGCTATAAGATCATCAATTCGATTCATCTCTAATGCAATTTCTTTATTTACTGGGATTTCTCCTCTTATAACTGCATCTCGAAACTCTCCATAATATTTAGGAGTTGCTCTATTTGAAAGACTCATATCCAATCCTCCTTTCTATTAATTAGATAGACGTTCTACAATTGTAGCTTTAATGCGTGCGCCAGCTGCAGAATTAGAAAAAGCAATTGCAGAGTTTATGGTTGTGCCTACTGCTAAAATGGCCAAAACTGCTTTGTTTCCAGAACTTAAGCTACCAGTTATGGATTTAGCGCCTATAGGGTTAATGTCTTTATATTGTCTTTCTAACTGCATTCTAGTTATTACTTTTTTTAGTTCTTCGTTAGAAAGTTTAGATGGTATTTTAGATCCGATAGTTCTTGAAGATGTATAATCAATAGATCTATCTTTTCTTACGCCCCACTTCATACCTTTTTTACCAGCATGTATTAGGGTGTTAATTTCTTCATTATACATTTGCTTTTGCTTCCGATTCTGTATTTAAACGATACTCTAGTTCTTTACAAATATCGTTTAATGCTTGCAGGTGGAACGATGTTCCTGGTGGGTCAAATGCTAGTTTAACTTTTGCCCAAATATAAGTTTTTACTGAGTTTATTGCTGTGTTGCTTTGTGTAAAATCAACCCATTCGCTATCACTATCTGTTATAGAAAAAGGATTTGTTGTTCCTACGCCTAATTGATGCAGTGTAGAAAATGCAGAGTTAATATGTATAGTTATGTCTGTATCAAATGCATCGTATTCAGCTGGAATATGTAAAAGTTTTTTTACGTCTTGTAAAATACTACTCATTATTGTTCACACTCCTGAATTGCTTGTTGTTCTGTGTCATATTTACTCCAGCAATTTTCTTGAGTCTGAGACCAAATAAATAGCGAACTAATTAATACAGTTAATGCTAAAAATGCAAATAACATAAAGTAAAATGACTCTTTTTTAGTTAAGTCCGTCATTGATGATCCTTAATTCTACCAAAGTTTTGTGTCGTTTAAATTTCTTTCAACAAACGGTAACGCTAGTAGATTCTTATCGCCATAGTGTATAGCGTTATGTGTTTTATGGGTTGTACAAATTAAAAATTCGGGATTTAGAATATCATTATCTCCGTGTTCTATATCTTCAACACTCATGGGATTCATATGGTGAATAATTATCCTATCGTATATTTCGTAACCCTGAAAAGCCAAATCCAAACCTTGGTCTCTGGCTATTACATGGTTACGAATATTTTTCCATTGTGCAGATCTATAAAATTGTTGATTGATGTATCTATCAAAGCCAAAAGTAGATTTTCCAACTGAACCTTTTAGTTTTAAATATTCATATCTTTCCTCAAAGGTGTTCAGTCTTATTAATTCAGAATATGATCTAATCATCATACTCCTCGTCATCTACTTCTGTGCCTTGATATCCACGCATAGCGTTTAGTGCGTTTGCATAGAGTTCTTCTACTCGCTTAGCAGATTCAATAGTCTCTGTTCTAGCTTTTAGAAGTTGTTTTTCTAGTTCTAATTTCTCTTTTTCAATTTGTTCTCTTGTGGTCGCTAGTTTTAAATAGTGTGTAATAACTTGAGATGAAGCCGAACCATCGATAAGTTGTTTTTCGGCTAAATCAAAAGCAAGTGCGATCATTTGATTTTCTCTTGCTTCCGGAGTTGTAGCCGGAGGTCTTCTTATTTTTTTTGTTTCTGTTTTTTTGATGGTTGACATGTTCACCTCCTAAATTATTAAGTTGTCCACGTTCCAATAGTTGTAACGGCGTTTGTTCCTACGCGTCTAACCTTAAAAGCTAAATCAGAATATACGGTTACACCGTTATCTGAAGTGATGCTTGCGGTTATTTTTGGAAATATCTTCATTTGCCCAGTTCCGCTAACTCTAACTTGTCCTCTGGAAACAACAGCCGCATATCTAGAGCCTGTAGTTACAGCAGCAACAATAGTTACTGATCCTCCAGTGGTTCTAGACTGAGTAGTTGTTCCTGATGCTCCCAATATAGTTGATGTTGATACTTGGTTAAAGAAAGCATGTGATTGAGTTGGTGAACCAGATATGGTACTGAAATCATATCCAAAAGAAAGAGACATTGTAGTAGATGTTGCGTATGTTTGACCAACCATAAAATATAAATCAAAGTCATATGTATAACCGGCATCCATAGGAAAACCTCTAGTTGTAGAACCTAATATGCTTTGACCTCCAGCAGAACCAGCAAAGTCTAGAGCATAGTTAGAGCTACTTGTATAAATATAACCTGGATACAATAATGTTTGATCAACAGATACGGTTGGTGTTGCCCAGATAGGTGTAGTTCCTGCTCCAGTACTTGTTAGAACTTGATTACTTGTACCATTGCTACCGTTTAAACTAACTGGCGAGTTTACACCCGTTATAGAAAATGGGCCATTAGTGCTTATACCTGTTACAAATGCTCTAGTCATATTTTATCCTTAAGCCATTACTACAATTCTGTATGAATCTGCTGCAATGTTGGTTGCTGGTGATGGTGCAGTTAATCTTACAGTAATAACGGAGGTCGAAGTAAATTCAATATCTGCTTCTACTACTTCGTTGTTTGAGATTTGACGTACTTGTGCAATAACATCAGATGTTCCTAGGTTGTGGTTTACAGTCCATGTCCCAACTTGTCCGCTTAGAGTTAGAAGAGGGTTTGGTCCTGCAAATTTGTCTGTAGCTGTACCAATAGTAGTTATTCTACCGTAAGAGTCAGCAGAAATGCCAATAACGCTAGATGTACCTTTTGGGGCTCCAGTGCTTGAAACAGATACGGTTGCCAAGTCAATATTATCTGCGTTAACAACGATTCTAGCAGTGCTAGCTGTTGCTACGTCGATAGTGTTACCAGTTTTTGTTAGACCTGCACCTGCAACAATTTGTCCGGCACCTGAGAATTGAGCCCAAGCTAGAACTGTAGTTCCAAGTGTAATTGTTCCATCCGTTGTCATTACCCAGCCAGAATCTGATTGAGATCCTTGTTCGACAAATACGAATGCACCTGAGTTTAGTTTAGCTGCAGTGTTTGCATCGTCAGCTCGCGCCCACGCGCCAGAGGCTACAACCCAAATACCATTTTCTGCTCCTGCAGTTTGGTTTTTTAGAAGTACTCTATCACCAACAGCTACAGATACAGTATCAATAGTCTGAGTTCCGGTAAGAGCAACGTTTGCAGTGCTTGCAACCTTTACAGAATCCTTAACATCTAGACCCTGGCGAGCAGCATCAACATATGCTTTGGTTGCAGCATCTTGTGCAAGCGTTGGATCTGCTAGACCAGTAATCTTTTGGTTGTTAAACGCAACAGAAGCTGATGGTGCAGTCATTTGATCTAGGCGAGAAGTTCTAACTGCAGTGTCGAAGTTAGAAATAGTTGATGCTAGTTGTGTGTCTGTGTGGTTTGTTCTAGACAACGGGTTTGTTGCTAGTTTAGATAGTGCAATCGCAGCTGAGCCGCTAATATCGGCATTAACAATTGTCGCATCAGCGATCATAGTTGATGTGACAGTACCGGTGTCTGCAGCAGTAATTGCTGTTCCGCTAATCTTAGCTTTATCAATAGCTGCGCCGGTTTTAATATCAGCGTCAACAATTTCTCCAGATAGAGTAATCTTATCCCAAGCGGTTCCATCGTACAAATATAGGAATTTGTCGGTTGTGTTGAAATACATCTGACCCAAAACAGGTGCAGGTGAGGTTGGTGCGGTTGCTAGTTTGTGAATTACAGGAAATTGTAGTTCATTTGTGTTTAGGTTAATGTTTGTCAAAAATAGTTTAGCCATTTTTTATTCCTTAAGATAAGTAAGCAACTCCAGAGCATTGTGCTGTGAATTGCAAAGTTATTGAATTTTCGTTATTGTAAATAATTTGGCATTCTACTTCGTTCCCGCCAGAATCAATTATTGTAACGCTAGGCATATAACCTAGATTGTGGGTGATAGACCAAGAAGTGTTTGCTACTTGTTGGTTGTGTTCATATTTAAGTGCTACTTTTGTTGGTTTCCAAAGACCAGACGCTGTCTCATAAGTTAATACGTCATTATTTAAAGGAGTTTGAGCAGAAACGTCGTGAAGTTCTTTTAATTCAAAACCGTTTTGCACTTTTACAAATATTTCTCCATTGTTAATGTTTTTTCTAGTAACTATACCAATAAAAACTAAATGGTTTGGGGCATATGGTTTGTTACTTAAACCAAATATTAAATTTCCATCTATTCCAAGCCAAACTGGATCTCCAGAATTAGCCAAGTTAGTATTTAACCCGGATATTAAACCTTCAGTAACAACTTTAACTTTATCATTAGTGTTTCCACTTGCTTCGATAAGACCTAGTGTTTTTGAAGATGTTGATTCGCTGATGTTTGAGGCTTTTGTAACAATCATGTTTGTTCCATCAGCTGATGAAACATAAACGGCTTGACCCTTGGTCATTGGTTGAGCTAATTTAACTTCGTGTTTAAGTTGAGAGGTCCAATTAGCGTAATTATCTATCCAAGTTGTATCGTAGTTTGTATCTGAGTTTTTTGCAAGTATTTGACCTTGAATTCCTCCGATAGCAATACCTACGCCAGCGGCTCCATCAGCTCCAGTAGGACCAGTAGGACCAGTAGGACCAGTAGGACCAGTAGGACCAGTAGGACCAGTAGCACCAGTAGGACCTTGCGGACCCGGTGCAGCTGAAAGAACTTCAATGATTGTCGATGATTGACTTATTGGAATTTCAACAGCGATTGTTTCCGTTACAATAATATCAATCTCAGACATTGTTATCACCCTCAATAATATTGTTTAATAGTTTGAGAATTCTTTCTCGTTCTTGTCTTACTGCGGCTTGTGTTTTATTAGCTAGTGTTTCTTCGAAATATTGTCTAGTCATTACTAAATTTTTAGTGTTTTCTCTACATTTACACGTAGTCATAACTAATGTTCCATTAGGTTCTTTACACATCAGTCACATCCTTTTCAAACTCTACTTTACCAGCTAACCATGTTCTGATAGTTGAGTTTTGCGTTGCTTGTAGGTCCCAAAAACCTTTTTTCATATTACTAGTTTGTGTTGCAGATAAAGATACTGTAATTTGACCAACATTTGCTGAAGTAGTAGTTACTAAAAAACTAACAACTACGTCTGAGTCAATTTCTGGTCTCCATTGAGCTACCCAGTTTGTCCAACCTTCAGTTACTAAATTTTTAGGTTGATTCGTTTCTTTGTTTTTAAAAATATAAGTTTGTGAAAAAGAATCACCTCTATAAATTTTGATTGCTGGAATTTTTATTGGAAATTCACTCATGGTTCTCCTTAGATTTAAAGTAGAGTTATGTTTTTTGCTTCGCCGTCTTGGTGTATAAATGCAATTGCGCCTCGTTTAGATTCGTCTCCAGTTTTTGATTTCCACCAATTACTAGAAACTTCAAATGGTGCACCGCAAATAACCCATCTAGTTTTTTTAGTTTTAATACTGTGTTCGTGTTCGTGACCATGAAGCAAAATATGAGATGCTCCTGCAGACTGTTGGTTCAAAGCTTGTCCGGCTAACCATTCCATAGATTTACCTCGAGACCATTGATGGCCGTGGGCAATAGCAATAATGCTAGAACCTACTTTTCTGACAATATGGTCTTGGTCCTTCTTTGGTACAAATATAGTTACATGTCCATAGCGTTCAGGATTAGTTCTTAACGCTTCGTTTACTGCAATCGCGCTTTCGGTTGCGTGTCCATCATCCGGTCTAGTCTCAACACCTGTATACTTGCTACTTGCTGAATCGTGATTACCATTAACAACGTCTACTTCTAACTTGCTTACGCCAGCTGTTACAAAAGAGTCAATTGCGTATCTAAGTATCCATCTAAAAAGTCTAAGTTGTTCAGTAAGTGTTAAGGACTGTCTCCAAGTTAGCTTTCCGTTTTGACTTGTAGCAAAGCCTTCTATGCAGTCACCTGCAAACGCTAGATGAACTTCTGCTTTACCATTAGTTCTCCAAAAATGGATAGCTTTGTCAACGCTGTCTATAAATTTATCAATTGTTTTTTGAACACCAAGGCCTTCACCTTCGTCATCAATTTTTCCTAGTTGAAGATCTGCAAATAAGATTGTTAAAACTTCTTTACTGTTGTTTGGAATATACTTTTTTGCTGGATTCTTTTTAGATAGATTCTTAACAAGTTCATCAATGTTAATATAACCATTAATCGGTTCAACAATAAATTTATACCAAAAGGTTGGTTTAGTTAAAGCGTCTTGTCCTTGCTTTTGTCTAGTCCAACCATGTGTCTGATGTCTAATCTCGACGAGTCTCGCGCGATACCCCTGAGGAATATGTCCGCCTTGAGACTTTATAAACTTTTCAATTTCTTTATCGCTCTTGCCTCTAAGATCGTTGTCTGTAGTTGCTTGAATGATTGATTGATTTTTATCGTGTGGCAAAAATTCTGCTGTAAAGCTCGTTCTTCCTTTTGGTGGAATAAAATTATCAGGTTGCTGAATAAGATCGTTTACTTTCTTACTACTTCCCATACTAACTTTTCCCCTTCCTTAATAGTTTAGGTCGAACAAATAAGGGTCTTGTTCTACTTTTTTGTTCCCCCGGGGCATTTTTGGAGGGCTGGGCGATGCAGAGGGGGGGTGTATTTTGCGAGACCCCCCCTCCCCTCTCTTTAAATTATGTTAGATATTATTTTTTATCTTTTTATAAAGTAAAGTTGCGTCTTCTTTTATTATATCATTAATTGCTGACTCGATTGCAAGATCCTGGTCTGCTTCAGATAGTTCATCTGAGTAGGTGGCGACTCTTGCAAGCAACTCATTACTGTAGTATCCTTGTGATTCATCATAAGACAACCACTCATCAAACTGTTTAAAAGGATTGAAAGGATTATCTACAGTAGTTAACATGAACTTAGCCATAAAATCCTTTCTATCTATTTAAAGCTGCATTTAATGTTGTAGTAGGAACACCTAGGGCGTCTGCTATTTCAGCTTGTGTATAGCCAGCTGCAAACATTGAATTAGCTCTTGCTGTCTTAGCACTGGACATAACTGTGTTTGTTCTAGGTGTAGCTAGGGTTTTTACTTGTTCTATATCGGTGTTATCAAGAATGTCTGATAGTCTTGAGTTACTAATAGCGCCCGCTTGAATAGCTTCCCATTCTATTGGGGATATTATAACTTGTTGCTTTTTAGCACCAACTCTTTCTCTTGCTGAGTTTAACGCTTGACCTTTCATCTTTTTAATCTCGTCTTTGTCCATATTGGGGTTATCTGCTTTCTTAGCGTTAACAATATTGTTTGCTAAGATTTGAGCTTGTCTCTCTAGGGGCTTGTTTTTAAAGGCGATTTGAAGCTTAGCTTCTAAAGATTTTACTTCTTGATCATACGTTACTTTAGCAGTGGGTGAGTATTTAAGAGGCGGTGTTGAATATGCATTTTTTCTAGCATCATTAGCTAGGGCTTTTAATTTATTCGCATAGTCTGCATATAGAGCTTCTCTAGGTGTACCAGATGATAGTTCATATGCATCTTTAGCTTCTCCCAATCTTGTTGAAAGAGTAGTCCTTGTTTTAATAACGCCAGTTTCTATAAAAACTTTTTTACCTGTTGCTTTATCAATAGGGCCACCCATTGAATCAGGTCTTGGTATTCTTTCTGGATAAGTAACACCGGTTTTTACAAATACTTTTTCACCGGTCTTAGGGTCAATAGCTCCACCTAAAGCAGCAGGTCTTGGTTTTCTTTCGTCTACTCTAAGATCTGATGATGCTCTAGAAATAAGAGTTGATGCGCCATTAGTGATTCCACCTTGATACTTGTTTTTTAATTCTCTAATACCATGATCAGCATATGATTGTTTATAATTTAATCCATGTTTCTCAGCATCAATTACAACCATCGAGTGTCTAACAGCTCTTACTATTTCTGGAGCGCTTGCACCTCTAATTGTCATATCAGTAATAAGATTGGAGATATTACCCATTTCTGTTTGAGTGTTAGTCATCTTTTTCATTCCATCAAAACCACCATAAGATGCTCTAGGATCGAATTCTTTCAAAGCAGTTATGGCTTTTGATGATTTTACTGAACCAGAAGTATTAGGTATAACTAAAACGGAATCTCCATCAAAATCGGCACCTGATAGTTGCTTTGCTACATTTGGATTAATAGCAATTGCATCTGTTGCTCTACCTAATATACCAATAGCATCTCTGTTTCTATTGTTAACTTGAAGTTCTGGTATTTCAAATATACCACCATGAGGGTGTCTAATTAAAACTACCTTTTCGCCATTTCTATATTGAGGTGCATAAACTTCATTATCCTTTAAAGATGGAATTGGTAAAATAACATGGTTTCTAGTTCTTGGTAGCCCCATAGCTTTTAGTGTTACGCTTGAAGAATCTGCGTCATCTGCAAATGTTTCTAATAGTTTTCTTTTAACTGTAGGGTTTGTTAAAGCCATAATATCATCAAACTCTTGTTTTTTAGCTGCAAAAGTTAAACCTAATTGTTCTTTAATTAAAGACGGATTTTGTTTTGACAACATTTGAGATGATAGTTTGTTTGACCATTTAAACCAGTCGCCTTCTTCGTTAAGAATATTAAGGGCGCCTCTTTGTCCACCAGGTTTGATTACTGCTCCAAAAGGATTATCTGGATCGTCTTTTAATGGTTTCATTACATCTAATTTAGTTTTTATTTTAGGATCATTTTTAGATTTATTAGTGTTAAATCTTATGTCAACGCCATCTGGTAGATCATTTGCATAAACAGCCATACCTTTAAGATAGTGTGTACCATTTACTGATATTCTAACTTGAGCATACCTAGATTTACCTAAATTTAAATCATCAACACCTGGTCTTAACTCAATGATACCATCTTTGTTAGATCCGCCATCTTCATCATAAACAATTGATACCCTATTAAGTTTTACATTTTTAGGTGTTGTTAAACCGTAAAATGTTCTTCCATAGTCTTTTGTTGTTTGATTAAATGTTGTAATTCTATCTGTGTTTTTATAAACTTCTGAATATGTAACATCAGGACCAACAAGAACTTTAACGCTTGTAAAGTTTTTAGTTCCTAATTGAGGAACCTTAACATACATAACTTTATAGCCTTCAGTTTTCAAAATGGCAACTGCGGTTGATAGTTTATCTTTAGCAACACCGAATTCATGTTGGGTTCCTTCACCAATGTCAAGATATACATCTGGTTTTACTTGTTCTCTAAGGCTTTTAGCTACTGTTTGAAGAATATCTCTTCTTTCTGCAGCTGCTGGTTCTAAAAGAGCACGAATTGATGATTCATTTTTTCCCATTTTTTTACCAATAGCAACGTTAGAATATCCTTTTTCTTTTAGCCTCATGGCTTCAGATGCGTCTGCTTTTCTAGTTTCATTTTTAGCAATAGAAGTATAAACTCTAAGTTCTGTAGTTGATGATAAACCAAGGCCTTTAGCTATCTGCGTTTCAGTTAAACCTTTAGATTTAAGTTCAGCAACGGAATCTAGCCAAGTTTTTTGTCTCTGTCTTGGGTTTTCACCAGAACCCCAAGGATATCTTCCTGACTTTCTAGCAACACCGATATGTTTTAATTCGTCTTCGTTTAGTTCTTCGCTCATTGCATGGCCTCAGCTTTCAATATTTCAATTTGTTTATCGAATGTTATAATTTTATCCATAATATGTACAATGTCATCAACTTCCGGAATATACTCTTCAACATTATCGTTTTGATATATTCTTAATTCAATATCAATCTCATATGGTTTGAATTTGTATTCCAAACAAAATAAAGCCGCATAGACTTCTAATTGTTTCATTGATGTAGGAGTAACGCCAGTCTTAAGATCATGAATTCTTAACTGCTTGTTTCTAAAAGAAATAGCGTCAGCTGTTCCAAAACAATTAACAGAATAAAAAAGAATTTGTTCTGGTTTCATTCTGTATCCAATTGCATCATTAATATACATGTTCATGGTTTTTTGAGTTTTTGGTAGTTTGATTCCTAACTTAATAGCTTGAGAAGCAAACTCGTGTAGTTCTGTACCTTTAGCCGCAGCTAAGGCAGTTTTGTAAACGTTGTCTAGTTTATCATTTGAATAATTAATCCAATGATATTTACTAGCGCTTAAGAAAGCGTGTTTACCTTCAAAATGTGAGTGCGTGTTGAAGATCATCTAAAACTTCCTCTTTGTTTTCTGGATTAATAAATCTGGCAAAAGATAAGGCGTTGAACGTTCTAACATAATATGCTTGATTAGGTCCAACGCGTGCATCTTCAGAAACTTTTACTTCTAACATGGCCCATCGGTCTTTATATAAAATTAAAAGATCCGGTACACCTTGTAAGTACGAGGCGTCGTTTTTTAAAACAAAACAGCCTGGAAGCATTCTTTTTATTTCTTTAATCAGTTGAGTTTGAAATTTACTTTCTGACATGTATTATTCCTTAAAAAATGATAGCCTATGTATAAACATATTCTATTCCTTCTATTATACGCCTTGTTTAGAGTGCGTGATTAAGTACACACCTTTTATGGTCACACATTTTTTGATGAAAAACTCTTTATATTATTATTAATTTACTTTATAAAGTTTTAATATATAGTAATGGGTTTTTGACCAAAATGAAACATCGTCCTTACAAGTCTCAATAGTTTACTGAGATCTCACAACCACAAACATGTGGACTTTCGTGGCCAAGAACGTTTTCAAAAATGGACACATTCCCAGAGATTTGTCCACCACATTTAAAAAGTGTGTACAAACCTACCACATTTTTTTCCAGAAAATGGGTAAGTGGGAATATATAAAAGGTGTGTACTTATTGTGTTAGGTGTGTAAATACGAATCTAACACTTGAAAATCTTCTTTTCTTGATAAAGCTTTATTGATTGCTTTATCTATTAACGAATCAGAAAGAAGAATATAATAATACAGATTAACAAAATTAGTATTAAGTCTATCAATTCGCCCCTTTGCTTGTTCATTGATTTTGTATGAATAATTTAAACTGTAAAATACAGTAGCGTCTGTTTCTGTACAATTCCATCCTTCAGATCCAGCAGTGTATTGTACTAAATATATCCACTGATCTGTTTCTGGAATTTCTTCGTGCTTGTGACCATTCCATTCGGCAACGGGAATATCAAGAGCCCCTTGTAGCATTCTTAATATCTCTAGCTCGTAATCGAAATTATAAAACACGATAACCTTTTTATGCTTCAATACAATATCTATAATAGCTTCAAAGCGTGAAGGATCCGTGTTTACAAGTTTTCGCATTACAAGAAAAAGATCATTAATATCCCTGCAAGGACGATCATCAAATATATTCCAGCGATTATCAATAACACTTCTAAACAAGTCTTGATCATAGTATACCTCTACTTCCTTAATATTTCTTACGGTATGTCTTTCATATGGCATTTCAATTAAAATATTTTTACGATGTTTAATTAGAGTACCCTGTTCTACGTATCTGTCTATCTTTGGAAACTTAGAAAAGTTGTTATAGACTACGTGCGTTCTTATAAATTCAGTTCTGTTTTTATAGAATCCATTAGCTACAAATATCGGAACATAATCCATCCAGTTATCGCCAGGCGTTGCTGAAAGGACAACCCATTCGTTTTGCTTAGCAATCTTAATAAACGATTTAACCCAAGCACCTGAACCTACTAGACGCTGTTCGTCAAATATAAAGAATGCGTTTTGTACATCTGCGTAATTAGCAATATTGTTCCATGAGTCTACAAAAAGCATTACACGGTTTATACTAAAATCCCTTGTATTGGATATCATGAAAGGGGCACATTCACCTTCCCATTCTTTCTTATCTCTTTTCTTAGCTGTAGTTATGATGTATATATCCTTAGGGTTCTTCATTGACGTTGTCTCACCAACGCTACCTACCTTGATACCACCACCACAAACCTTAGTGTAGTAATATGCTATAGCTGTTCTAGACTTACCTGTACCTACACCACCTTTGAGGATAGAGCCGTTCTTCATTTTTTCTATTGCTTCCAACTGATGTGGATACAAATTAATTGCCATACAAGATCGCCTCCTCTTCAAGATATTCGAAACTATAACCTAAGTGTGTTCTGCTTTTACCTCTTAAACATGAATATATGTTTGACGCGTGACCGCCAATATAGTTAGCGCATGCATATGCGTTTAAAAATACTTCGCCCGTCTCTATAATACGAACACGTCGACCTCTAGTGTAGACTGGAGTATATGATACGTCGTTACCCTGTCTACCACGAACTCTTAAATTGTTAACGTGGTTGTTGCGCTTATTGCCATCTTTATGTTGAATATGAGTACCTACACGAAAATCGCCTAAAAATACTGATGCTACTAACTGATGAACGTAGAATTCTTTTCTTACTCCATCAGTAAAGAGGATAACATGCGAATATCCTCTACTGTTAGATCTTGGTTTTATTATTCTGTTAAACTTTATGTTAACTATTTCGCCATAATTGCTAATTGCGTAGTTAGGAAAGCCTTCTATTTCTCCCCATACTTCATTCATGCTCCTCCTTTCAGAAAAATTAAAAATGTGTATATGTAGGGCACAAGCCTATAAAGACTCATACCCTACATATAATTTACAATTTAATATATTGATCGGACATTACAACGGCTGTTTCAACATAAAAATAAGAATTAACAAATGATCTTACTACCCAGTTTCCTACTTCGGCTTTCCATTCAATACCCGTTTCATTATGTTTAATAATAACACAGTCGTCGAAGTGCGAAACACTTATATTATAACGATCTGCAAATAGGTTTACCCAGTCGCAGATCTCTTGTCCGTTTCTTCCACCAAACTGAATAGCTTCAACATGTTCTGGTTTAACTTGAAAATGTTTTACCTTTGACATTTTAGCTACTTCTTTCTTAGTATCTGTCTTCCGATTCTTCAGAATAACCTTGCTCAATTGTGGCACTAGACGCACTGTCTGGAACGTCTCCGTACTTACGATCTAGGTCATCTTCTTCAATTGTAACATATATAGATTGTAGATATGCCTTGATACCACTCTTACCATTAACAGACCATTCGTAAGGTCTAATAATAACATCTGCAGTGATTACATCGGCCCAGTCTAGAATATCAATCATGTTTTCTTCAAGGTTAGTCTTACCACGGCTGGTGATCATTACAACACGTGGCGGTCTACCCTTGTAGTTAACAGCTACTTGCAAATATGCTTGCTGTGAATCGCCTTCTTCTCTTGGTTTCAAATAACGAATATTCCATCCGTCATTTTGCATCTGTCGTGCAACATCTTCAGGAAGTAGAACACAGAAGTTTCTATCTCCTTCTCTATTGTACTTACCTTCTTTTCCGCTAAAATTACGGAAAGCAATACGGACATCCTCTAGTGTAGCATTTGTCATTTTTGCAGTCATGTTAACCTTTTCTATTCTTTAAATTGGATATTTCTATTTTTGTTACTCTGTATGTAAATCTAATATCATCTATTAAATTTCTTTTAATTTCTCTAATCCTTTGTGGGATAGATTGGACTCGCATTCTAAATCTCAATTGTCTTTGCCATTTGAGAAGTTTTTTCTTTTCTTTCTCGGCACGATGTTTTGCCATAATATAACCTTTCTATAATGTGTCGATAACTCTTATATATATTAACTTTGAATACATTTTAAAATCGTTAACAGACTCAATAACGGTAGTACCATAATATCTATTAGCGTTTATTACTTTGTTGTTTCCTAAATATATAGCAGAGTGATCATAGTGATTGTTGTTACCAAACAAAACAATATCGCCAGGTTTAGGATTTTTTGTTTCCTTACCGTAGAGATACTGTTTGTGTGCGGAGTGCGGTATTTCTATATTAAATTGTTTGTATGTCCATACTACTAAACCTGAGCAGTCCCACCCTCTTTTTGGGTTAGAACCAGAATATACATATGGTGTTTTATTTACTCGTTGCTTTAGATAATTTAAAACTTCGGACATATCATCTGTATTATTTATTAAGCTAACTACTTTTTCGTCTTTTTCTTTTAAAAAAAGTAAGTTAATATTTTTTTCTTGCTTAATATTTTTTTCTTGCTTAATATTTTTATTATATTGGTTTTCAGATAAACCCCTGTCTGCACCTAAGAATACTATGCAAACAGTGGTTACAAAGATTATTGATTTCTTCATTTTACTTCTGACTTTCTAATTTTTATTAACTATTAAACCATTCAAAATCTCCATACTTAGATATGTTTTCAATAGCTTCGTCAACTAATTTATCAAAGTAGCGCATATCAATATCGTTTTCTTTGTTGAACGCTTGAACCATTTCGGATTCTAGCCAATAATATCCCTTAGCTCCAGTAGCGGAATAATACTTTCCGTCTTTTTCTCTTAACAATAATCCCCCACCTTTACCCTCTTGTATAGGGCAGAACAGTCCTGCTTTACCTACAAAATGCATAGGATCAACAAATACCATAGGTGTTTCTAAACCATTAAAGTCAAGATATAAAGCCGTTGTTACAGTTTTTGTTTCGCATAGATCTTTAAATTCGATCGGTTCTTTACTAAACAGCTTCTTAAATACATAAGGATGTTGGAACTGAGCACCTACTGCATCCCAATATGATGGTCGCTTACCGTCTAAAGTCTTAGCAATATATACAGCATCGTTTACAAGACAGAACTTATCGTAAGTAACCTCGTGCTCAAACTCATAACCGTAATTATTACCAAACTCCATTACCAGATCTATAATCTTTTTATCAGCATTTGGAATCTTGATAGAGTCAGTCTTAATATGAACTACTTGATATCCCTGCTCTTGAACCATTTGTTTTAAGTCAATCATAAATAAAGCACCACGTTTAGCTACAATATTGTCAATGTTTCTAGGATCTCTAAAAGGATTAGGGAACTTAGCACTTGTTAGACCATAAACAATATTGATAATAATCTTTAGAGCATAAGATAAAGCTTCAGCGTTATCTACACTATCTAAATGTGGAGTTAATATACCACCAAGCATTGTTTTAGCTGAATCATAATCTTTACGCTTAATTGCTATACGAGCAGCTTTTAATGCGCTAAAGTTTTTAGTATATGGTCCAAACATATCAAGAGCTTCTATAGATGTAGGGTGCATGGATGCAACGTCTAGTACTGCTACGTTTGAATACATACCTGGCTCTGAATATACATAACCGCCTTCACCAGTAGTCTCACCCTTATATGTACTAACACCAACTTCATAATTATAACCGGGGAACATCTCGCTTAGATCTGTGTAAACAAATTGATCCTGAGGATTTCTTTCATTACCAAATATGATCTTAGCTGTATGCTGCTGTGTTGTTGAGTTTACAGATAAACCACTTAGCTCAGACAATATCTTTCGCGCAACAAAGTCCTGATACCTTGATTTGTGAACGGCTTCTGTAGATATAACGTCGTTATCGCAATACTCAGCTACTAAATTCCATTTATCTTCTGGTACTGGCTCGTCCCAAGGAAAACCTAGTTCTTTGTGGTGGACACCTAATTCAATTTGAAATTTCTTTAGACCTTGTTTCTTAGAACTATAGTCATAAATATCAGTGTATGAAATATCATAAGCTTCGCCAAACAAAGCGTTTGGAGAATTAGCAATAATCTTTTGACTCAATTTATAAAGCTGTTCGTTAGTGTAACCCATGTATCGACCATACAAAATATGATTATCGTATCTACGACAATTAAATCCTACAAGCTTAAATTTTAAAAGATCTTCAATCTCGTGCATTGATGGGTTTATCATTCTAACAACTGTGTCGCTGTCTTCATACTTCCAACAAACAATAAATAAGTTAGGAAATACTTCTACGTCAAAAAATACTAATCTATCGTCTTTTACTTCTAGCTCAACTGATTCTTTTCTTTCAGATTGAAACTCCATCTTTTGCAAAAGCTTAATGCAATATGCTGATTGATTACTACTGTTATTAGCAAAAGCAAGAATCTTAGGTTTAAGATCACTTACGTCGTAAGCAACGCCTGATTCATAAGCATCTTTTAGAATTTTATAAATAAAGTCCATGCTAGGTTTTGTACCTGGATGAATTTCTTTTCTAAGGTTTCTTTCAACTAACTCTCTTATTGATTTTTCGCTTTTTAAACTTTCGGTACTTATCATTTTTTTCTCCTTTATAGGTAGTCCACTATTAATTGTGGCTATCTCTATATTGTTACATTTAGATAGTTTCCTTCTAAGTGACGAATCACCAGTAAAAACTTTTATTTCAATACCATCAGAATATACTCTGCTAAGATTTGTAGGATCGCCATCATAAATATAATGAAGATGAATACCCGACCCACTCTTACTAAATTCAGTATATGTTTTAGGCCATTTAGATGCTGCTTCAAGGTTTAACTCTACTGATTTTTCACCAGTAGAATCTTTCAAGTCAAAATCAATAACAATATGATTTAGAGGTGGTTTTACATAATGTAACTTAGACGTATCAATATCTGATAAAGTAGTAGTTACTTCTGCCCAACGCTTTATCGGTGTTTCGTTTTCGTTAGCATATTGCGCTGGTTGGTTCATACACTCTGTATCAAATATAGATTCAAACTCATCCATAACAATAGCTGAAGGTGGTTCTTCTTTCTTTTGAACTGTCAAATGATCAGTTATAAAACCAGAATACCAACTTCTAACTCTAACGTTATCGACTACAGCACGCTCTTCAAAATTATGAAAATAGTTTTTAATTTCTTCTCTAAAACGATATCTAGGAAGTTTAAATTCTATAAGCGTGTTGTCACAAAATGTTTTATACATCTCATATGCTTGTTGAAGCGTTGTTCCATTTTGTGATTTAAAAATATCAAAGCTATCCTCAATAAAGTTATAAAACACATCAGTTTGTAGCATCATTTCAACAGGTCTATATGCACTATAGTAATCTTTACCTAATTCTCTATAGACCTCTAAACAATGATGCGCAATAGCTCCCAACTCAAAATCTATTTGAGAATATAAAGCTTGATATGTTTTAGCTGAAACTCTTTGTCCAGATGGTTGAACGTCAATCAAACGTCTAATAATACCGGACTTTGCGTCCGTAATCTTTACAGGTTTGTTAGTGCCCATAAATAAGAAAGCGTTAATCCTAGATGTGTAACTAGGTTTATACTTTTCATTCATAGTCATCTCTTCGTGAGAAACGATAGAGTTTAGCTTAGTGTTATCTTCGATACGTGACAAATCGCCATCGTGTTGAATTGCAACCAATGGGTTGGATTTAAATACTTCTGTTGAGAAGGAATTGGTATTTGAAGTAATAGATTTTGCTTCAAAAGTTGTATAGTACCCAGGGAATAGTTTTTGAATAATGTTGAGGTAAGTAGACTTTCCAGCTCCTGCAGATCCGTAGAGGACAACAAACTTTTGAATATTCTTAGAGTCTCCGGCAATAATAGATCCGACGGCCCATTCCAACTTTTGTCTTTCTGATGGTTCATACAAGACACTGACAAGCTCGTCGTAGCTTGAATAATTTCCGCTTTGTAAAGGATATTGCAATTTTCTACTAACATAATCGGTTTTCCTAACTTCAGTATTACTAAATGTTAACTTTTCATCTAATTGATGTGATGAATCAGAAATATGTCCAATATAGTTTCTGAATTGCATCCAACTGTTTGTGCTAAAATCACCAAGCGCTTTTACTTGAACGATTCCTTCGTTTCTACTTTTAACTTGCTCAGCATACTTATAAAGTTCTTTATCTATCAATCGTTGAACGTCGTATTCGTCCGTAGACCATAGACCTTTTTCTTCATCCCATATAGCATAAAAAGAACGTCCCCGGACCATTAAATCTTTTGAACGGCAAACAATAAAGTCTGGATATACTTCAATAACACCATTTTTAGCGCTTCGTTCTTTAATTTTATAAAAGTCCATTTTTTCCTTTCTATCTTAGTAAATTATTCTCCATCAGATATGCTGACATTTGGTACCATATCTCTACTTTTGTTTGATCCTCATGGGGTTTACTTAAAGGAAATAAACCGCCTTGACCGTTTGGTCTGTATGTTCTATTTATAAATTTATCAATTGTAGTAGCTACTTGTTTTTCTGATGTTATTGTATAGCTATTGTCTGTGTACTTTTCAAGCTGTAGGTTATTTACAATATCCCAAAAGCAATCATCAACATCTAGCATAGAGTCATAACTAAATCTGTAACAAATACCAATTATGACTTCAAGGACAGAACAGTCACTATAAAGCATATCAGTAACTATTCCGTCCTCAAAATCTTCTAAATATTCTTGTCTTAGTTGTAGACCATCAGTTATTCTGTTATCGTCATTCGGAACAAACCAATCAAATTTTGTATTGTACAATTGCCCACACAAAGACATATATGATTCTTTTGCTCCTACCTTAGAAACTAACCAAAGAAAGTATTCGTCTTTAGATAGGTTTAATGATATCAATCATCCTCCCTCATGCGACGAACCTCCTTCTCTTCCCTAAAACCTAGTACTACTTCAGAAAATGAACGAGGATCTCTAACGACTTCAAAGTCTATATTAATCTGCTCGTTTCTAACATAAACGACGTTCTCATCTTCAGAATCTTGTCCGAATTTGGTACATGCATCGTTTCCGATAGTTGTTTCGATATCAGGAATCACGGTTTCACGATCATCACATAGAACATCATCACCTTCAAAATAGGTAACGCATTGCTTGTCCATGTCTTCTCGATCTTCCATGTAGGACTTCAAAGAAATAACGTAAGGCTTTGACCTATCGATAACTTCTTCTTCCTCGGTAACCTCAACATAAGTGGTTGATTCTACAGGTTCTCCGTAAATATAGTTATCCATTATTTCTTTGTATGTTTCCTTTTGTGACTTTGGAACTACTGTTTCAGGAGAAGAATACTCTCCTTCTTTTCTTAGAAGTTTGTAATATTCTTTAACATCGTTAACTTCTGCTTGTAGCTCAGATTCAAATTTATCCTTAGCTAACTTGTTTGTTACAAAATACGCTCCAGCTCCACCTATAATAATACCAGCGGCAAAGGTTAGAACACTACTTATCTTTTTGCTCATTTTCAATCCTTAATAATAGTTTTTTTAGTTGTTCGTTATTAATTAACGGTTTGTTCCAGTGGCTCTCAACGTTTTTTGTTTTTGATCCTTCTGGTGGTGGTTTTGGTTTTGGTTTGTTTTCCATCTATTTTCGCCCTTTCTTTTCTTTGTATTTTTTGATGTAGTTCCCAGATTTCTTGAAAATCAATCCAGTCTTGCCTAGATGCGTTCCATTCCTGCTCATATTCACAACAGTCGCAAATCATAATTATACTAGCCATTACCATGGTTCCCTTCTCAAGAATTTAACAGTTTTAACATTGAATATATTCATATACTCAGCATCTGCTTCGGTTCTAGACACTGAGTATATGATATACTCGCCACCGTTAAATTCATAAATATACTTATAAAATAAAGGCATTTTAGATCTGATCGTAAATTACGCCGTCGACGTTAAAGTCGAGAAGAATGGAGTGCTCAATACCGTTAACAAAGCTGTGTGCGTTGTTATTGTAATGATCGTAGATACCAAAGTCAATAAAGTTATCGCCATCCTTAGAAATAACCCAACCAACTACTTGACCGGCTTGGGATCTTGGAATACCCAACATATCATAAACATCGTTTAGGAATACGTGTCCTCTAGCGTGAAGAAGGTCGTTAGCGTAGTTTTGCTGAGACTTTAAGAACATCAAATTGTATTCTGATGTCTTGCTCCAATTTTGAGAATGCTCGTCAAAGAACCTAGCATATACAGAAATACCATTTGTATCTGCGGTAATTGCTTTAGACTTTTTTCCGTCTTTAGAAACTACATCTACTTCTTTTTTGTTAGTTCTAATATCCGATTCTTTTTCTTCGCCAATTTCAGCAATTACTCTTTTTCGATATTCGCCAAAGGTAGTTTCTAAGGCTTTGTAAGCAGCAGCAATAGCAACAGTTCGCTTTTGCATAATGCCGTGAGCAGCAATGATACATCCAATAGACGTCAGACCAATAGTGATAGAAGGACCGTACAATTTAGATATATCTAAAGCGCCCTTAACGTATACTTTAGAAATAGCTTTAGTGTGAGCTTGTTTGTCGTAATAACCATTTGCTGTAGTCAACTCGTCAGAAGCCCACTTTGCTTCTGCTTTTTGATCCTTGATTTCCTCAACAATAGGACCAAGCTTAACTGTTGCTCTGCTTGCTAAAATTGTTGTACCAATCATACCTAATATTCCAACAGTTGTTAGAATCTCTGGACTAAACTTTCTAATGATCAATCCGGTTCTTCCCATTGATGTAATAACGGAAGATTTAATATTAGTAATATTAAACATTTATTAACCTTTCACTTTTCTATTAATTAAACTACTGTAAATAGCATGAATTTGTTTATCTGACATCTTTTGGACTTTCCATACCCAGTCGCCACCTGGATATGCTTTTATAATAAAATTCCTTTTTTCTTCTAAAGACATAATGACTCCTATTCTATTTCTGATGTTTTCGGTAGATTTATTAAATAACCTTCTCTGATTCTTGAGACATGCGAACCTCTAAGTTCGTACCATCCCCATTTGTCGTCCGTAAAGTTTCCAGTAATACCTAATAGATCATATAGATCGGAAACAGTTGCTACACCATAATCGTCGATCAAAGCACTAAGACTGTCAAGCACGTGTTCTGCTTCGCCTCTACTGCTTAGAATAACTTCTCCGAAATTATGATTAGCTCGACCTCTATTACTAATTTCTGGTCTTGCCGGCTTGTTGCTGTTGTAACGTTGTGGTCCACTCATTTTATTGTAGCTGGTATATCCTTGGCGTCCACCTGATGAACGTTTTGAATCTCCAAACAATATGCGTTCTATAAATTGACTAGTTGCATCTGCCAGCATAGATTTAGCAGCTGGAATTATAACGTCAAAAATTATATAAGAAATAACCGAGTTTGTGTCATCTCCAGTCATAGCTTCTCTAAATTTACTTTTAGTAGAAGAATCCCTTTGAATAACTTCGCCTTGTACTACTTTTTCTACATTTTTATTAGAATTATTCGCTCTAACATTTTTATTTTTGTGACTGTTTGCTGGATAATCGACTTTCATCGCTTTTTGTCTTCCAGCACCGTCATCACCTGTAACATTTCTTTCGGTCATTAGTACCTTCTCTGTATAATTAAGAAAAATATAAACCCTTGTTTAAAGGGCTTATACTTTTTAATTTATTTAATTAGCTTTTGTTTCATCAAACTTTGTTTCGGTTTTTCTGATTGACTTAATCTTTTCAGCTGTTTCATCGATAGTTTCCGTTGCGTATTTGGATACTTTTGAAGAAACCATACTGCTCAAGAAAAACCCACCGATACCCATGCTTATACGTTTTACGATATGTGCATTGGTAGGTGTAGCATTCTTGATAGTGTTTCCTACAATAGATCCAACTCCGACAGATACCATTAGTTCTGTAACAGTTTTTATTAGATTGAGCGGGTTCATAAATTCTCCTTTCAAGAGATGATAGTGGCTCACTATAAGCCTTGTTATACTCGCGATTAAAATAAATAATAGTGGGCGCATACCATGAAGTCGGCCAATTGTCGTTTAAAAGTAAGCATAGGTTATATTACAGAGCGATAGTAATATAACGGTGCTACTTCCCAAGTTATTATTTAATCTTCTAGTTTAGTTGGTCCATCAGGAAGAAAGGTCTTCAATGGAATTGGAGGTGGCACATCAGAAGTATCAAAATCGACAGGCATTACGCCTTTGATAAAATTAGCAGCTGCGTCTGGATCGGTTAACAATTCAACAAAGAAATCTGAATATGCAGGACTTGCTTCAAACTCGTGCCAAATAGACGCGTCTTTAAAGAAGTACTTTCCATCTTCACTTTTTCTACCAATTGATTTTCTAACAATCTCTTTAAATACTTCAATGATTCGTTTTCCGCTTCCGGATTCAACTACATCATTTAGCATTGCTTCCATTCCACCTTTAACATTACCAGTAGAATCTAGTGTTGAAGCGTTTACTTCCATTTCAGCAATTTCAGCTTTTGTCAAGTTAAAGTAAAAATCTTCAGTAACTTCAACGCCATTAAAATCGGTATATGTTAGTGTTTTCTTTAGCATTATGCTCCTTCTACGGTTTCTTTGCTTGCTAGAACTTTTCTAGCAATTCTGTTGTATAAATATAGGGTTACCATAGAACCTTCAAAGTGAAGGGCATATAGTAGACCATCGTTTCGAGTGGTTGTTAGCAGATATACTTCGTTAGCTATATCGTTTGTAATCACAGAGATAAGTGTAACTTCATCTCTAGTCAGTACTTGGTTTTTTTCGTTCTTGTGTTCATTGTAGTTATCAACGACTGTGTTTTGTAGTACAGTAATTAATCCCTCTGGAAGAAATGTTTGATTTTCTTTGATTTGCATTATATTCCTTTCGAAAAACATAAAAATTGAATACGATGTTTTAAATCGTATTCAATTTTTAATTGTCTTTGGTTTTTTATATGGGTGGATGTTACTTTTTAACTGATTCAAGAGCGTTTACTACTGAAGACTTGTTCTTAGCAATTAGTCCAGCTGTAAGTGCAATACCTACAACGGTTCCTACTACTAGAAGAATCTTCTTAGTTGGTACGTTCTTGTTCTTGGTTAGGTTGTTCATAGCATCTTTTACCTTGTTCATAATTTGTCCTTTCAAGACGTGACGTGGTGTCATTATAGGGCTTGTATTTTTTGCGACCCTTATTACTTATACCAGATATAGTTATATTCATCTGGTCTTTTTCCTGTATCTTCCGGCCAATTAAATTTACTATACCATTCATAGTCTTTAGCCAATAAGGCTACTCTGTGAGTATGTACTATGTCATTGTATAGTTTTTTATTTTTCATCCAATAAGGAAACTCTGATGTTAATATAAAACCACTAGCTTGCGCTGTTTCCATTGTTTCTGTAGCTTTATCTAATATGGTGGTTTTGTATCCTCGTTTAATCCATTCGTCGGTCATAGCCTTTATATAATAATATAAAGAAACTTCGTACCCTTTCCACATAACTGCTGCTGGGTGGTTATACCAAGCTTTAGGTTTTCTATAGTTGTTATCTGGGTCTAAACTTAAATTAGTCATTAATAATTGCCAAGCTTCTAAAGCTTGTTTATTTAACCTTAAACGATCTAACGACTCTGCGATTTTTGTAAAATCAGTTGTTGGTATCGTTAAAAAAGTTTGCATTATCCAAACTTATAATATCCGCGAACAGGTTCTGTTCTATACTCAATACATAGGCAAGGTTTTCCATCACTAGCTAGATGAGAAGAAAACTCAATGTCTAATTGGTTATCTCCGTTCCATCCGGCTTCTTCGCCAATTGCAGCTTTCTCAAGACCAATCAAAGCGTAAAAATCGTTGTGACTAGCATACATATCTCTATAAATTTTAGCGTTTATATCGTTTTGCGCTTTCCTAATTGTTTCCATGTCGGACTTGAAATATCGACCAGTGTATGAGTCATAGCATAATGTTTCACCCATACCTGTAATAAATACTTGTGATAGGGCCATAGGCGTGTCTAGCAAGTGATCTTTAGCAATGTCGTCCTTAAACTGCTTAGCTTTCTTTTCACCAACTTCTTCCTGTACCTTAGTTCTATATTCTTTATATGCTGTTTCGGCAAGAGAATATAGGGTTACAAGCGCAGCGTTTCGTTTGCTGCTAATTCTGTTAGATGCAATAATGCTAGTTATAGTTACTAAGCCAGATACAGCTGCTGGAGTGTAAGCACGCCAACTAGCTCTTAGTACTTCTTGACTTGTAAGCTTTGAACCTTTCCCTTTAGTGTCTTGTTCTAAATATGTCAAAACTTTAGGCGTTGCTTTAACTGCTAAAATAGCTGTAGTTGCAACACCGGCTACTGAAATATAAGTTAGAATTAACGGTGAGTTATCTATAGCTAAGGTTTTTACTTTTTGAAAAATGTTTTGTATATTAATGATGAGCTCCTTTCGAAAAATATAAGCCCTTGTTTAAGGGACTTATACTTCAAATACTATTCTTTAATAAGTTGTTTTTTACGTGCTGCTTTTAGAGATGTAACTATAAGACCGTACAACATTAGTACGCCAATTCCGGCGTATGCTATTGCTGCTACGGTATCTGCTGAATCTTTAATTTTGCTCATAATAATTCCTTTCAATAGGGATAGTGGTTCATTATAGGCCTTGTAATCGACGCGAAAAAATATAAGACCTTGTTTAAGGGTCTTACATTTTTGACTACTACTAGTTATCTTTGTTCATTACAGCAAGGATTCCAATAAAGGCAAATGTGTAAAATGCAATATTTACAGCGGTTTTAGCAACAGGCTTTAGCAGTGCAACGTTAGTTGCTACAGCTTTTGCGTTTGCTTTTACAGCGTGAGTATTGATTTCTACAAATTCTTTAATTGATTTCTTTGACATGATAATTCCTTTCAATAGGGATAGGGGGTCATTATAAGCCTTGTATTTTGTGCGAGGCAAAAATATAAAGCCTTGTTTAAAGGTTTTATACTTTTTAAATTTTTATACTTGTTTACTTTTTCAGTTCTTTTGCAACTAAAGAAACAACAACGAGAGCTGTTACAAGAGTTAGTCCCATTTGAATTAGATTCTTAATAAACAATTTTTGGTTAATTGAGTATGCTTTTTCTAAATCTAAGGGACCTTCTGCTTGTTGCAGTTCCGCTATTTGCTTCAGTTCTTTTTTTGTGCTGAATGGGTTATACATAATATCTCCTTTCATAGGGGGTCATTATAAGCCTTGTATTTTGTGCGATAGAAAAATATAAAGCCTTGTTTAAGGGCTTTATACTTTTGATTACTTACGGTTTTACATTAAGAGTTTCTGTAACTTCTACAACGTTTTTTCTTGTAACAAGTACAATGAAAATAATTAGTCCAACTACTGTTACTGACTGAATCTTAGATTTTCTTGAAAGCTTTTTGTTTAGCTTTCTAAGATCTCTATTTTCTTGTGCAGTATCAATAATGATAATTTCTTCAATAGTACTAGTTCTATATTTGTTGAATGGTCTATACATAATATTTCCTTTCATAGTGGTGTAAGTGGTTCATTATAGGACATGTAAATTTTGCGAGTCTACTCGTCCTTATTCTCTTCAGCTTCCGGTTCAACGTCTTCGTTTGTTTCTTCCTCATTTGTATCTTCTTCGTAATCATCTTCTTGATCTGTTGCGTAAAGTAGGGTTTCGTAAATATCAAGCCAAAGCTTAATTTTATCAACCTTTTTTTCTAGCTTCTCAATGTCGTTTTTTGTTTGAGTTAGCATCTTAATAATCTTTTTTCTTTGCTTATTACTGTAGCTCATTTTAACTCCTTCTATGAAAAAATATATGATGTGTAAAAGTTAGATGCCGTGTAATTTTATACACAGCACCTAACTTTTTAACATCTTTTAGTTGTTTATATTTTTGGTTTTACTATAAAGCTTAGTGCTTTAGAGGTTACGACGTTTGCTCTTTCGTGCCCTAGGATTAGTATAATACCTAAGATATTAGCACCAATGGTCCAGATTGCATCTTTACTAACACGATTTTTATTTGTGTTTTTCATCGCGTAAAGTTTATCCAGTCTGGAGACCATAGTACCGTATTCTTCGGAATCTACTTCTACATATTGCATTCGATTGAGTATTCGTTCGATGGCCTCGTCAATTGCTAGCGAGTTATCGTTTTTACTTTTCAACATATTCTCCTTTCAAGAGCTGTCATTATAAGCGTTGTTATACTCGCGAGTTAGCTAATGTCTTTTTTTGACTGAGCTTTTTGTATTGCGTCCTTACTAGCTTTGGCTACATCATCCGTAGTTACTTTACCAGTTGTTGCAATTGCATAACCAATGGCTCCAATAACACCAATCATTAGGGTTCCCCAAGCAATAAGTACACCATCAAGCCAGTTACCAGTTAGTGCAGCACCAACACCTGCAGAACCACCAAGGATGAATAGAAATATACCAAATCCTCGCCAAGCTAAAATAACCAATACGTCTTTTACTTCAATAATACGATTTTTCATTTTGCTCCAAACTTTGATAGTGGATCAATTAGATCAGAATATGCACATGTGTGTACGTTTTTCTTTTTTCCAATAGATAGGTGTAGGTGTGCTCCAGTACTAGCTGAACCGCTAGGAGTTTTTGATCCACCACCGACAAGTCCGACTACTGTTTCTCCTACAACAACTTTATCTGCTTTTTTAAGAGCACTAGGTTTCGATAGGTGTGCGTAAATAACAAACAGTTTGTCGTATGTACTGTGAATTAGATAGTTACCTAAAATATCACTCCAACCGGTCTCCATTACAGTACCCGAAGTGATTGCCTTAATTGGTGAGTTTTCTTTAGGAGACCAATCCTGACCTCTATGAGGTCTTCCATTACGATATGGTGCTAGATTACCAAACTCATCTCCTCTTTTAGTCTTAGGAAACGGTTCTTTATAAATTGCTTCTTTTTTATTGAATAGTGCCATTTTTTACTTCTTTCTTTTTAGGATCTTCAAACGGAAGCTTACTAACATCCATCATAATTTTTTCAGCAAGTCCGTTTCCACCAAATTTAGAATATGGTGTGTATAGATACTTTACAAAATCGTGATATTCTGCCTCTGTGATCCATTTTCTTTTAATGTAGCTCATACCCAAAGATATTATTCTATCGTGAGCTAAACCCAATAGCAATTGATTAGTTGCGCTTTTAGCGTTTGATCTTTGACTAAACCATGCCCAGAAACCAGAAGAGGCTGCTAAGCTTGCTAGTGAAGTTATAATTATTTGCGTACTGTAATCCATTAACCCCCTCCAATCTTCCATGTTCCGTTGTCTTTTACATATGGTATTGCTATTTTCCAAACACCAGCGTCTTTAACATACAATACTGTATTTTTCCAAACACCAGCGTCCTTAACCCTTGGTCCTCTAGGTATTCTAGGTAAAGTTACTGGGTTGCTATAAGCTAATGTGTTTTCTGGCACATAGCTAGCGTTTGTTGGAGCATCTACAAATCCTCTAATAACTAAATCGGTTCTTGTTCCATCTAGATTATGAGGTATAGTCACTGAAGCTATTTGAGTAGATGTTAATAATGATAAGGATGTTGATGACATTGTTTTTTGTCCAACAGTTGTTCCATTAGAATCTCCAAAAAAATACTTGTAAAATAATTGGCCTCCATAAGTGTACTCGGCTCTTAAATATACAGATAGAGTGTAGCTACTAAACATTCCAGATGAGTTATGGTTTAGCGTTAAATCTGAAATATCAATTGTTGTTTCGTTAGCTTCTATATTGGCCGATGAATTGTATGTACCAATAGATATCCAAAAACCATTTGAATCTTTAGTAGCTGATGTCCAGTTACCGTTAGCAAAAGCTATGTTTGCGTTTGTTTGTTCTAATGCCATATATAATCACCTATACTATTTTTAAAAAAATGTCACCGTTATTACTAATTGTTGGTGGGTTTCCAGTACCTCTTGTAATTTTACCTGTAAATCTGGAGTCTACTGATATTTTTAAATCAGCAACTAAATCTCTAGTTATATTTATTTCATTAGCTCCGTCTTTTACTTTACCAGTAGTTAAATCTACAAGCGGATATCCTTGTGATGCTGAGCTGTCTCCAACTGCCATTTTTTACCTTTCTTTAAGTTATATTTGACCATGTTATAGTGTCTGAAATACCAGTAGTAGCACCTGTCCATGTTGTTTGATTGTTGTAATATAGCCAAGAGCCAGATGAAAATACTAATTCGCTAGACAATGTAGGGTAAGATTTTTCACCTTCTATATCATCTGAAAATATTTGTTCAGTAACTCTTTTAATGTTAGTGTATCCATCGCTATTTCTAACTTCTACTAAATCGCCAAGCATGTAATCTTTATCGTAAATATAAGAATTATTTATCTCACCGTCAAATGCCGTAAGTGTTTTATATTTAGTTAACATTTCTTGACCTCTTTGATCAAGTTGCGTGTTTAAAGTTATTCCCGAAGGTGTGTCTATATCAGAAGCATCTACGTATAAAACATTTTTATTAAAACCACTAGTACTTGATGTTGCGCTATTGGAATAAACGGTTCTATATCCATTAGGTGCAAAAACATAAGCTACGTTCTTATAATTTCTTATTGAAGTAAAATCAGTCTCATTAATTAAAGACTCTAGGTTTTTATCAAAAACTACAGCTGGTAAGATGTATTGAGATAGTGTTCTATTATTACCAGAATATACGTTAAACTGTATTTGTTTATTTTCGTAATTTCTTGTAATTCTAAAACCTAATCCAAAAACTTCAGCTAATTGTTTAATGACATTGTATACGGTATCTGTATTTATGTCTAAAGTAATCGATGTTTGGTCATCTACAGCAATATTACTTGGCGTATAAATATCTCCAGAAGCGTAGTTAGGAATGATATCAGTACTGTCTAAAAATCCGTCAACACAAAATTTATTAAAAATTTGATTAATTAGTGTGGCTTTAGTTCCCGTTATTCTCCATTTACCATTATGTCTGTGATATATCTTGTGTGTTCCAGATCCAGCATAGACTTCAGATATTGGATTTTCATTTATTGCGTCTTCATAAGTCAAAGCTATTTTAAAAGTAGTAGTTCCTGTAACATTAATAAAATAACTAGTGTATGGTTCTAAAGCTAAATATATATTTAAATTTGGACTACTTCCACCACCAGTAATATCAACTTTAATACCATTTAAAGCGTTAGATTTAGAAGTAGCTACTGCTAACAAATTTTGATCAACAACTATTAGATAATAAAGAGTTCCTGCAGATAAACCTGGTGGAATAGTACCGCTAAATACTTTAAAATATATTTTATCTCCAGTTTGTAGTCCGTGTAAATTATATCTAAAATTATTGTTAGTTATGTCAAAATTTGTTATTTGTTGAGGGTTAGTGGTGCCTAAACTTTGATCTAATAAAATTCTTGCAGGTAAGGTGTTAGTAGTTGTAAAAAAAACCTCATCGCCAGTTACAAAATTATGAACCCAAGACGTAGGGCTTGTTAAAAAAGCATATGCTGCTGATACTTCAACTTGACCTTTTTCTATGTAACTAGTTCCTGCTAATTTGTAAGAAGCAACTCTATCTTGCAATATTTTTTCTAAAGAAGTACCTTTTACTATTAATATCTTTTTTCCATCAGTTTCTATTTTGTTTTCAATTTGGTCAACCACCATGATACGATTTGACTTGTTGCAAATTAATCTGGTACCTTGAGTTATTAAATTTTTTACTTTTTGTGTAGGATATATGTATAGCTCAAAGTCTCCGTAAGATTGAAAACGTTCTGTCCAAACTAAAGATTCAAATTTGTCAATAACTTCGGTTCTTCTAAAGTCGCTATCTAATACGTATAGCTCCATTACAAACCTCCTACTTTATCAGTATAAACTATAGTGTATGGGTGATTAATTGTAACGGCTGTTTTTACAGCTACTTCGTTGTAACCCGGATATAATCTAATCCAATCAGAAGTTCTATCTAAAGCCCAAAGAATAGAAGTTTCTACGTTAGATCTTACTCGTTTAACATATTTATCTCCAGGTACCGTACTTACAATTATTTTATCTCCAGAAGCTAGTAAACCCGTGTTATCTGTAAAAGTCATTTTTCTAAGTACGTTATCTGAAGAAGTGCTTTCTAAAGTAAAACTGTTTGTTGAATCGTTTGCAGTTATTGTAAATATAAAACCAGTATCTACGCTTCCTGTATAATTTAAGTTAGAATAACTTGTTGACCCACTAATTACTGATACTCCGCTAAAAGAAGTTGTTACTTCTTTATAAAAATCAGGATCAAAACACAATATTGATATTGTAGCTTCTGGTTCTTTTACAAATATAGGAGCGTCAAAGCTTTCTACTTGACCTTCTATACTAAATGTAGAAATATAGTCTTGTGTAAATCTAATCTTAACGTTACTTTTTGGAAGAAGATATTCGTAAAGTTGTTTTCTTAGTTCTTGAACATTAGCTTCTCCGGGTATTGATAATATTCTTATCTTAAGCACTATGTTTCTCATTTCACGTCTACTGGCTTGGTATTGAGCACCATCCATTTGTGAAAAATTAGACGTTACAATATTGTTCCTAACTGGGTCAAGACCTTGAACGTCTATTACTGCAAAATTTGTTGGGTCATAAATAGGAAGAGTCAATACTCCGCCATCTTTTTTAATTAATTCAATTGTGGTTAGCATAGATTGACTCCTCCTATTTATGAGATTAAACTGCTGTAGTTAATTTAACAGCAGAGATTTGATTTTTAGTTTGTCTGTAAATTTCAGACGCTGATAATGCCTTAGGCGAATTATTGTTTTGTATAAATGTAATGTTTGTATCTGAGCTGATCGATGTCTCTTCTGTAGAAACAGAACTTTCAGATCTACTAGCTCTTTGTTCAAGAGCAATAGACGATGCTTGTGCGTATGCTGAACCAACGGATATAGATGCTGGCTGAAGCATAGAACCTATAGATAAAGAATCTTTTTTAATAGCGCTTAGATCTAGAACAGGTCTAATCGTAGGGTTCATATCTAGTTCGTTAAAAGCTAATTCTGATATTTTAGAAACAGATTTCTTTAAACTATCTACAGCAGATAGACCAACATTAGTGGCTGCATCTACAGCAATATTTGAATATTTAGAAAGACCGTTAGCTAGACCTAAATTAGAAAATCTACCAATTTCCATAAATTCTTTAGACGGGGATTTGATACCCAAAGCAGATTTAATACCTTCTAGGGCTTCATTACCTAAGTCTACAGCACCGTTAAATAAGTCTCTAGCTCCGCCAGCTAATCCACCCGTAATACCGTTTAGTATTTCAAAAGCTAGATTTTGTCCGGCTTCTCTTAGTTTAGGGGCGTTTACTTTAATGGCTTCAGCTAATCCGTCAATAAAACCAATAACTGTTTTAAATCCTTCATCAACGATTCTAGGAAATTCTTTTTTTATTCCTCTTAAATATGCGACTATAAGATTAGCACCAGCATTTATAATTCTAGGAAGGTTATTAGCTATTCCATTTATGAAGGCAACTAATATGTTAGAACCAGATTTAATAAATCTAGGCAAGTTCTTTTCAATAGTAGATAGAATTGTCCATATTAAATCGTATACGGTTTTAATAACTAAAGGCGCTACAGTTGCTATTGCGTTAACAATAGTAGTTAATAGATTAACCATTGTTACAAATATAACGTCTGTTGAAGCACCTATACTTTTAATAAATGCAATAAAACCTTCAGCCATTTTTTCTGCAAGAGAAGGTATGAGTCCTATTAGAAGTTTTACAAATTCTACCAAAGCTACTGCGCCGATAGATAAAGCTGCTGTTATTGCTACTATAGCTCCGGATATTAAGAATAATCCAATACCTGCTGCGTATGCACCAATTCCAACTAGTAATATGGCTGCACCTAAACCTAATAGTCCAGGTAAAGCACCTATTAGCAAATATCCTGCTCCAGCAATGATAGCTAAAGATCCAGCTAAGAATACTAACCCAACTGCAACTTGTTCCCAATTAAGTGTAGAAAATATTTTTAAAGGAACTGCTAATATAGATAGTGCTAAAGCGGCAACAATCAAAGCACCTGCTCCGGCCAAAGTTCCGGTCATAAGATATAAAGCTCCCGCAAGTATGGCCAAAGAACCGGCCATAACAGTTAAACCTCTACCCACTTCATCCCAAGTCATACCGGCCATTTTTTCTAAAACATTTGCAATAACAAATAAAGCTCCGGCTACAGCTATTAAATTAAGAGCCGTTACGCCTGCTGTTAATGGTATAAGTTTTAGAGCACCAGCAATGATTCCAAGTGATAAAGCCATAGTAATTAGACCCTTAGCTATTTCTTCCCAACTTAGTTTTGAAAATTGTTTAAGAACGTAAGCCATCAAAGATAGTGCGGCAGCTAAAGCTAGAAAAGTAAACACATTAACTACAGCTAAACCAATTTTATCCATAGTTGCTGTAAATAAACTTAGCATTATTAGTAGAGATCCTAATACAGTTAAACTTTTACCTATTTCTTCCCAAGTCATACTTGCAAATAATTTAAGTGCTGAGCCTAAAACTAAAAGAGCTGCAGATAAAATACCTATTGCAAAAGCTGCAACAGTAATATTTCCTACATTTTTAGAAATAAACTTAGAAGCATTTAACATAAGTATTAATGCAAAAGACATACCAACTAAACCTCTAGCTAATTCGTCCCAGCTAAGTTTAGAAATTATAGTTACTGCTGTTGCAAATATAAGCATGGCCGTGCTTAGTAATATCAAAGCACCTGTTATAAATACAAATTTTGCAGCGCCTTTAGAAGCTATATTTTTTTCAAAAAGAACCATTATGGCCATTAACTGAACAAGCATTACTGTTAATGCAGTTAAAGAACTAACCAGTCTGTCTACTGGTATAAATGACAATATAAGTACTGCGCCAGCTAATATCAATAGAGCTACTGCTATATTTTTAATAGTTCTACTTTGAACTTCAGTTTGTAAACTTTTCAACGTGTCTTTAACGGTATTTAAAATATCTTTTATTCTACTGGTTAGACCTGTAAAAAATCCGTCTTTAAATGCGTCAAGACCACCTTTTAAAATCTTAGAAATTTTAAATACACCGGCAGTTAATGCACCTAGTAATCCTGTTGCTCCAAGAGCTAGAAAACTATTAAAATCTAATGTTTTAAAAAAGCTTATAATACCTTCACCTAAAAGCTTTAGGGCATTCATTAACCAATCAATTCCTGGTTTTATAAATTCCCAAATACCCATAAATACATTTGACAAATTTTTCCAAACATCAGCTGTTCCCGAAACTACTGGATTATTATTTGTAAGTGCGTTTGTTAGTTGATTAAATAGATCTATAGGAAACTTAATTGCGTTTCCAATAAATGTAAATACGTTACCAAATATATTACCGCTTTTTATAAAATCTCTTACTGATACTAAAAAATCACCAATGTCGCCTGTAAAGCTAGCGATACCATTTCCGGTTTTACTAACAGGACCGAGTAGTGCACCTATAGCTTCAAAAGCAGCTTTAAATACCATACCTATTATATCTAAAACTGCAAACAAACCTTTAAATGTTCTTTTTAAATCATTTGATACTTTTTTACCAATTATTAAATTTTTAGTAAAATTAGTAAACGCCGATGTTAAATCATAAAGTTGTTTAGCAGTTGTTGCTGGAAATATTTCTCTAAAGGCTTTTGCTATTGGATCAATAACAGATTTTAAAGCTTTAAATATGTTAGCTATACCATCAATGAGTTTAGTTCTTCCGCCTAAATCTTTCCAGTCTTTTAATAGGTTATTTCTAGCATTACTTGATGCGGATATTAACTTACCAAATTCATTATTAACGTTTGTAAATAAATCAGTTGCTTCGTTAAAATCACCAATTACTAGAGAGAATGTTTCTGCCCAACTAGAAGCTACTGATTCTTTAAGGGTACCTAATAATTGAGTGTATGTTCTAATCTTAGTTGCGGCTTCTTCAGCCGTTTTTTGTTGCTGTTTAAAATTTTTAATTTGCGCTTTTGATAGACCCAATGTTGCCATTTCAGCTTCATTCATATCTCCAGCCATAATAGATAAATACTTAGTCATTACGTCAGCGCTTAGCCAACCCTGTTGAAGAGATCCGTTAAAATCTTTCATAACTCCGGTAGGTGTTAGTTTACCTAGAGTGCCCATTGATTGTGCAAGGTCTACTAGACCCTGCTTCATGTTAGCACCACCCATACCGGCGTTTGTTAAAGATCTCCAGTCCATAAGTCGAACTGTACCTGCGGACATTGCTTGTGATAACTGATAAGCTGCACCAGCAGCGTTTTCAGCTGTTACACCAGACGCGGCTGCGGCGTTAGAGAAACCTTTAATCATTGATACAGCATCTTCTAGCTTAATACCGGCGTTTGTAAATAGACCAATGTTTTTAGTCATAGCACCAAAGTTATAAATAGTTTTATCAGAATAATCATTTAAAGCGTCTAAAGCGCTGTTAACATCTTTTAGAGTTGTTCCATACTTCGAAGTGTTTGCTAAAATAGTTTGAATCGAACCCATCTTAAGTTCGTACTCATCAAGACCTGCATTGATTGGAGTTATTGTTAAAGATTTTAATAGCTGTGCTCCAGCAGAAATAGCTTTAGTTGCTATGTTACCAAGAGCAACAATAGCTACACCGTTTAATTCTGTAAATTTATTAGAGATGGTGTCTAAAGAACTTGAGATGTTTGATAAGTTAAATCTTGTACCTATTGCAGAAAGCCTGCTTAAACTTTCAGATGCTTTTTCAAATGTAAGTTTTGATTTTAAATCAGTTAGTGATTTAGTCGTCTGTTCTATGTTTTTTTGAAATGCAGAATTATTGAATTTCATCGAAACGACGCGTTCATCTATAGTTGTCATTTAGCAGTTACCTCTCTCCAAACATCGTTGGCTATTTTATCAAATATTGGTTGTATTGCAGGATTAATAAAGTCTAGACCTTGAACGTATCCTCCGGTTCCAGTAGCGTGTCCGTATTGTAAAAGTATAGCTACCGGGGTGCCATCGGTTGTAGTGTTTGAGTTTTTCCAGATTATAGAAAAACTTTTTTCATCGTTTATTAATTCATATGACCAGGATGACGAAGTTAAGCTAGATTCTACTGGTGTAGCTAAAGATAAAGCTAAAACACCTTCTTTTGCGTATTCTTCAAGTATCTGCTTTGGAAATTTATAGCTTTTAGATTTTAAAAATTTTTCTAGGTTTTTAAAAGAACCCGTAGTTTCTATTTCTATCACAGTTTGCTCCCATTTTGAATTTTTTTAACCTTTAGTATTTAGTTGTTTTCTTCTTGCTTCGTTGAGGGCTTTGTTCCTAGATAATAGTTCTTGTTTACCCATCTTTTTCTCCGGAGCGTTTTTTTGGTTACAAACTTTGATTAATGTAAGTAGTTTGTTTAAGTGCCAGTATTGACATTCAAATGGAATGTTCAAACTAATCATCCAATAGTAAATTATTTCAGCGGTTATTATTTCTTTATTAATTCTTGCGCTTGAGTTTAAGTGTTGTTCGTTAAACCAAGTAGCTGACATTTTAGAATCAATGTAATTACTAATTTTTTTAATGTTTTCGTTAGATAAACGATGATACACGTCTAAAGGTGTATCTTCAGAAACAGTCATACATCTAATGTAGTCTATTGTTTCTTCATTGGTTTTTTCTTCGCTACCAAGAAACGGTTTTTCCCAAGTAGACTCCCATTTGGAAAGGGAAACTAGGGAATGCTCAAGGTGTAGTGTTGTGGCTCCGGTTTTTATGAATTCGTTAGAATTTTCATCAAATAACTCGACAGCATCTATTTTAATTATAAGCATTCCCTAGTTCCTTTCTTAGGCTACACTAAAAAGTGAATAGCCAGTCGTCATCGCTAACAGCTGGGAACTTGTATCCCGCTGCTGGATGAGCAGTTACAACAGTGTTAGCTGTGATGGTAACAGTACCAGTCTTAACTACATTGTTGATCTTGTAAACAACGCCAGTTACTGTAGGAATAGTAATTACCTTAGTAGTTGAGTTGTAAGTTGGTGAAGTTGGAGTTACTTCAGTTAGGGTTTGTCCTAGCAAAGTAATAATGTCTCCAGGTAGAGGTAGCTGAGCGTCTACACCAACTGTTCCATAAAGAAGATTCTCAAGCTCAGTCATCTTTGCAGAGCTGACCTTAGTTGAATCAATGGTTAGAGAGGCGGTTGGCTTGTAACCTGGTACCTCAACTGCGTTAGTTGTAATCTCCCAGCTAAATGTCAACGCTTCTGGTGAATCGTTAACTGTAGCATATGCCTTTTCTGAAGGAGCAGCGTATGCACCGTAGATTATGTGAATCTTGTATCCAAGATCGGTTCCGACTAGGTCGTTACCAACACGTGTACGATATGCAAATCCAAATCGTCTACGAGATTGCTGTCCTAGAGCTAGACCAGAAGTTGGTGAAGCTGTTCCATCGCATACCTCAAATTCTTCAGGGTATGTGTAAGCTTCAATAGTCGCACCAAACTCTTCAACAGAAGTTAGGTTTAGATATTTGATGTTGTCTGCGTACTGAGGGGTTACCTCAGCACCAGTAGGTGCCTCAGATACGGAAGTTAGTCCGTTCCATGCCACACCTGATGTGTAGTTACCTGAAGTGTCCTGTACGAATAGAACACCGCGGTCTACACCGGTTTCGTAAAAACGCTTACCGGTTTCGTCCCAAGCAAGTTTTGCCATTTTTTTTACCTTTCTTAAAAGTAAAGATTATAGATATCGTTATTCAGTCCGTCTTTAGTGAAATGTCTATCAAATAGACACATAGGAAGTTCTGCAATTTTGTCAGGAAATATACTATCTGGATTCCTGTCAACAACTGTTATAGAATATCGTTTTGTATGATTATATGTTTTGTTATCTGCAAACTTAGTATCGGCTTTATTTTTTTTGTAAATAATGCATGGATAATTAAGTTTTAGGTTTTCTGGTGGTTGAAAATATACGTTACGTGAACCTAAAATATTTTCAAGTAGATTCTGGAGTTCAAGGCGTGTGCCCATTATAGACTCCTCCCATTCTCAAGATTAGACGAGGACTCTTAACTTCAACGTCAGTTACAGTCCAAAGAGTCCCCGCCCACTTGATGTAGCGAATGGCAAAGAAATGCTCATTTGCATAAGCGTCGGCTACAATGCTGATTGAGTTACTAACATTAATATTTTTATTAAGGTTATCTCCCTCAGTTAGTTGTCTAGTGTCGCGGAGGACGTCGCCAAAGTACGAATACTCACGAACGACGTCCTCCCATACTCCAGGGGCCGTTTCTACAGATTCACCATAACCGATTTCTCCATAGAATTTTGCCATAGTGTTTACTACCTACTAAGCA
>Ga0315903_10001005_pt1 | contig 42576 bp, 40 predicted proteins | sample LakEriMetagenome_7_FD_203524 | JGI IMG/M metagenome (GOLD analysis project Ga0315903, IMG submission 203524) | Freshwater fungal communities from buoy surface, Lake Erie, Ohio, United States - Buoy 2 MA119 | ecosystem: Environmental > Aquatic > Freshwater > Lake | place: USA: Lake Erie, Ohio... | reverse complement strand
GCCTGCTGGCGGCCTTTGATCGTTACCGCGTTCTCGCCGTGCACCGGCGCGGCCCGCTCGGCGTGCAGCAGTTGGAGCAGGCGTTGGCGCAGCGCGTCCGTGCCGCCCTCGAAGTGGGCCGTGGCGAGCGCACGGGCCGGCGCGGCATCGACCTCGGCGAGGGCCACTGGATCGGTCGTCCGATCCTCATCACCGAGAACGCCTACGACGTCGGCCTGATGAACGGCGACGTCGGCATCGTGCTGGATCTGGCCGATGGTCCCGCAGCGGTGTTCCCGCACGAGGACCCGGACTCGGTGCGCGTGGTCGCGCTGTCGCGGTTGCCGCCGCACGAGGGCGCGCTCGCGATGACGGTGCACAAGTCGCAGGGCTCGCAGTTCGAGCATGTCGCGCTGGTACTGGCGGGCCGCGACTCGCCCATCCAGACCCGCGAGCTCGTCTACACCGGCGTGACGCGCGCCAAGCAAAGACTGAGCTGGCTCGGCGACCTCGACGAGCTGCGCACTGCGCTCGCGCGGCAGGTGCGCCGCGAGAGCGGACTGCCGGAGCTCATCGAGGCAGCGTTTCCGCCCTCGGGCGCCAGCGCTTAGAGCCCGAGCGCCTCGGCCACGGCCGTCGAGGTGATCTTGCCCGCGCTCACGTTGAGCCCGGCCGCGAGGCCGGCATCCGCCGCGAGCGCAGCCTGCACGCCGCGGTCAGCGAGCGCCTTCACATAGGGCAAGGTCGCGGCGTTGAGCGCGAACGCGGAGGTGCGCGGCACGGCGCCCGGCATGTTGGTCACGCAGTAGTGCGTCACGCCATGCACGATGTAGGTCGGATCGCTGTGCGTGGTCGGGCGGCTCGTGGCGAAGCAGCCGCCCTGGTCGATGGCGATGTCGATGAGCACCGAGCCTGGGCGCATCGAGGCGACCATCTTGTCGCTGACGAGTTTCGGTGCCGCGGCGCCCGGGATCAGCACCGCGCCGATGACGACATCGGCTGCGGCCACCTCGCGCTCGAGGGTGTCGGTGGAGGAGGCGAGCGTGCGGACCTGGCCGCCGAAACGGGCGTCGAGTTCGCGCAGCCGCGGCAGCGACTTGTCGAGGATGGTGACTGCGGCACGCATGCCGTGCGCGATCTCGGCCGCCGCCGCGCCCGAGACGCCGCCGCCGATGACGAGCACGCGGGCGGGCGGGGTGCCCGGCACGCCGCCCATCAGGATGCCGGCGCCGCCGGCGTTCTTCTGCAAGAGGCTCGCCGCGACCTGCGGCGCCATGCGGCCCGCGACCTCGCTCATCGGCGTGAGCAACGGCAGGCTGCCGTCGCGACCGACCACGGTCTCGTAGGCGATGGCGTGGGCGCCGGATTTCATGAGCGCCTCGGCCTGCGGCTTGTCGGCGGCGAGGTGCAGGTAGGTGAAGAGCACCTGTCCGGGGCGCAGCATCGCGCACTCGGGCAACTGCGGCTCTTTGACCTTCACGATCATGTCGGCGGCCGCGAACACGGCGGCGGCGGTCGGCAGGATCTGCGCGCCCGCGGCGCGGTATTCGTCATCGGGGCAGCCGATGCCGAGGCCGGCGCCGGTTTCGACGAGCACCTCGTGGCCGGAGTGGACGAGCTCACGGACCGAGCCGGGGACGAGCCCCACGCGGTACTCGTGCACCTTGATCTCTTTGGGGACGCCGATTTTCATGACAATGAGCATGCGCCGCCCGGCCTCGCAGAGACTTGCAGATGGCGGCTCACAAGTGGTTGAATCCGCAACATCCTGCGGCAAATAGACGGTTTCACGCATGAATCTGCCGTCCGACAAACTCGACAAGCTCGACCTGCGCATCCTCCACGAGCTGCGGCTCGAGGGCCGCATCGCCAACGCCGACCTTGCGGCGCGTGTCGGCCTGTCGGAGTCCGCTTGCCTGCGGCGCGTGCGGCGCCTCGAGGAGCAGGGCTACATCGAGCGCTATACCGCGAAGCTCTCGCTGCCCAAGCTCGGCTGGGGCATGAGCGTGATGGTGCGCATCACCCTCAAGTCGCAGGCGGACCGTGAACTGCGCGCCTTCGAGCGGGCGGTGAGCGCCGTCCCCGAGATCACCGAGTGTTTCCTGACCACCGGCGAGGCGGACTACATCCTGCGGGTGCTTGCCCGCGACGCGGCCGACATCGAGCGCGTCCACAGCTCGGTGCTGACAAAGCTCCCGGGCGTCGCGCGCGTCGAGTCGAGCTTCGTGCTGCGCGAGATCGTCAGCGGCGGCGCGCCGCCGCTCGAGCGGGGGCGCTGAGGGGGGTCAGGCGGCGGTCGTGTCGGGGGTCGCATTTCGCATGTCGCGAAGATGGACGATCAGGCGCCACAACACCCAAGCGTGTAGACCAAGTTCCAACAGGGTCGAGGATGTGCTTTCCATCAGCACCTTCCCGTCCGCGCTCAAACGCGAGGAAAAAGCCGACTCGGCGAAGTAGATCACCCCCAGCATCACGAAACCGAACGCGAAGGACTGGATCGTCAACGGCAGTAGCAGGGCCACTGATTTCTCTATGAAGCGGGTGCCTTGGTCGCCGCCGTTCGCCTGGTAGGCGCGCATGACACCGAGGATGACGATGACGAAGAGACCGACGATGTAGATACCATCCCACACGTCGGGCCTTCGGCCATCGGAGAGACCGAGGAACACCGACGGCGCCCCGACGATCAGCAGTGCGATGAAGTAGTTCCGGAGGGTTGCTGCAGGAACGGCATCGTTGTGCAGGTCCACGGCCAGTCGACGGCTGTCCCAAAAGTACATGGCACCCCTCAAGAAGTCGGGTTGGTCTTCATGGATAGTACGGAATCCGCGTCCCGCAGGGGACATCCTGTCCGGTCTGGGCGCTCAGGCCCGTATTTTCAGAGCAGAAAGAGATTTCGCCGCGGGGCTTTTTGACAGGGAGGTGCCCATGTCCCGTCTCATCACCTACAAGATCGTCTCCGACATCGACGGCCGCCTGAAAGCCTCGGCCCGTACGGCCTGCAATTTTTGGAACCGCTTCCTGCAGCCGCGGGCGTCGGTGGTGGTGCGCATCGGCAGCTTCCGCAGCGTGAGCGCGGTCATCGCCCGGGCGTACCAGCCGTACACGCGCGCGGGGGTGGTCTACGGCGTGGTGGAGTTCAACGCCCGCTATCTGCACCTGCTGACCGACGATGAGGCCGCGGGCACGGCCGCGCACGAGATCGGCCACATCCTCGGTTACGGCTGGTCGAAGTGGATGACGCTGTTCCACCATGAGACCGGGCTCTTTAAGGACAAGCCGATCGCGAAGGTGCCGTCGCTCGCCAAGATGCTGGTCGAGACCGACTACGGGCCGGGCACGGAGCTCTCGCACTGGGACGAGGAGAAGTTCGGCGCGGAGCTCATGACCGGCTTCAAGGACGAGGCTGAGCATGTGCTGCCGGCGACCATCGAGGTCGCCTCCCTGCTCGGGCACAAGGTGCTCGAGCGTTTGCCGCGCAAGACCCTCATCTCGACGCTGTTCGCCGAGGCGCGCGCGGTGCAGTTCTCGCGCCAGGGCGAGGCCAAGGCGCTCGACCTCGACCACTTCGAGCCGACGCCGCTCTGGGAGGAGCGTTACGACCTGCGGCGGCGCCGCAGGACTGCCTTCAAGCCGCGGTGACGCGGGCCAGCACGGCGAGTACGTCCCGCGCGGCGCGTGTATCCGAGCCGCTCGCGAAGCAGGTGCCGTACCAGGTCAGATACTGCCCCCCGGCGGTCAACGGCAGCAGGACCAGCTCTCCCGACGCCGCGAACAGCTCGACCGTGGATCGCGTGCTGATCGTCACGCCGATGCCGGCGCGGACCACGCCCATCACGGCCTCGACATGACCGGCCTGTAAGACCCGCTTGGGCCGGACGCCGGCCGGCCGGAACAGCCGGGCGTACTCGCGGCCGATCTCCGGGGTGGTGCTGTTGGCGATATAGGTCTCCTCGGCGAAATCGCGGATCTCGACATGCCCGTGCGCGGCGAGCCGGTGGCCGCGCGGCAGCACGGCGACCCGCTCATCACGGTACAGGGCGACATTGCGCAGCCGCGCGTCGCGGGTGCGCTCCGGCATGATCGCGAGGTCTATCGCGCGTTTCTTAAGGGCGGTGATCGGGTCGAGCGCCACGTCCATCGATACCTTGAGGTCGATCTGCGGGTGCGAGGCCTCGAGGGCGCGCACCAGCCCGGCCAGCCAGCCGTATCCGCACAACGTGGAGCCGCTCAGCCGCACCGCCACGCGCTTCACGGCGTCGGCCATCCCGGCATCGGCCTCGGCGCGCTCCAGTTCGGCGAGGATTGCGCGGGCGGCGGTCGACAGCCGGCGGCCCGCCTCGGTGAGGGTGGTCGGGGTGTGCTCCCGGTCGACCAACCTGCGACCCACCCGCCGTTCGGCCTCCTTGAGCCGGTGCGTGAGCGCCGACGGTGTCAGGTTGAGCGCGATGGCGGCGTCCGCGAGCGTACGGGCTCCGGCGATGGCACGCAGGGTGGCGAGGTGGCGGAGGTCGAGACGAGACATATTGAAAAAAATTCAATCTAGACCTGTAAATGATGAGATTGATTATGCCATGACCAGGCGTAGCCTCGGCGGACCTGATCTTGCAAGCGGGAGTGCCATGTCCGGCGACGAACAGCGTCCCGCCTCGGCGGTCGACCTTTCCGACCAGGCCATCCATTGGGACGCGGACCTGTCCTACGGCGGCTATCTGCGCCTCGATGGCCTGCTGTCGCTGCAGCGCCCCCTGTCCGGGGCGCACGACGAGATGATGTTCATCGTCGTGCATCAGGCCTCCGAGCTCTGGATGAAGCTCGCCATCGCCGAGCTCGGCGCCGCCATGGGGGAGATCGCCCGCGGCAACCCGGGCCTCGCCTTCAAGATGCTCGCGCGCGTGTCGCGCATCCAGACCCAGCTGACGGAGTCCTGGGCGGTGCTCTCCACCATGACGCCGGCGGACTACAGCTCGTTCCGTTCGGCGCTCGGCCAGAGCTCCGGGTTCCAGTCGTACCAGTACCGCCAGATCGAGTTCATGCTCGGCAACAAGAACCCGGCCATGGTGCGCGTGCATCGCGACAATCCGGCGGCGTTGCAGGAGCTGGAACGGGTGCTGCGCGAGCCCAGTGTCTACGACCTGTCGCTGCGCCTGCTCCATGCGCAGGGCCTGCATCTGCCGGACGATGTGCTGGAGCGCGACTTCTCCGTGCCCTACGTCGCCCGTCCGGAGGTCGAGGGGGCCTGGGCCGAGGTGTACCGCGATTCGACGCGGTATTGGGACCTCTATGAACTCGCCGAGAAGCTGGTGGATGTCGAACACCAGTTCCAGGTCTGGCGCTTCAGCCATATGAAGACCGTCGAGCGCATCATCGGCCACCGGCGCGGCACCGGCGGCACCAGCGGCGTCTCGTACCTGGTGCGGGCGCTCGACCTGCGTTTCTTCCCGGAGCTCTGGAGCGTGAGGACGTCGCTGTGAGCGCCCGTCGGATCTGGGACCTCTCGCAGACGCTGCGGCCCGAGCTGCCGGTCTGGCCCGGCGACGTGCGTTTCGCTTGTGCGGTCACGGCTTCGGTCGCTGCGGGGTCCACCGTCAACCTGCATCGGCTCGAACTCTCCACGCAGTCGGGCACGCATGCCGAGTGTTCGCGCCACGTCCGCGACGATGCGCCGGAACTCGGGGCGCTGGACCTGTCGGCCTTCATCGGCGCGTCCGAACTGCGTGATGTCAGCGGCCCGGGCCATGTGGACGGTGACGGGGTCGTGCCGGCATCGGCGGTGCTCGATCGCCTGCCGGCGAGGGTCGAACGCGTGCTGTTGCGCACTTTGCACCAGCCGGATTGGGGGCGATGGCCCGCGGGCTTCCGTGCGCTCGATCCCGCGCTCATCGATGCGCTCGCGGCCCGCGGCTGCCGCCTGATCGCGACGGATGCGCCGTCGGTCGACCCGGAGCACTGCAAACTGCTGCGATCGCATCAAGCCTGCCACCGTGCGGGCATGGCCATCCTCGAGGGGGTGGTGCTCGATGGCATACCGGAGGGGCGCTACGAGTTGATCGCCTTGCCGTTGCCGATCGCGGGCGTCGAGGCGACGCCGGTCCGTGCCATCCTCCGGGAACTCGGCGGATGACCACGCCCACCCGCGAGCAGTGCCTCGCCCTCGACCGCACCGACCCACTCGGGTCGCGCCGCGCCGCGTTCCGTCTTCCCGAGGGTCTCATCTATCTCGACGGCAACTCGCTCGGCGCGTTGACCGTCGGTGCCGAGCGCAGCGTCGCGCAGGCGGTGGGCGTGCAGTGGGGCGTGGACCTTATCCGCAGTTGGAACGTCCACGGCTGGATCGACTATCCGGCCACGCTCGGCGAGCGGGTCGGTCGGCTGATCGGCGCCGCGCCCGGCGAGACGCTCGTCTGCGACTCCACCTCGGTGGACCTCTTCAAGCTCGCCGCCGCGGCGAGCCTCGCGCGGGGCGACCGCACCAAGATCGTCACCGAGGCGGGCAACTTCCCGACGGACCTCTACATCCTGCAGGGCCTCTCGAAGCTCTCGCCGCAGATCGAGGTCCTCGCGGTGCCGCGCGAGCGGATCCACGAGGTGATCGACAGCGACACGTTCCTCGTCGTCCTCACGCATGTCCACTACCGCACCGCGCAGATGTACGACCTCGCGGAGATGTCGACCCGCGCGCATGCGATGGGCGCACGGATCCTCTGGGATCTGTCGCATTCGGTCGGCGCCGTACCGGTGGACCTGCGCGCCACGGAAGCGGACTTCGCGATCGGCTGCACCTACAAATACCTGAACGGCGGTCCGGGTTCGCCGGGATTCCTGTACGTCCGCCGCGAGCTGCAGGAGGGATTGATGCCCGTGCTGTCCGGCTGGCTCGGCGATGCGCGGCCGTTCGAATTCCTCGACGACTACGTCCCGGCGCCCGGAGTGGACCGTCATCGCTGCGGCACGCCGCCGGTGCTCGCGTTCGCCGCGCTCGACGGCGCGTTGCAGGCCTTCGACGGGGTGGACATGGCGGAGGTGCGCCGCAAGTCCGTGCAGCTGTCGGAGCTCTTCATCGAGCTGGTCGAGGCGCTGCCGGGCGCGAAGGCGCTGTCGCTAGCCTCGCCGCGGGATCCCGCGCGGCGCGGCAGCCATGTGTCGTTCGCCCACGCCGACGGTTATCCGCTGATGCAGCGCCTGATCGCGCGCGGCGTGGTCGGCGACTTCCGGGCGCCGGACCTGCTGCGCTTCGGCTTCACCCCGCTTTACCTGCGGTTCGTCGATGTCTGGGACGCCGTGCGCATCCTCGGCGAGGAACTGGCTGCGGTGCCGGAGGCTCCATCCCAGGGCGTCGTCCGGTCGAAGGTCACATGAGGGTCTGCCGGTGACGGATCATCCAGGCAAGTCGGCGCACGTCGACGATTTCACGGCCCGCGGCCTGCCGCCGCGTTCGCAGTGGCCGACGATGACCTTCGACCTGCCGGAGCTCGCATACCCGCCGCAGCTCAATTGCGCCACTGCGCTGCTCGGCGACGCCGTCCGCGAGGGCCACGGTGATGCGGTGGCCTTGCACTGGGACGGCGGCCGATGGACCTACGCGGAGCTGCTTGAGCGGTCCGATCGGATCGCCCACGTCCTGGTCCGCGATCTCGGCATCGTGCCGGGCAACCGCGTGCTGCTGCGGGGGTTCAACGGCCCGATGCTGGCCGCCGCCTGGTTCGCGGTCATGAAGGTCGGTGCGGTGGCGGTCCCGACCATGCCGATGCTGCGTACCCATGAGCTGTCGCAGATCTGCGCCAAGGCAGAGATCCGTCACGCCTTGTGCGACCACCGTCTGATGTCCGAGCTCGTCGCCGCGATGCCGGGCGCGGCGGAGCAGGGGCGTCTGCTGTCGTTCGGCGATGGCGTGCTGGAGAGCCGGATGGCCGCGCAGTCATCGACCTTCATCGACGTGGCGACGTCGGCCGAGGATGTCTGTCTGCTGGCCTTCACCTCGGGGACCACGGGCAAGCCAAAAGCGACGATGCATTTCCATCGCGACATCCTCGCGATGGCCGATGTGGTCGGCGGGCGTCTGTTGCAGACCCGTCCGGACGACGTCCACCTCGGCAGCCCGCCGTTCGCGTTCACCTTCGGCCTGGGTGCGCTGTTGGTGTTCCCGCTGCGTTTCCGCGCGTCGGTCGCTCTCGTCGAGCAGCCCAACCCCGAGGCGCTGATCCGCGCGATCCCGAAGTTCGGTGTCACCGCCTTGTTCACCGCGCCGACGATGTACCGCAACCTCGTGCCGCTGGCCCGTGACCTCGACCTGCGTTCGCTGCGGCGCTGCATCTCGGCCGGTGAGCCGTTGCCGAAAGCCATCTCGGACCAGTGGTTCGGCGCCACCGGCATCCGTCTGATCGACGGCATCGGCGCCACGGAGATGATCCACATCTTCATCTCGGCTGCGGGCGACGAGATCCGTCCGGGAGCCACCGGCAAGCCCCTGCCGGGATACCAGGCGGTGGTGTTGGACGAGCAGGGGCATCCGCAGACCCGTGGCTCCGGTCGCCTCGCGGTGCGTGGCCCCACGGGCTGCCGCTACCTCGACGATGACCGGCAGCAGGCCTACGTCGTCGACGGCTGGAACGTCACCGGTGACCGGTACCGGATCGACGAGGACGGATATTTCTGGTTCGAGGCGCGCGCGGACGACATGATCGTCTCCTCGGGCTACAACATCGCGGGTCCCGAGGTGGAGGCCGCTTTGCTCGAGCACCCTGCGGTGCGGGAAGTGGCCGTGGTCGGGGCGCCGGATCCGGCCCGTGGGCAGGTGGTGAGGGCGGTGATCGTGCTGCGGGACGGCATCGATGGCGATGCGACGCTGGTCCGCGCGCTGCAAGACCATGTCAAGAAAGTCATCGCGCCGTACAAGTATCCTCGGGTGGTGGAGTTCGTGGCGGGATTGCCCAAGACTCCGAGCGGCAAGATCCAGCGGTATGCGCTGCGGCAGGGCGACGGCCCCGTCGGCAGCCCCATCGCCCCTACATGACGGAGAAGAAGCATGTCAGTCACGGCCATGGTCCTGATCAAGGCGCAACCGGCGCAGAGCGCCGCCCTGGCGAGCGCCATCGCGGAGGTGCGCGGCGTCAGCGAGGTGTTCTCGGTGGCGGGGCGGTACGACCTCGTGGCGATTGTCCGCGCGGCCCGCAACGAGGAGCTCGCGGACATCGTCAGCGGGGCCATCCACCTGCTGCCTGGCATCGTGGAATCGGAGACCTTGATCGCGTTCCGCGCGTACAGCCGCAGTGAACTTGCCGAAGGCACGTCGCTGTTCATGGATGAGTGACCGTATGTCAGAGGGGTCGTGGATGAAAAGACCGGCATTGAAGTCGCTCGTGGTGCTCATCGGGCTGTCCCTGCTTGCGCCCTTGGTCGCGAGAGAGGCTCCCGAGGGCGCGGTCTTGCGCGCGAACGCGCAGTTCGAGGAGGCCCACCGTATCGGTGAGGTCGCTGCGATGGAGCAGCTGCTCGCCGACGATTTCACGCTGTTCCACTCCGGCACCCTCGATTCGCAGGTCGAGTCCAAGGAGGCGTTCATCCGTCGGCTGTCGACCATGCCTGCGGGCCTCTTCCGCAGCCGGGACCTCGAGGGCGTCGTCGTGAAGGTCTTCGGCGACATGGCCATCGCCCACGGGTACCTGCGGACCCGCTCGTCCTCGACGTGGACCGGTGGGCGTCTGAAGGAGAACCGCTACCACTTCCTGCGCGTGTTCCGTCGGGAGCGGGTCGGATGGCGGATGGTGGTATGGCACTCCGGCTGGGCGGTCGCCGAGCGCCGGGAAGCGGAGTTCATCAGCGACTATCTCGCGGTGTTCCCGAAGGAGGGACCCGCCCTGTCCGCCGGTGCGGCGGGCGCCGGCCTGGCCGTCTATCGGGAAGCTTGCGCCGTGTGCCACGACAACGGCGCGATGGGCGCGCCGTCGATCGGCGACCGGGCGCATTGGCAGGCCGCTGCGGCCGACCGTGCCCGGCTGTACGAGCGGGCGATCGGCGGCTATGCCGGGCCCAAGGGCGTGATGCCCGCCAAGGGTGGTCGGCTGGATCTCTCCGATGCGGACGTCAAAGCGGCGGTCGATCACCTGATCGAGGGCAACAGGTGAGGGTCGGAGCGCTGCTCCGCTGCGCGGCGGCGCTGTTGCTGCTGTCGCCGGTCGCCGTGCATGCGGAGCAGGGCCACACGCTGCGGATCGTCACCGAGGGACCCGGTCGCGGACGTGTGACGGTCGCACCGCAGTTGCCGCGCTATCCTGCCGGCACCGTCGTGACCTTGACCGCAGTCGCCTCGGGCAAGAACGTGTTCCGCGGCTGGGAGCGGGGCGCTGCGCCGCGCAACCAGATGTCGGTGGAGATCGTGATGGACGGCGATCGCGAAGTGGTCGCGCGGTTCGAGGTGCTCGGCATCGATCCGGTCCCCGAGCGGATCGCACCGGGCGACCTGGCCGTCGGCCTCGTGGACTACGCCAAGATCCCCTCATCGTTGCCCCCGCAGTCGACGGCCGCGCGGGCTGGATATGCGCCGGTCGCGCGCATCAACCACATGAAGCCGCTGCGTGACGGGACGGGTCGCCGTTTCGTGGGCGATCAACGCGGCGTGCTCCATGTATTGAGCAAGTCGGGGCAAGTATCGCGATACCTCGACCTGCGCGCGCAGACGCCGCGCTTCAGCGATTGGCCGGGGTTGACCGCCGGCCTGAACTCGTTCGCGATCGCCCCCGATTTCCGCGCGACCGGGCGCTTCTACACCGTGCACGTCGAAGATGCGGGCGGGCCGAGGGGGCTGCATCGCCCCACGGTCGCGATGCCGGTCGTCTCGCACTTCGTGTTGACCGAATGGACCGCAAAGGATCCCGCGGCCGACGCGTTCGACGGCACACGCCGTGAGATCGCGCGCTTCGAGGGTCCCGATCCGCAGCATGGCCTGCAGGACATCGGCTTCGATCCCAACCTCCGGCCCGGCGATGCCGGGTACGGTGCGCTCTACCTGCTGGTGGGGGACGGGACCAGCGTGTGGCGCGGCAATGCGCGGGGTGTGGGCCGTCCGGATTCCCTGTTCGGCGCGGTGCTGCGCATCGATCCGGCGGGCCGCGACGGCCGGGGCCGGACCTACGGCATCCCGGCGGGCAACCCGTTCAAAGATGGCCGCGCATCGGCGGGGTTCCCGGAGGTCTGGGCCTACGGGTTCCGCAACCCCCACAAGCTGTCCTGGGACACGGGTGGCCAGCGTCATCTGTTCGTGACCGACGTGGGCGAGTCCAACCTCGAGGAGCTGAACCTCGTGTTGCCCGGCCTGCACTACGGTTGGCCGCGACGCGAGGGCACATGGCAGGTCGACCCGGGCGGCGACCTGTCGACGCCGCGCCCGCCGGACGCCGCGCCGCGCGTCTTTGACCTCGCCGATCCGGTGCTGCAGCTCGACCATGACGAGGCGAGCGCGATCTCCGGCGGCTTCGTCTACCGCGGCGCGCAGATCCCGGCCTTGCGGGGCCGATACGTCTTCGGCGACATCGGCTCCGGGCGGGTGTTCATCGCCGATGCGGACGCTTTCGCCCTGGGGCGGCAGGCTGTCGTGCGCGAACTTCGCATCGCGACGCCTGCGGGGATGACCACCCTCTCGGCGATGGTCGGGTCGCCGCGGGTGGATTTGCACCTCGGATCCGACGAGGAGGGCGAGATCTATCTGCTGTCGAAGGTCGACGGCATGATCCGCAAGCTCGTGCCGGCCCGGCCGACCTCAGGAGCGGTCAAGAAGTGAGACGTGTCATATCGCTCGGCGGCGGACCGGCGGGCTTGTACGCCGCCATCCTCATCAAGAAGGCCCATCCGAAGGCGCAGGTCGAGGTCTACGAGCGCAATCGTCCGGACGACACCTTCGGCTGGGGTGTGGTCTTCTCCGACAAGACGATGGAGGGGTTCCGCGCGGTCGACCGGGAGTCGCATGACGCGATCATCGCCGACTTCCACCATTGGGACGACATCGAAGTCCGTCACCGGGGCGAGACCCTCCGCTCCTCAGGTCACGGGTTCTGCGGCATCGGCCGCAAGCGCCTCCTCAACATCCTGCAGCAGCGCGCCAGCAGCCTCGGCGTCGTGCAGCATTTCGAGCACGAGGCCGAAGACGACGGGCGATGGCGCGACGCCGATCTGGTCATCGCCGCGGACGGCGTCAACAGCCGGACGCGCGCCCGGCATGCCGACGTGTTCAAGCCGGACATCGACGTGCGCAAGTGCCGCTTCATATGGCTTGGGACGACGCGCCCCTTCGACGCCTTCACCTTCGCGTTCGAGCGGACTGACCACGGCTGGTTCCAGATCCACGCCTACCAGTTCAGCCGCGACCTCTCGACCGTGATCGTCGAGACCCGCGACGAGACTTGGCGTGCGCACGGCCTGGACCGGGCCACGACCGCCGAGTCCATCGAGTTCTGTGAGCGGCTGTTCGCGCGTCATCTCGACGGCCATCGGCTGATGAGCAACGCGAACCACCTGCGCGGCTCCGCTTGGCTGCGCTTCAACCGTGTCGTCTGTGAGCGTTGGCACCACGGCAACCTGGTGCTGATCGGCGACGCGGCGCACACGGCGCATTTCGGCATCGGATCGGGCACCAAGTTGGCGATGGAAGACGCGGTATCGCTCTCGATGCACGTCACGCAGTCCGCGACGATCGAGGAGGGCTTGGTGCGCTACCATCAGGAGCGGGCTCTCGAGGCGCTCAAACTGCAGAACGCCGCCCGCAACCGCATGGAATGGTTCGAGAACGTCGACCGCCACGCCCGCCTCGAACCGTGGCAGTTCGCCTACAGCCTGCTCACCGGCAGCCAACGCATCGGCCATGCGAACTTGCGCGTGCGCGATCCGGCCTATGTCGAGCGCGTGGAGCGGTCGCTCGCGACGCAGAGCGGCATCGAGGACCGGCGGTCGCCGATGTTCACGCCGTTCACGCTGCGCGGCATGTCGGTGGTCAACCGCGTGGTCGTCTCGCCGATGGCGCAGTACTCGGCTGCAGACGGGATGCCAGATGACTGGCATCTCGTGCATTACGGTGCCCGTGCCACCGGTGGCGCGGGGCTCGTGTTCACCGAGATGACCTGCGTGGCGCCGGAGGCCCGGATCACTCCGGGATGCACGGGGCTGTGGGACGACGCGCAGCGCGACGCGTGGCAGCGGATCGTCGACTTCGTGCATCGGCATTCCGAGGCCAAGTTCTGCATCCAGCTCGGCCACGCAGGGCGCAAGGGCTCGACCCAAGTCGGATGGGAGCAGATGGACCACCCCCTCGAGTCCGGCAACTGGCCGCTGCTCGCGCCGTCGCCGATCCCGTACCTCAAAGACCTCAGCGCGACGCCGAGGGCCATGGACCGGGACGACATGCTGCGGGTGATCGCGCAGTTCGAGCGGTCGACGGCGCTGGCGGCGGAGGCCGGCTTCGACATGATCGAGGTGCACGCCGCGCACGGCTACCTGCTGGCCTCCTTCATCTCGCCGCTCACCAATGTGCGCACCGACGCCTATGGTGGCGAGCTCGCGGGCAGGATGCGCTTCCCGCTCGAGGTCATCCGTGCCGTCCGCGCGCGATGGCCCTCGGAGCGGCCGCTGTCCGTCCGCATCTCCGCGACCGACTGGGCCGAGGGCGGTCTCTCCGAGGAAGACCTGTGCGCCTGGGTCGCGGCGCTCCGCGACGCGGGGGTCGACATCATCGATGTATCGACCGGGCAGACGGTCGCCGACCAGGCGCCCGTGTATGGCCGCATGTGGCAGACGCCGTTCTCGGACCTCGTCAGGGCGGAGAGCGGGCTGCCGACCATCGCGGTCGGCAACATCTACGAGGCTGATCACGTGGACACCATCATCGCGGCAGGCCGCGCGGACCTCTGCGCCATCGCGCGGCCGCATCTCGCCGATCCTTCATGGACGCTGCGTGTCGCGGCGGAGCAGGGCTTCGCCGGCCAGCATTGGCCCGCACCCTATCTCTCGGCGCGCTCCCAGCTGGAGAGGAACCTGCAGCGCAGCGCCACGGCGCCGGGGCCCGTATGACGCGGCACGCGATCGTGACGGGCGGATCCCGCGGCATCGGCCTTGCCATCGCGCGACGGCTGGTGGCCGACGGACTGGATGTGTCGATCGTCGGGCGTGACGCGGCGCGGCTGCAGCAGGCCACGGCGGCGCTCGGTGGCGGCGTCGCATCCGCCGTCGTGGATGTCACGGATGCGGCGGCGGTCGACCAGGTGTTCCGCAGCCTCATCGAGCGACGGGGTCGGTTGGACATCCTCGTCAACAACGCCGGCGCCGCCGAGAGCGCGCCGTTCGAGAAGACCGGGGCGGATATTTGGCGGCGGATGCTCGAGGTGAACCTCGATTCCGTGTTCCATTGCATCCGCGCCGCGTCTCCGTCACTGCTGGCCTCCACCGAGGCGCGCGTGGTGAACATCGCGAGCACCGCGGGCCAGACCGGCTATGCCTATGTCGCCGCCTATTGCGCGGCGAAGCACGGTGTCGTCGGCCTGACGCGTGCCCTCGCGCGCGAGTGGGCGGGACGGCCGATCACCGTCAATGCCGTCTGTCCGGGATACACCGATACCGACATCGTCCGTGAATCCGTCGACCGGATCCGTCGCAAGACAGGGCGCTCGGCGGACGAGGCGCTCGCGACCTTGACCGGCGGCAACCCGCAGCAGCGCCTGATCCACCCGGATGAGGTGGCCGAAGCGGTCTCATGGCTCTGCCGTCCGGAGAGCCGCAGCGTCACCGGTCAAACCATCTCGATCGCCGGAGGTGAACTCGCATGACCGTCCCCGTCCCACGTACGTTCATCTGGCGGCTGGAGGACCGGGTGGGCCACATCACCCTTGACCGGCCGGAACGCAAGAATCCGCTGACCTTCGAGTCCTACGCCGAGCTGCGCGACCTGTTCCGCGCCCTTGCCGACTCGGACGAGGTCCGGGCGGTGGTGATCGGCGGATCCGGTGGGAACTTCTGCTCGGGCGGCGATGTGCACGACATCATCGGTCCGTTGACGAAGATGACTATGCCGCAGCTGCTCAAGTTCACGCGCATGACCGGCGATCTCGTCAAGGCGATGCGCGCCTGCCCCCAACCGATCATCGCCGCTGTGGAGGGCGTCTGCGCCGGCGCCGGCGCGATCATGGCCATGGCATCGGACCTGCGGTACGCGACCCCGGATGCGCGCACCGCCTTCCTCTTCACCCGCGTCGGACTCGCCGGTTGCGACATGGGCGCCTGCGCGTTGTTGCCACGGATCATCGGACAGGGCCGGGCTTCCGAACTGCTGTACACGGGTCGTGCCTTCTCCGCGGAGGAAGGCGAGCGGTGGGGGTTCTTCAACGCCGTCGTCGCACCCGGTGAGCTCGCCGCCCTGACGTCGCGCACCGCCCGCGAGCTCGCGGACGGCCCCGCGTTCGCGCATGCGATGACCAAGCGGATGCTGCATCACGAGTGGAACCTCAGCGTCGACCAGGCGCTCGAGGCCGAAGCTCAGGCGCAGGCGATCTGCATGCAGACGCAGGATTTCGGACGGGCCTACGAGGCGTTCGTCGCGCGCCGACGTCCGTCCTTCCAGGGCGACTGACGGATGAAAGACTTCGCACATCTGCAGTGGCCGTTCTTCGAGGCCCGTCATGGCAGCGCGGCCCGCGAGGCGGGTGCGTTCGCGCGACAGCACCTCGCAGATGCCCCGCACCCGGGCACCTCGGCGGAGGTCGACGCGCACTGTCTTTCCTTGGTGACGCGGATGGGTGAGGTCGACCTGCTCTCGCATTGCGTGCCGCAGGCGGGCGGCGACCTGTCCGCGCTCGATGCGCGCACGCTGTGCCTCATCCGCGAGTCGCTCGCCTGGCATGACGGTCTTGCGGACTTCGCCTTCGCGATCCAGGGGCTCGGGAGCGGGCCGTTGTCGGCGGCCGGCGATCCGGCCCTGCGGAGCCGCTACCTGCCCCGCGTCGCGGCGGGACAGGCGGTGCCCGCATTCGCGTTGTCGGAACCGGACGCCGGCTCCGATGTAGCCGCCATGTCCTGCGCCGCTCGGCTGGACGGCGACCATTACGTGCTCGATGGCACGAAGACCTGGATCTCCAACGGCGGGATCGCCGACTTCTACTGCGTCTTCGCGCGCACCTCGCCGGCCGTCGTGCGCCCTGACGGGTCTGCCGAAGCGCGGGGGATCTCCGCGTTCGTCGTCGAGGCCACCGATCCCGGCTTCCATGTCGAGCGCCGGATCGACGTGATCGCGCCGCATCCGCTCGCGACGTTGCGCTTTGCCGGCTGCCGCATCCCTGCCGCGCGCCGCATCGGCGAGGAAGGCGAGGGTTTCAAGATCGCCATGCGCACGCTCGATGTGTTCCGTACGTCCGTCGCCGCAGCGGCGCTGGGGTTCGCCCAGCGCGCCCTCGACGAGGCGGTCGCGCACGTGCGCCAACGCCGCATGTTCGGCGCCCTGTTGGCGGACCAGCAGCTGACGCGCGTCACGCTGGCGGACATGGCGACGGAGCTAGAGGCGGCGCGGCTGCTCACCTACAAGGCTGCATGGCTGCGCGACCGTGGCGACCCCGTCACCCGCGACGCGGCGATGGCGAAGATGACCGCGACCGAGAACGCACAGCGGATCATCGATCGCGCGGTGCAGCTTTTCGGCGGTCGGGGCGTGGCGAGCGGCGAGATCGTCGAGCGGCTCTACCGCGAGATCCGCGCCTTGCGGATCTACGAGGGTGCCACCGAAGTGCAGAGACTGATCATCGGTCGGGAGATGTTGCGATGAACGAGGTGCTCCAACCGGCGGGATGGCCGCGGCCCAAAGGTTATTCGAACGGCATCACGGCCCGAGGCCGCCAGGTCTACGTGGCCGGGCAGATCGGCTGGGACGCTGCCGGACAGTTCGCGGCGGGCGGGATGGCCCCACAGGTCGGTCAGGCGCTGCGCAACATCGTGGCCGTGTTGACCGAGGCGGGTGCCCGTCCGGAGCATCTCGTGCGACTGACGTGGTTCGTGACCAGCCGCGCGGAGTACCTCGCGGAGGCCGCGGAGATCGGCGCTGCCTATCGGGCGGTCCTCGGCAAGCATTTCCCCGTCATGTCGGTGGTCGAAGTGACCGCATTGATGGAATCGCAGGCGAAGGTCGAGATCGAAGCCACCGCCGTCATCCCCGACGTCGCGGGCTGAGGACACCTGCATGGCGATGTGGCGGCCGCCGGAGCGGATCCGGCATGTCCCGCGTCCCGGCCCTTGGCCGACCGTGGAGGAGGCGGACGCGTCGCAGCTCTTCCGGCCGACGCAGGTCGGGTCCCTGACGCTTGCAGCGCGCACTTGGGTGCCCGCGATGGTGCCGTGGCGCGCCGCAGAAGACGGGTCGGTGACCCCCGACGTCATCGATTGGTATCGCCGTTTCGCCGAAGGACGGCCGGCCGTGATCGTGGTGGAGGCTACCGGGATCCGCGACGTGCCGAGCGGTCCCTTGCTGCGCATCGGCCATGACCGTTTCCTGCCGGGTCTCGCGCGCATCGTGCATGCCGTGCGCGAGGCGAGCGCCGGCGAGACGCGCGTGTTCATCCAGTTGATCGACTTCCTCGCGATCCGGCGACGTCCCGATCCGGCTCGGTACCTCTCTTCGCACTTGGCCATCACCGACGGCCATCGCGAACGCCTCGCGCTGTCGCCACGGTCGCCGGAGTCCGAGGTCCGCGCGGCGCTTGCCGCCTTGTCCGTCGAGCAGTTGCGCACCGCGCTCACCGCACGCGAGTTCGAGGCGCTGCAGTACGGCGCGCGCGAACGGATCACGGACTTCGACCTGCCGCATGTCGCCGCCTTGCCGACGACCTTGCCGCCGCTCTTCGCCGATGCGGCGGAGCGCGCCCGCCGCGCCGGCTTCGACGGCGTGGAGCTGCACTACGCGCATGCGTACACGATGGCGTCTTTCCTCTCCGCGACCAACGACCGTCCCGACGGATACGGTGGATCGCTCGAAGGCCGGTTGCGGTTGCCGCTCGAGGTGTACCGGGCGGTCCGGGAGCGGGTCGGCGCGGGCTATCCCGTCGGTTGCCGCATGCTGACCGATGAATGCATCGCAGGGGGCAGCGGCATCGCCGACACGTCCCGCATCGCGGTCGCGTTCGCCGAAGCGGGCATGGATTTCATCTCGTTGTCCCGTGGCGGGAAGTTCGATGATGCGCTGCAGCCGAAGGTCGGCGAAGCGGCGTATCCGTACACGGGACCGAGCGGCCACGAATGCATGCCGTCCTACCTGTCAGACGCGCGCGGGCCCTTCGGTCGGAACCTCGCCGACGCGTCGGCGCTGCGCGCCGCCGTCCGCGCATCGGGCGCCACCACGCCGATCGTCGCCGGCGGCGGCATCCATGATTTCCACCAGGCCGAGCGCGCGCTCGAGACGGGTGCCGCGGACGTCGTCAGCTTCGCGCGGCAGTCGCTCGCCGATCCGGACTGGTTCCGCAAGGTGCGCAGCGGACGCGGTGACACTGTGCGCGTATGCCTCTACACCAATTATTGCGAAGCGCTCGACCAGCGCCATCGGCAGGTCACCTGTGAACTTTGGGACCGCATCGGCAACGATGACCCGTCGGTGCGGCTGTCGGACGATGGCAAGCGGCGGCGACTGGTGGCGCCGCCGTGGGCCGATGCAGCGGGAGAGGGCTGATGGGCGCCACCGTGTCCGTCCGCACGGAACGACAGGTCGCGATCCTCGGCATCGAGCATCCGCCGGTGAACGCGCTCGCGCAGCCGGTGCGCGCGGCGCTGCTCGAGGCGGTGGAGCGTGCGGAGCGCGATGCCTCGGTCGTGGCCATCGTCATCACGGGATCGGGCCGGGCCTTCGTGGCCGGTGCCGAGATCCGTGAGCTCGACGATCCGCCGCTCGCTCCGGTGCTGGTGGATGTCCTCGCCCGGATCGGATCTTGCCGAAAGCCCGTGATCGCGGCGATCTCGGGCTTCGCGCTCGGCGGTGGTCTCGAGTTGGCGATGTCCTGCCATGGGCGTATCGCGACGCCGGATGCCCAGCTGGGGTTGCCGGAGGTCAAGCTCGGTCTGCTGCCGGGTGCCGGCGGCACACAGCGCCTGCCGCGGTTGATCGGCGTGGAGGCGGCGTTGGAGATGATGCTCGGCGGCGATCCGGTCACGGCGCCCCGCGCCTTGGAGTCGGGCCTCGTGGACCGCCTCGTCGCCACCGACAGCTTGATCACCGCCGCGATCGACGAGGCGCGTGCGAGCGCTTCGACGGGCGAGCCGCTCCGGCGGGTCAGCGACCTGCCGCCGCCGCCACCGGTCGACGCAGCGCTCATCGACCAGATGGCGCTCCGGTACGCGAAGGCGACCCGGGGCACCGGGTCCATGCCGAGGATCATCGAGAGCGTGGTCGCGGCCACCCAGGTCCCATTCGAGGAGGGCATCGCGTTGTCGAGGCGGCTCTTCGAGGAATGCCGGGTCTCCGATGCTTCGCGTGCCCTGCGGCACGTGTTCTTCGCGGAGCGTGCTGCAGGGACGATCGCCGCGACGCCGAGGGCGATACGGCAGGTCGCCGTGATCGGGGCGGGGACGATGGGCGTCGGCATCGCGATCGCGCTCGCGGACGCCGGGCTCGAGGTACGGGTGATCGATCCGGATCCGGCGGCGCTCGAGCGGGGGCGCAACCGGTTCGAGACACACTACGCATCACAGCTGCGGCGCGGTCGTTGCGACGAACGGTCGGCCGCGGAACGGCTGGCCCGCACGGCGTTCGAGGCCGGGCTCGATGCCGCAGGCGGCTGCGACCTTGCCATCGAAGCGGTAGTCGAAGACCTCGCCGTCAAGCGCGAGGTGTTCGCCCAGTTGGACCGGTTGCTGTCCGACGGTGCATTGATGGCCAGCAACACCTCCTATCTCGACATCGACCAGTTCGCCGCCGTGACGCGTCGACCGGGATCCGTCCTCGGGCTGCACTTCTTCAGCCCTGCGAACGTGATGCGGCTCGTCGAAGTGGTGCGCGCCGCCGCGACGGATGAGGTCGCGCTCGCTACCGGTGCCGCCTTGGCGCGCCGCTTGCGCAAGATCCCCGTTATCGTGGGCAACGCCACGGGGTTCGTCGGCAACCGCATGTTGCAGGCGTATGGCCGCGAGAGCCAGCTGTTGCTGCTCGAGGGCGCGACACCGCAGCAGGTCGATACGGCCCTCGAGGCGTGGGGCATGGCGATGGGGCCTTGTGCGGTCTTCGACCTCGCGGGCCTCGACATCGGGTATCGGGCCCGTCGGCAGCGCCGTGATCTCCCCGACGATCCCCGGTATTTCAGGGTCGCCGATCGTCTCGTCGAGCTCGGTCGGCTCGGGCGCAAGAGCGGCTCGGGCCACTATCGCTATGGGGAGGGCGGTGAGCGTCTCGCCGATCCCGAGGTGCTCCGCATCATCGAGGCCGAGGCGCGCGCGCTCGGCGTCGAGCGTCGCGACATCGACGATGCGCAGATCGTGGAGCGTTGCATCGCCGCCTTGGTCTTCGAGGGTCGTGCGCTGGTCGCCTCCGGTATCGCAGCCACTTCCGCCGACATCGACACGGTGTGGGTGAACGGCTATGGATTTCCCCGCTTCCGTGGCGGGCCGATGCATCACGCCGGCCGCGCGGCCGAGCATCCACCTGAAGGACGATGACATGGACCTCTCGAACCCGAATGCCTTGGATCTCTTCGACATCCGCTCCTCGCTTTCCGACGAGCAGCGGTCGGTGCAGGAGGCGGTCGCGCGCTTCGTCGACGGCGAGGTGTTGCCGGTCATCCGTCGCCACTTCGAGGCACACACCTTCCCGCGCGAGCTCATCGCCGGGATGGCCGACCTCGGCCTGCTCGGCTGTTCGCTGACGGGCTATGGCTGCGCGGGGATGGACGCCATCTCGTACGGATTGGTCTGCCAGGAGCTGGAGCGCGGCGATTCGGGCCTGCGCAGCTTCGTGTCCGTGCAGAGCTCGCTGTGCATGTATCCGATCCACGCGTATGGCAGCGAGGCGCAGCGCCAGAGGTTCCTGCCCGGGATGGCGCGCGGCGAGATCATCGGCTGCTTCGGCCTCACCGAGCCGCATGGCGGGTCCGATCCGTCCGACATGAAGACCCACGCCCGGCGCCGCGGCGATCACTGGGTGCTCAACGGCTCGAAGATGTGGATCACGAACGCGCCGATCGCGGACGTCGCCATCGTATGGGCGCGCACCGACGAGGGCGTGCGGGGGTTCCTGGTCGAGCGCGGCATGAAGGGGTTCACGACGTCCGAGATCGGGGACAAGTTCAGCTTGCGCGCATCAGCCACCGGGGCGCTGTTCTTCCAGGACGTCGTCGTGCCTGCCGACAACCTGTTGCCCGGCACGTCGGTCGGGATCAAGGCGCCGCTGTCCTGCCTGACGCAGGCCCGCTACGGCATCACGTGGGGCGTGATCGGCGCGGCACAGGCCTGCCTCGACGAGGCGCTGCGATATACGCAGACGCGGATACTGTTCAAGCGCCCGCTGGCGGCCAACCAAGCCATCCAGATCCGCCTTGCCGAGATGGCCCGCCGGATCACGACCGCGCAGTTGCTGTCCTTGCAGCTCGGGCGGCTGAAGGATGCCGGTCGGATGAAACCGGTACAGGTCTCGGTCGCCAAGTGGCACAACTGCAGGATCGCCATCGACATCGCGCGTGACGCGCGCGACATGCTGGGGGGGTCCGGCATCAGCGCCGAGTACGTGCCGATCAGGCACGCGATGAACTTGGAGAGCGTGATCACCTATGAGGGGACCGAGACGGTCCATCAGCTCGTGGTGGGTCGGGAGCTCACCGGCATCAACGCGTTCTGACCCCTCAGTCGCCCTCCAGCACGCCCTCAAGGTGCCGCCGGGCGGCCTCGCCCAGTCGGGCGTCGAAGGTGACGAGCGGGGCCTCGAGCCGTTCGGCGAGCCAGAGGTAGGCGGCGTCGTAGGGCGTGATCCCATAGCGCTGCGCGAGCTCGAGCGCGGCGGCGGCGGGGACGGGGTGGCGGTCGGCGACGAGCTCGCCGAAGACCTGCATCGCACGGTCCACCGTCGCGGCATCGCGGCCTTCGCGACGCATCTTCCTCAAGGCGGCGTTCGTGAACTCGAGATCGAGCAGATGGGGCGCGGAGATGAGGCGCCCCCGCAGTCGCTCGGCGGCCACCTCCCAGTGCCGTTCCTCGAACAGGAGCGCGATCACCACCGAGGCGTCGGCGACGACGCGTGGCCGTCTCGCATAGGCGGCGGGCGACTCCGCCACATGGAGCCGCGGCGTGCCGCTGCGCTGCGGCGCGCCGGTCAGCATTCGCCCGCGCGCTCGTCCCGGTCGCGACGGATGAACTCGACCGAGCTTTCGGTGCCACCGGGGAACAGGCCCTTCACCCGCTTGACGGCCTCCTCGACGGTGATCGGGTTGCGGGTGACGAGCGGCTCGAGGCCACTACCGTAACCGCGGCGCGCGGCCTCCGTCAGCACCGCCATGAGCTCACCTTGCAGTGAACGGTGGTTGCGGACGGCGCGTTCGCGCAGCGCTTGGGCGATGTCGTCGGGCACGTTCTTGATGGAGAAGTTGACGGGCATGATGGTTCCGAAACGAATCTACTGGAACCATTTTACAACCGCCTTATCGGTGAGTCTAGGTCCATTACTGTGCTTTTAGACGCGAAATACGGCTTGATTGTTCCAAAAATGACGTTCTCAGCGGGTCTGGGTGCGGTTCGAGGACCTGGCGAAGGGCTCCTATGCCGGCGGACGGGAGAGCGACCCGGACACTTGGCAGGTGCTCATCGGGCAGCTGACGATGCGGAATACGGACAGCGCCGACAGCCGTGAGAAACTCGGAGCAGATGTGTCGTTGGCGGCGATCGAGAAGCGTTGAGCTGTCGTCATGCAGGAGGGACAAGCATGTCAGATCAGATGCGTGAGGCGATGAAATACGGTTTCTGTATGGGCGTCGGCATGGGCCTCGGAACGGCGGTATATGACCTGTTGACAGGCAGTCTCGGCGTCGAAACGGCCTATCGAGCCACATTCATCGGCATACTCTGCACCGTCGCGTTCTGGGTGTACTTCTGGGTCTTCCCAATAAAGAAATCACCCAGCTGACAGATCTGTAAATGACTTTGTCCTTCGCCGTGGACGAGAAGCGCGGTAACGTCATCGCTTACGCCGCAGTACGCCAACGACCGGGACCCGCACATCAACTGGTACGGGATCGAGCCCTAAACGCCTCGGCGCCGTTCGCCTGATAGGCGTACCGCATACCGAAGATGATGACAACGGTGTCGTTCCGGAGATCTGTGGCCAGTCGGCGGCTGTCCCAGAAATACATCGCAACCCTTATATTTTGACCGATTCCTGCATCAGTACGGAAATGACCCCTGCGAACGGACCTCGACCTGTCTCCGGTCTCGTCATCCACAAGATCATCTCCGATGTCGACGGCAGTCTCTCGTGTTGACCGCTTGCGGTGGTCACAGCGCGCAACCTGCACGCTATCATCCAAGAATGATCCGCCGCCTGACCGCCACGCCTATCGGTGCACCTGAGATCTACCGTGTTGCGCCCGAAAAGCGCCTCGTCGGCGATCCAGAGCAGCGGCTCTGGTTGCAGTACACCGACGCTAGCGGCCAGTTCTACACCGGCGTCTGGGAGAGCGACCCGGGCACTTGGCGCATCCGCTATACAGAGGTCGAGTACTGCCGCATCCTCTCGGGGCGGAGCCGGATCACTGCCGCCGACGGCGCGGTGACGGAGGTCGGCCCCGGCGATGAGTTCGTGATCCCGAGCGGGTTCGAGGGTACCTGGCAGGTGCTCGAGCGGACCCGCAAGACCTTCGTCATCCATGAGGCCCCGCCATGACCCTGACCCTCCGCCCCCTCTTCGCGCTCGCGATCGTCCTGTCGGTCGCCGCCTGCACCGGCCCCGCGGCGGATGTCCCGCCGCCTCCGCCCCCGGCCGCGGCGGCACCCGCGCCCTTGCCGGCTGAGGCCACCGAGCCGGTCGCGGCCGCTCCGGCCTCCACCGCGCCCGTCGCCACCGACCGGCTCACGGTCTATCAGTCGCTCGGCCGCAGGCAGTGCGAAGCCGGTGGTGAGACGCCCGAGACCCTCGCGGCGCGACTCAAGGCTGCGGGCGTCGAGGCGACGCCGGCCGGCTGCGCCAACGACGGCATGATGTACGCCGCAGTGTGCGGTGGGGGTGACGGGGTCCTCGGCCTCGTCGACATCGCCGCCGCGGATGCGGCCGCGGCCGCGAAGGCCGGGTTCCGGCCGTTCAGCGACCTGCCTGATGCCAGCCGTCAGCCCTGCCCCGGCACGCCGGAGGCGCCGCAGAAGAAATGACCGCCGTGATCCTGCCTTCGCTGCCTGTCGGTGAGCGCGTCGGCATCGCCTTCTCGGGCGGCCTCGACACGAGCGCCGCGGTCCACTGGATGCGCGCGCGCGGCGCACGGCCCTGCGCCTACACCGCCGACCTCGGGCAGCCGGACGAGGCGGACCCTGCCGCGATCCCGGAAAAGGCCCTCGCGCTCGGTGCCGAGATCGCGCGCCTGGTCGATTGCCGGGCCGCGCTCGTCGCCGAAGGTCTCGCCGCCATCCAGTGCGGCGCGTTCCACATCACGACCGCGGGCGCCACCTACTTCAACACCACGCCGCTCGGCCGTGCGGTCACGGGCACGATGCTGGTGCGCGCGATGCGCGAGGACGGCGTCGACATCTGGGGCGACGGCAGCACGCACAAGGGCAACGACATCGAGCGCTTCCATCGCTACGGGCTGCTCGCCAATCCGCAGCTGCGGATCTACAAGCCCTGGCTCGACCAGCGCTTCATCGACGAGCTCGGCGGCCGGCGCGAGATGTCCGAATACCTGCGCGCCGCGGGCCTCGATTACAAGATGAGCGTCGAGAAGGCGTATTCGACAGACTCGAACCTGCTCGGCGCGACCCACGAAGCCAAGGACCTCGAGTTCCTCGACCGCGGCATCGACATCGTGCAGCCGATCATGGGCGTCGCGTTCTGGCGCGACGAGGTCGCGGTGCCGCGGGAGCGCGTGGCGGTGCGCTTCGAGGCGGGCCGGCCGGTCGCGCTCAACGGCCAGACCTTCGAGGACGAGCTCGCGCTCTTCCTCGAGGCCAACCGCATCGGCGGTCGCCATGGCCTCGGCATGAGCGACCAGATCGAGAACCGCATCATCGAGGCCAAGAGCCGCGGCATCTACGAGGCGCCCGGCATGGCGCTGCTGCAAATCGCGTATGAACGCCTCGCCACCGCTATCCACAACGAAGACACGCTCGAGCAGTACCGCGCCAACGGCCGGCGCATCGGGCGCCTGCTCTACCAAGGCCGTTGGTTCGATCCGCAGTGCTTGATGCTGCGCGAGAGCGCGCAGCGCTGGGTCGCGCGCGCCATCACCGGCGAGGTCACGCTCGAGCTGCGCTGCGGCAACGACTGGTCGATCCTCGACACCACCGGCCCGCATCTCGCCTACCACCCCGAGCGCCTGACGATGGAGAAGGGCGAGGGGATGTTCACGCCGCAGGACCGCATCGGCCAACTGACGATGCGCGGCATGGACATCGCCGACACGCGCGAGAAGCTCGGCGTGTACGCCGACGCCGGGCTGCTGAGCGGCGGCGGCGACCTGCCGAAGCTCGAGGGGAAGTGAACGCTTCAGTCATCGTCTGCGGCAGCCTCAACATGGACCTGGTCGCGCGCGTGGATCATCTGCCGCGCCCCGGCGAGACCGTCGTCGGTGCGTCGTTGCAGCGGCTGCCGGGCGGGAAGGGGCTCAACCAGGCGGTCGCGGCGGCGCGCATGGGCGCTGCGGTCGCGATGGTCGGCGCGCGCGGCGACGATGCGGACGGTGCCACGCTCGCCGCGCTGCTGGCGTCGGAGGGCATCGACACGCGCGATCTGCGGGTGCGCGATCCGCGTGCGATGCCCGATGCCCACACGGGCCTCGCGCAGGTGATCGTCGCCGCCGACGGCGAGAACAGCATCGTGGTGCACGGCGGCGCGAACCTGACGCTCACGGCCGAGGAAGTGGGCGCAGCGTTCGCGGTGCCCTCGTCGGCGACATCAGGGCAAGAGGCATCAACGACGACCGAGCCGCTGCAGGCCGGGCCGACGCAGGTCCCAGGGGTGCGGGTCGCGCCGGTGCGGGTCGCGCTCGCACAGCTCGAGACGCCGCTCGTCGCCGTCGCTGCATTTTTCGAGTTCGCCCGCGATGCCGGCGTGCGCACGATCCTCAACCCGGCGCCCGCGGTCGCGGATGCGCTGCCGCTGCTCGCCGACGTGGATCTGGTCGTGCTCAACGAGACCGAACTTGCGGCCTTCTCGGCGGCGGTCGCGCGCGACGCCGGTGCAGACGGGATCCGCTTCGCGCGGCCGGTCGATGCTGCGATGGTGTTGTTGCAGGGCCGCTGTCAGGGCGTGATCGTCACGCTCGGCGCCGAGGGCGTCTGGCTCGTCACCGGGGAGGATGCGGTGCACTTCCCGGCACCGGCGGTCACGGTGGTCGATACGACCGGCGCCGGGGACTGTTTCTGCGGGGTCCTCGCCGCGGGTCTCGCCCAAGGGCTCGACCTCGAGGCTGCCATCACGCGCGCGGTCGCCGCCGCCAGTCTCGCGGTCACGCGGATCGGCGCAGCGGTGTCGATGCCCATGGCGGGGGAGCTTTGATCCGCGGCCGGATCGCCGTGGCGACGCGCGTTTGCAGTTCGAGCCGAGGCATGTCGACCAGATCGCGCTTCAGTTCGCGGATCACCCGCTGTCGGACCATGTCCGGCAGCCGCTCGCGAACTTCGGACAGGAACCTCGGGGCGATGACCAAGACGAAGCGGTCGTGGGGATGGGCATGCGCGTCTGTCGTGAGGCGCTCGGCCAAGATCCGCGCGAACTGCTCCATCGCATGCTGCTTGGGGGCGCGGCGCGGTTGGAGCGCAGTGCGCCGCGCACCGTCGCCCTGACGCGACATCACGCGGCCCGGCGCGTCGGCACCGAGGTCACGATCGTGCTTGCCGGTGTAAGGGTTCGCGAGCGACTCCATGTGGCGCAAGGATCCGCCGGGCGAGTCGAGCTCGAAGAACTTGGCGTGGGCGGTATCGGCGACGAGGACGCGGTAGCCGGGCATGGGGGTCTCCTGTCGAGGTGGGTCGAGGCAAGGTATGCTCGCTGCCCCCGCCGATCGTGCGGAATCCGTACAAATACCACCCCGTGCCCGACAAACTCTTCCTCACCGCCGACGCCTTGCTCGCCGACTCGTTCGCGCTCGGTGCGCGCGTGCTGCAAAGCGGGTTCCGTCCGACCTTCCTCGCGGCGCTGTGGCGGGGCGGGGCGCCGGTCGGCATCGCGGTGCAGGAGCTGCTCGAGCACCACGGCGTGCCCTGCGACCACATCGCCGTGCGCACCTCCTCCTATACCGGCATCGACCAGCCGCAGAAGACGGTGCGCGTCCATGCCATGGACTACCTGGTCTCGCACATCGGCCCGGACGACCGCCTGCTCGTCATCGACGATGTCTTCGATTCGGGGCGCAGCCTCGAGGCCGTGATCGACGAGCTGCAGCGCCGCTGCGGCGAGCGTGCGCCGCGCGAGGTCCGCATCGCCACCGTCTGGTACAAGCCGGCGCGCAACCGCAGCCGCCTCGTGCCGGATTTCTTCGTCCATGAGACCGACCGTTGGCTGGTGTTCCCGCACGAGTTGCAGGGCCTGACCGACGCGGAGATCCGGGCGCACAAGCCGGCCGCGGCGGCTGCCGCGCTGTCCGGCATCGCGCCGCCCGGTATACTGGGCGAGCCATGAAGCACACTTTCCAGTCGCTCATCTTCGCGCTGCAGAAGTACTGGTCCGACCAGGGCTGCGTGGTGCTGCAGCCCTACGACATGGAAGTCGGCGCCGGCACCTTCCACACCGCCACTTTCCTGCGCGCGGTCGGGCCCGAGCCTTGGAGTGCGGCCTACGTGCAGCCCTCGCGTCGCCCCACCGACGGCCGCTACGGCGACAATCCGTTCCGTCTGCAGCGCTACTACCAGTTCCAGGTGGTGATGAAGCCGTCGCCGCTCGACATCCTCGACCTCTACATCGGCTCGCTCAAGATGCTCGGCTTCGACCCGCTGGTGCACGACATCCGCTTCGTCGAGGACAACTGGGAGTCGCCGACGCTCGGCGCTTGGGGCCTTGGTTGGGAGGTGTGGCTCAACGGCATGGAGGTCACGCAGTTCACCTACTTCCAGCAGGTGGGCGGCATCGACTGCAAGCCCGTGACCGGCGAGATCACCTACGGGCTCGAGCGCCTCGCGATGTACCTGCAGGGCGTCGACAGCGTCTACGACATCGTCTGGACGGACGGGCCGCGCGGCAAGATCACCTATCGCGATGTCTACCACCAGAACGAGGTCGAGCAGTCGAAGTACAACTTCGAGCATGCCGACACCGCCGTGCTGTTCCGGCATTTCGACGAACACGAGGCCATCTGCCAGAAGCTGCTCGAAGCGAAGCTCGGGCTGCCCGCCTACGAGCAGATGCTCAAGGCCTCCCATACCTTCAACCTGCTCGACGCCCGCCGCGCCATCTCGGTGACCGAGCGTCAGCGGTTCATCCTGCGCGTGCGCACGCTGGCACGCGGCGTGGCGCAGGCCTACCACGATGCGCGCGAGGCGCTCGGCTTCCCGATGCTGCAGGACGACGCGCGATGACCGCCGTACGCGACTTCCTCTTCGAGCTCGGCACCGAGGAACTGCCGCCGCTCGCGCTGCCGGAGCTCGAGCGTTCGCTCGCCGAGGGCATCACCGCGGGGCTCGCCGCGGCGGGTCTCGCGCACGGCGCGACGAACTCCTACGCCGCGCCGCGCCGGCTCGCCGTGCTCGTGCGCGCGCTGCCGACGACGCAGCCCGAACAGCAGCTCAAGCGCCGCGGTCCGCCGGTCAGCGCCGCGTTCGACAAGCAGGGCGCGCCGACGCGCGCCGCCACGGCGTTCGCCGAGAGCTGCGGTGTCGCGCTCGAGGCGCTCGGCCGCGTCACCGAGGGCAAGGGCGAGTTCCTGTTCTTCGAGGGCAGCAAGCCGGGCGCGGCCACCGCGACGCTGCTGCCCGGCATCGTGCAGGCGGCGCTCGATGCGCTGCCGATCCCGAAACGCATGCGCTGGGGCGCGAGCGAGGCCGAGTTCGTGCGCCCCGTGCACTGGGTGCTGATGCGCTTGGGCGACGAGGTGCTGCCTGCGAGGCTGCTCGACACCGATGCGGGTGCGACGACGCGCGGCCATCGCTTCCATGCGCCGCAAGCCTTGGAGGTGCCCGCGCCCGCCGACTACGCAGAGGTGCTGCGCGAGCAGGGCTTCGTCATCGCCGATTTCGCGGAACGCCGCGAGCGCATCCGCGAGGCCGTGACGGCCCGCGCCACGGCGCTCGGCGGCCGTGCGGTGATGGACGATGCGCTGCTCGATGAGGTCACCGCGCTCGTCGAATGGCCGGTGGCGGTCGAGGGCGGTTTCGAGCCGCATTTTCTCGAGCTGCCGCGCGAAGTGCTGCTCTGCACCCTCCAGGAACACCAGCGCTACTTCGCGGTGGAGGACGCCCAAGGCGCGCTGCTGCCGCTCTTCATCACGGTGAGCAATATCGAGAGCCGCGAGCCCGCGCGGGTGCGCGAGGGCAACGAGCGCGTGGTGCGCCCGCGGCTCTCCGATGCCGCGTTCTTCCAGGCGCAGGACCGGCGCAAGCCGCTGGCCGAGACCCGCGCGGGTCTCGACGCCGTCACCTTCCAGGCCAAGCTCGGCTCGATCGGCGACAAGGTCCGCCGTGTCGGTGCGCTGGCCGCGACGCTCGCGCCGCAACTGGGTGCGGACGGCGCGCTCGTCGCGCGCGCCGCCGAGCTCTGCAAGTGCGACCTGCTGTCCGCGATGGTCGGCGAGTTCCCCGAACTGCAGGGCACGATGGGCGCCTACCATGCGGCGGCCGACGGCGAGCACGCCGAGGTCGTGGCCGCGATCCGCGAGCATTACCAGCCGCGCGGCGCGGGCGACGCGCTGCCCACGACCGCCACCGGCACCACGCTCGCGCTCGCCGACCGCCTCGACACGCTCGCCGGCATCTTCGGCATCGGCCAGAAGCCGAGCGGCACCAAAGACCCCTTCGCGCTGCGCCGCGCCGCCATCGGCGTGCTGCGCATCCTGCTCGAGCAGCGGCGCGACCTCGACGTGGGGGCGCTCGTCGACGCCGCCGTCGCGCTGCAACCCGTGAAGACGGCGACCACCGCCGCCGAAGTGCGCGAGTTCGTGCTCGAACGCCTGCGCGCCCATGCTCTCGAGGCCGGGCACCCCGCCGAGGCCTTCGACGCCGCGCTCGCGAGCGGTTCGACCCGGCCGCTCGACCTCATGGCGCGGCTCGAGGCGCTTGCAGCCTTCCGACGCTTGCCGGAGGCCGAGACCTTGGCGGCCGCGAACAAGCGCATCGCCAACATCCTTCGCAAATCGGACATCGGCAGCGTGCCCACGCGCACCGACGTGACGCTGTTGCGGGAGGACGCTGAACGCAACCTGCATTCGGCGATCGAGGCCATGGCACCCTCGGTCACTGCCGCGCTGCAGGCAGGGCGCTACAATGACGCCCTCACGCAACTGGCAGGCTTGCGGCCCGCGGTCGATTCGTTCTTCACTGACGTGATGGTGAACGACCCCGACCCCTCGTTGCGGGCCAACCGGCTTGCGCTGGTCAGCCGGGTGCGTGAGCTGTTCTCGGGCGTCGCGGACCTGTCGCGCCTGCCCGGCTGACCGCACCGACGCCGCCACCAAAGACACACCGACCAGGAGTCCCCGACATGAACCTCTCCCGCAACCTCCGCGCCCTGATCCTCGCCGGCACCGCCGCGCTCGCGCTCGGCGCCTGCGCCACCACCAGCGGTCCCACGGTGCGCGTCGACGCCGATCCCACGGCGAACATGGCGTCCTACGGCACCTACTCCTTCTTCGAGCCGTTCGGCACCGACCGTTCGGGCGCCGCGACGCCGCTCGGCAACACCGTCAAGCAGGCGCTGCGCCGCGAGATGGATGTCCGCGGCCTGCGCTATGTGGAGTCGGGCGGCGACCTGCTGGTCAACGCGGCCATCAAGAGTTCGGAGAAGACCGACGTCTCGACGATGTCCGTGCCCGACCCGTACTTCGGCTACCGCTACGGCCGCTACAGCCCCTGGGTCGGCTACAACCAGGAGACCATCGTCCGCCAGTACACCGAGGGCACCCTGACCATCGACCTCGTCGACCGCGCGCGCAAGCAGCTCGTCTGGAGCGGCGCCGCGTTCGGCCGTGTCACCGACAAGGTGCGCAACAACCCGCAGGGCGCCGTCGACACCGCTGTCCGCGAGATCTTCGCCCGCTATCCGAAGGCCGCAGCCCAATAAGCCACGCCGCACCCCATCACGTGCCCACGGATGGGCTGACGGGCATGTGGATCCGTTCCGTCGTGTTCACCGCGTTCATGTTCGCCTGGACGCTGGCGTTCGCGATCCTCTTCGTCTGCGTCTCGTGGCTGCTGCCGCTGCCGCGGCGGTTCGGCCTCGCCGCCTGGTATGCCGACATCATGCTGCGTGCGCTGCGCGCCATCTGTGGGCTCGAGCATCGCGTCGAAGGCCTCGCCAACCTCCCTGACGCGCCCCATGTCGCGCTCTGGAAGCATGCCTCGGCGTGGGAGACCTTCGCGCAGTTCCTGATCGGCCCGCCGAAGGTCATCGTCCTGAAGCGGGAATTGATGTACATCCCGTTCTTCGGCTGGGGGCTGTGGCAATTGCGTTCCATCGCCGTCGACCGTGGCGCGGGCGCCTCGGCCGTGAACCAGGTCGTGAACCAAGGCACGGCGCGGCTGCACGAAGGCCTCTCGACACTGATCTTCCCCGAGGGCACGCGGGTGGCCGCGGGCGAGACGCGGCGCTACGGCGTGAGCGGCGCCCTGCTCGCGAGCCGCGCGGGTTGCCTCGTGGTGCCGGTCGCTCACGACGCGGGGTTTTATTGGCCGCGCCGCGGCCTGCTCAAGAAGCCCGGCACCATCACCGTGGTCATCGGCCCGCCCATCGCGGCGGCGGGCCGCGATCCGCGCGAGATCAACGACGAGGCGCAGGCCTGGATCGAATCGACGATCGCGCGGCTGCGGGCCGGGGGCTGAGGGCGACGGTCGCTGAGGGCGACGGTCGCCGCCGTCACCAATACGGCCCCAGGAACAGGTAGACGGCGCTGCCGTAGCCCTCGGTGCGCCCCACGGCGAGATAGGCCGGTCCGAGGGCGGTGTCGATGGACAGGAAGCTGCTGCCCGCGAACCGCAGCTGCGACAGCGACATCGACTCCCTCGCCGTGAACGCCTCGCCGGCCTCCAAAGAAAATCCCCAGCGCACGTCGCCGCCCAAGCCGCTCGGCAAGCGGCCGAGCCGCTTGGCGAGCACGACGCGCCCGAACAGCATGCTGTTGCCGCTCACCGACTCCGTCGGCGCGCCGGAGAGCCGCAGGAAGCCGCCGAGCTCGAGCGGTGCGATGCCGCGCCGCCCCTCCGACCATTCCGCGAGCACGTGACCGCCCCAGTCGCCGGTGCTGAACGCACCCAAGGCCTGCACCAGCGATTGGTCGAGACCGGTGGATGCCGCGCCACCGCCCGTCTGCTCGCGTCGCGCCCGCAGCAGGTAGCCACGGGTCGGGAAGGCAAGCGGTTCCAGGGTGTCGACGAGGAGTTCGCCGAACACTGTCGTGTCGCGCACCCGTCCGTCGAACGTGCTCACCTCCGGGATGATGAGGCCACCCGACAGGTCGCGGCGGCGCACGCCGATGCGCGCTTCGCCGATCCGGCCGAGCGTACGACCGACGGCGAGCGCGGCCTCCTTGCCGGAGACGCCGACCCGAGCCGCCCGCAACCCGTCTTCGTAGAGGTTGAACGACTCGCTGACGTAGCCGATCGCGGCCGCGCTGAACCACGGCGACCCCGCGCCGAGCGGCTGCCACCATTCGGTGTACAGCGAGCGCGAGGAGCCGATGCTGGCGAAGCTGCGCAGCTCGCCCTGCCAATCATTGAGGGGCGAGAACACGTGCAGCGCGCTCACCGTGAACTCGTTCTCGTCGTCGAAGTCGCTGCTGAAGGTCAGGCCGAATCGCAGGCGGCTGCGCCGACCCGAGCCGTAGACGGGCGTCAGCACGACATCGCGCGTCAGTCCGGCGTCTCGCAGCGCGATGTCCACGCGCTCGAACTCGCCGCGTCCGTAGAGGCGTTCAGCGGCCGCTTGCACGTCCTCGAGGTCGGCGGGATCGCCCGGACGCAAGCCGGCCTCGGCCGCCAAGGCCTTGGCGGCGACTGGGGTGATGCCGCGGATCTCGAGACTCCCGAGCCGTGGCGCCTCGTCCTGTCCGGACGTCGCGCGCGCCGGCCCGCCGCGCCGCGCCTCGTGCGCGAGATAGGCGTCCGGTGCCACGCCGAGCGCGGCCAGTGCCGCCGCGACGCCCTCTGCTGCCGCTTCGCCGGCGGCCAGCGCATCCTCGGCCGCGGCGAAGTCCGTGAACCCGATGCCGTCCATTCGCGGGGTGATCAGGATGTCGCGCGGCCCGAGCGCTGCGAGGGAGGCTCGGACGTTCTGGTCGATCAGGATCTTGATCATCTGGTCGGTGATGCCGAAGGCCGACGCGAGCTTCTGCTCGTCCGACAGGGGCGTGCCGACGTTCACGGCGATGATGATCTCGGCACCCATCGCGCGAGCGATCTCCACCGGCAGGTTGCGCATCAGCCCGCCATCGACCAGCAAGCGGCCGTCCACCCGCAGCGGCGCGAAGAGGCCGGGCACCGACATCGACGACCGTACCGCCGACACGAGCGGTGCGCCACCCATCTCCACCAGTTCGCCGAGCTTGAGGTCGGTCGCCACGGCATTGAAGGGGACGGGGAGCGAACGCCCAGGCCGCTCGTCCGCACCCTCCGGGAGCAACCGCAGCAACGTCGCCTCGAGCACCTGGTTTCCGGCCACGGCGTCCGGCAGCCGCAGCCGCGCGCCTTCGAGCCCGACCTGCAGGCGCGAGGGGATCATCAGGTCGTCCGTGCGCCGACGCAGCGGCAGGCGGTTGCGCGGGGGGCGACCCGCGAGCACCGCCTCCCAATCGGTATCGTGCGCGAATGCCCGCAACTCCTCCGGTGAACGGCCGGCGGCGTAGGCTGCGCCCACCACGGCGCCCATGCTCGTGCCCACGACGAGGTCCACCGGCACCCGCAGGCGTTCCAGGGTGCGCAGCACGCCCACATGGGCGATGCCGCGGGCGCCGCCGCCCGAGAGCACGAGTCCGATGCGGGGCCTTTGGGCAGCGGCGGCCTCGAGCGAGATCGGGGGTGCGGGGTCGGCCGCCTCCGCGCTGTGGCCGCTCAAAGGCCATGCCGCAAGCAGCCCGGGGAGCACGACGGCGCAGAGGCGTCGGATCTGCCGACCGACGGATCGCCCCGTCGGTCGCAGGGCAGGTGGCCGATCCGGGGTACTTTTGTTTTGCAGGGTTATCCCGTCCCCATGTGCTGCCTATAATGCGCGCCGATACGACGCGCATTTTGCGTCTTTCCATCCGACGAGGCCACCGCCCATGACCCCCCGTATCGCACTCGGTTGCGCGCTGCTCGCGACGCTGTCGGCCTGCAGCAAGGCGCCGCCCGCGCCGCCCGCGCGGCCGCCCGAGGTGACCGTGTTCACTGTCGCAGCCGGCGCCACCGAGCTCTCCACGGATATCGTCAGCGAGGTGCGCGCGTTCCGGGAGGTCGAGCTGCGGCCGCGCGTCTCGGGGCTGGTCACCCACATCGATTTCTCGCCCGGCCAAAAGGTCAAGGAAGGCGACCGCCTGTTCCGCATCGACCCACGCGTCTTCGAGGAGAGTGTGATCAACGCGCGCGCGAACCTCGCCGAGGCCGAGGCGAACTTGGTGCGTGTGCAGCAGGACATCTCGCGCTACGAGCCGCTGCTGCCTGACAACGCGATCCCGCGACAGGTCTACGATCAGGCCGTCGCGCAGGAGAAGCAGCTGCGCGCCGTCGTCACCTCGCGTCGTGCGGGCGTCGCCACCGCCGAGCTCGAGCGCGGCTACGCGGAGGTGCGCTCGCCCATCACCGGCCGCATCGGACTGCAGCGGGTCGAGGTCGGCGCGCTCGCCTCGGCGGGCCAGACCGTGCTCGCCACCGTCTCGACGCTCGACCCGGTCGCGGTCTACTTCAACGTCTCCGAGCGCGACTACCTCGCGTTCGCACGCCGCCAGCAGGAGGCGCGTGCGGCCGGTCGGGCGCCTGCCGACCGCGCCATCCAGCTGTTGCTGCCGGACGGCAGCCTGCATCCGCACCCGGGCAGCATCGACTTCGCCGACCGTGCGATCGCCTCGGGCACCGGCACGCTCGCGCTGCGCGCGATCTTCCCGAACCCCGACCAGCTGCTGCGCCCCGGCATGAACGCCCGCGTGCGGGTCGTCTACGACGTCGCGCAGGACGCGCTGCTGGTGCCGCAGCGCGCCGTCACCGAGCTCCTCGGCAAATATTTCCTGAGCGTGGTGGGCGAGGGCGACAAGGTCGAGCAGCGGCCGGTCATGCCCGGTCCGCGCGTCGGCGACCGTTGGCTCATCGAGTCTGGCCTCAAGCCCGGCGACCGCGTGATCGTCGATGGCCTGCAGTCGGTGCGCCCGGGCATGGTCGTGCTGACGCGTCCGCTCGAGGGCTGAGCCCGCCATGGCCAAATTCTTCGTCGACCGGCCGGTGATGGCGATCGTCTCGGCGATCGTGATGGTGCTCGTGGGCCTGATCGCAGGGACCAGCCTGCCCATCGCCCAGTACCCGCAGATCACGCTGCCTACGGTGCGCGTCTCCGCGTTCTACCCGGGCGCGAGCGCCCTGGTGGTCGAGGAGTCGTTGGCGCAGCCCATCGAGGAGCAGGTCAACGGCGTCGAGGGCATGACCTACATGTCCTCGAGCTCTTCGGGCGACGGCGCCTACAACCTCGACGTCACCTTCGGCCTCGACGTCGATCCGGACATCGCCGCCGTGCAGGTGCAGAACCGCGCCTCGCAGGCGAATGCGCGCCTGCCCACCGAAGCATTGAACGCCGGCGTGATCACGCGCAAGCAGACGCCCGACACCCTGATGTACGCGGCGCTGGTATCGCCGAAGGGCACCTACGACGAGCTCTTCCTCACCAACTACGCGAGCCTCAACCTCATCGAGGCGCTCAAGCGCGTGAAGGGCGTGGGCAACGTCACGCTGTTCGGCGCCGAGTTCGGCATGCGGCTGTGGCTCAAACCCGACCGCATGGCCTCGCTCGGGGTGACGCCGAACGACGTCTACCGCGCCGTCACCGAGCAGAACGTCCAGTCGCCCGCGGGTCAGGTCGGCAAGCTGCCGGCGCCCGCCACGCAGCAGTTCCAGTACACCGTACAGGTACAGGGACGGCTGCGCGAGGTCGCGGAGTTCGAGGACATCATCATCCGCGCGAACCCGGACGGTTCGTCGATCCGCATCCGCGATGTCGCCCGCGTCGAGCTCGGCGCCAAGGATTATTCCTTCCAGGCGCGGCTCGACGGCCGCCCGGCTGCGGCGTTCTCCGTCAACCTCACCCCTGACGCAAGCGCGATCGAGACCGCCGATCTCATCAAGGCCCGCCTGAAGGAGCTGTCGGCGTCCTTCCCCGACGACCTCGCCTACGAAGTGGTGTTCGACAACACCGTGTTCGTGAAGTCCTCGCTCGAGGAGGTGGTGCACACCTTCGTCGAGGCGTTGGTGCTGGTGCTCATCGTCGTGTTCCTGTTCCTGCAGAGCTGGCGCGCGACGCTCATCCCCATGCTCGCGGTGCCGGTGTCGCTGATCGCCACCCTCGGCGCCTTCGCGTTGCTCGGCTTCACCATCAACACGCTGACGCTGTTCGGCATGGTGCTCGCGATCGGCATCGTGGTCGACGATGCCATCGTGGTGGTCGAGGCCGCCGAGCACCATATGGCGCACGGCAAGCTCGGGCCGCGCGAGGCCACGCTCAAGGCCATGGACGAGGTCACCGGGCCGGTCATCGCCATCGCGCTCATCCTGGCCGCGGTGTTCGTGCCGGTCGCGTTCCTTGGCGGCATCGCGGGCGTGATGTACCAGCAGTTCGCCATCACGGTGGCGGTCTCGACGATGTTCTCGGCGGTCGTGGCCCTCACGCTCACGCCAGCGCTCTGTGCATTGCTGCTCCGCCCCAAGTCCGAGGATCGCAGCGGCCTCTTGGCGCGGTTCTTCGACGCCTTCAACCGCGTGTTCGACCGTATCACCGCCGGCTACGGCGAGCGGGTACAGCGCCTCGCGCGCCGTCTGGTGCCGGCGCTTGCGGTGCTGGTGGTGCTCATCGGCGCGGCCTTCATGCTCATGTCCCGTGTGCCGGGCGCGTTCGTGCCGCCGGAGGACCAGGGCTATTTCCTCGGCAGCGTGCAGTTGCCCGAGGCCGCCTCGATGAACCGCACCATCGCCGCCACGGAGAAGGTCGATGCGGTGCTCGCCGCCCAGCCGGGCGTCGAGAAGCGGCTCATGATCAACGGCTACAACATGTTGACGGGCGCGGTGCAGTCGAACAGCGCGTTGTTCGTGGCCGTGCTCGAGCCTTGGGAGGAGCGCACGACGCCGGAGAAGGGCCTGCGCGCCATCATGCAGGGTGTCTACGCCAAGGCGGCCGAGGTGCGTGAGGCCTCGACGCTGGTCTTCAACCCGCCGCCCATCCCGGGGCTCGGGACCTCGGGCGGGTTCAGCCTCAAGGTGCAGGACCGCATGGGCAGCTCGCCGCTCGAGCTCGCGCGTGTGGCGAACGAGTTCATCGCCGCCGCGCGCCAGCGCCCCGAGATCGGCATGCTCTACACCACCTTCAACCCGATGACGCCCGCTTACCAGCTCGAGATCGACCGCGAGACCGCCAAGAAGCTCGGCGTGCCGATCGGCGAGATCACGAGCGCGCTGCAGACCTTCCTCGGCGGCGTGCCCATCAACGATTTCGCGCGCTTCGGTCGTACCTACAAGGTCACCATGCAGGCCGAACCCGAGTTCCGCAGCGACATCCAGGGCGTCGGGCAGTTCCATGTGCGCAATGCCGACGGCCAGATGGTGCCGTTGTCGACGCTCGTGCAGCGTGTCGCCACCGCCGCGCCCACCGTCACGCAGCGCTACAACCTCTTCCGCACCGCCGATGTCGGCGGCAGCCCGGCGCCCGGCTACAGCTCGGGTCAGGCGATGCGCGCGCTCGAGGAGGTCGCCGCCGCGGTGCTGCCCGCCGGCTACGGCTACGAGTGGTCGGGCATCAGCAAGCAGGAAAAAGAATCCGCCGGCCAGGCGCCGATCATCTTCGGCCTCGCGCTGCTGTTCGTGTTCCTGTTCCTCGCCGCGCTCTACGAGAGCTGGGCCGTGCCGTTCGCGGTGCTGTTCGCCATCCCGCTCGGCGTGTTCGGCGCGATGCTGGGGCTCTGGGCGACGGGGCTCACCAACAACATCTACGCGCAGATCGGGCTGGTGTTGCTCATAGGCCTTGCCGCCAAGAACGCCATCCTCATCGTCGAGTTCGCCAAGATGCTGCGCGAGCAGGGACAGGATGCGGTGTCGGCTGCGGTCGGTGCCGCGAAGCTGCGCCTGCGTCCGATCATCATGACCTCCTTCGCGTTCATCTTGGGCGTCGTGCCGCTGATCCTCGCCTCGGGCGCGGGCGCCGCCTCGCGCATCTCGATGGGCATCACCGTGTTCAGCGGCATGCTGGCGGCGACGCTGCTCGCGATCTTCCTGGTGCCGGTATTGTTCGTGACGGTCGCCAAGCTGTCGGGCAACGCGGGCGAGCCGCCCGCGCCCTCCGCGCCGCCGCCCGACCCGACGCCTGAGACGCCGGTGGCACCCACATCGCCGGGCGCGGCGCCGGGCGCCCCGCTGGCCGCGGAGGCTGCGCCATGATCGGGCCGGCCCGGCCTGCGACGCCGCGTGTCGTCTTGCTGCTGCCCGTCCTCTTGGCGGGTGGCTGTGGTCTCTTGCCCCATGCGACCGTCGAACGCCCCGCGCTCGAACTGCCGGCGGCGTACCCGGGTCCGGTGGTGGCATCGCCATCGCCCGATGCCGCATCGTTCGGCGAGGCGGACTGGCGCACGGTGTTCACCGATCCCGGCTTGCAGTCGCTCATCGACGAGGCGCTCGCGCGCGGCCCGGACGGCCTGCTCGCCGCGGCGCAGGTGCGCGAGGCCGAGGCCTTGGCCACCGCCGCGGGCGCGCCCCGCTGGCCGTCGGCGAGTGCGACGGTCAACACCTCGCCGATCGCGCGCCTGCCGGGCGATGACGTCTCGTCCTCGTTCCTCGCCGGCATCGGCGTGTCCTGGGAACTCGATCTTTGGGGTCGCTACGCCCGCGCGAGCGATGCCGCGCGCGCCGACCTGCTCGCGCGGGTCGAGAACCGCAACGCCGTGCGCGCGTCGCTCGTGGCCTCGGTCGCGAACCTCTACTTCCAGCTCGCGGCGTTGCGCGAGACCGAAGAAGCGACGCGTCGCGTGGCCGAGAACCAGCGTCAGGCGCTGCGGCTCGTGCAGCGCAAGTCCGCGGCAGGCCTCGTCAGCGCCGCCGAGGAACGCCAACAGGAAAGCGCGCTCGCGGTCACCGAGGCGCGGCTGCCGACGATCAAGCGCCAGGTCGCAGCCACCGAGAACGCGCTCGCCGTGCTGCTCGGACGCATGCCGGGCAACGCGCGCTTCGAGACGCCGGGCACGCTGGTGCTGCCGGAGCGTGTGCCGGCCGGGTTGCCGTCGGCGTTGCTCGAGCGTCGGCCGGACCTGCGTGCCGCAGAGGCGCGGCTCGCCGCCGCCGATGCGCGCGTCGGCGAGGCCAAGGCCCGCTTCTTTCCGCAGATCTCGCTGACGGCGCTGCTGGGCGGCGTCAGCACGGACCTCGGAGAGGCGCTCACGGGCGACGGGGCGACCGTGGTCTCGCTCGGGCCGAACCTGCTGCAGCCGCTCTTCGCAGGCGGCGCGCTGCGCGCCAACCGCGACGTCGCGCTCGCGCGGCTCGAGCAGGCGGTGATCGGTTACCGTCGCACGGTGCTTGGCGCGTTCGGCGAGGTGTCCGACAGCCTCGTGGCCTACGAGACGAGCGCAGAGCTGCTCGCCATCCAGCGGCGCCGCGAGTACTCCACCTCGGAAGCGCTGCGCCTCGCCGAGATGCGCTTCAACGCCGGTCTCACCACTTTCCTGGAGGTGCTCGACGCGCAGCGCCAGTGGCTCGCCGCTGAGACCGATGCCGCGCAGGCGCTGCTCGAACAGCGCCAGGCTTTGGTGCGGCTCTATCTCTCGTTGGGCGGAGGATGGGAAGAGGCGCCCTGACGACCGGGGTCGATGGTGACGCCTGCGGGGCCACCCGCAGGCGCCGCGTCGCGTTGGCTTGGCCGGTCATCGTGTCGGCTTCACTGCTCGGGGCCTGTGCCGGTGCGCCCCGGATCGCGGAGTACCGCGAGGGGAGCTTGGCGGGCCTTCCGGCCATGGTCGATGGGCGCGCCGCGTTCCGTCAGGTCTTCTGTGACATCCATCGGCGTCTCGCCGATGAAGGTGGCACGGACGACCGGTGCGAGACGCTGCTCTGGCGTCTGAGCGACGAACCGACGACCCCCGCGGTGGCGGCGCTCGCGCTGCCGGCCAGTCCGCGGCCGCTGCGCTTCCTGCTCGTGACCGGCGCGTTCGATGATTGCTATGGCGACGAGGGACTGCCCTTCCATGAGGCGGCCCTCGCCCTGGCCGCCGCCGGCCATCGGCTCGACACCCTGCGACTGAGCGGCCGCTCGAGCGCCGAAGCCAATGCCGAGGCGCTGGCTCGCGATCTTGGGCCGAGGATCGACGGGGGTTCCGAGCGCCTCGTGCTCATCGGCTACTCGAAAGGCGTGGTCGACATCCTGCAGCTCCTTGCCGCGCATCCCGAAGTGGCAGGGCGCGTCGCCGCCGTGGTCGGCGTCGCCGGACCGGTGCAGGGCACGCCGCTGGCCGAGGCCGGAGCGGGGCTCTATGACGGCTTGCTGTCCCACGCGCTCGCCGGACGCTGCAGCCCGGGAGATGGCGGCGTCATCGACAGCCTGGTGCCCGAGGTCCGGCGCCGCGCGCTCGCCGCGCATCCGCTTCCCGAGGGGGTCCGGTTCTATTCTTTGATGGCGTTGCCGGAGTGGGACGTCGTCGCCGCGGGCCTGAAACCCTCCTGGCGCTGGCTCGCGCGGAGCAGCCGCTTCAACGACGGCCAGGTCCGCGTGCAGGACGCGGTGCTGCCCGGAGCGACCTTGCTCGGCTTCGCCAATGCCGACCACTGGGGCATCGCACTGCGCATCGAGCGCGCGATGCCCCATATCGCCGGGCGCACCCTCGACCGCCCCTATCCGCAACGCGCGCTGCTCGAGGCGATCCTCCTCGCGCTGGGCGGTGAGCCGGCCCCATGATCGCGGTCGTTCCGACAAGCAGGGAGTGCTCCACCATGATCCGCGTCCTCGCCGTGATGATGCCGCTCTGGGCCGCCGGTTGCGCCAGCACCGCCGCGCCAGCGCCGGATATTCCCGCCACGCCCGCTGCCGCAGTCACGCCGGCTGCTGACGTCGCCTCGACGGTCCAGACGCGCACCGACCGGGAGATCACGGTCTCCGTCGAGGTACTCACCGACGAGGCCGCTGCACGCCGGTTCGGCGTCGATCTCGCGAAGCACGGCCTGCAGGCGGTCTGGATGCGCGTGCGCAACGCGAGCGCGCAACGGTTGCGGTTGCTCAACGGCGCGGTGGATGCCGACCTCTACTCGGCGGATGAGGTGGCTTTCGTGGTGCGCGGTGATGTCCGCCGGGACGAGTTCGAGGCGCTGCGGCAGCGGCTGCGGGACTCGTCTATGCGGTTGTTGCTCGCGCCGCGCACAGTCAACGAAGGGCACGTCTTCGTGCCGCGCGCGCAAGGCGGGCGCTACGTGGATGTGCAGTTGCACGCGCCGGGGACGCTCTACCGCGTCGGCTTCTCCGTGCCGCTGCCCGACGGCGATTTCGATTACGAGAGCACGGATCCGGCGCGGATCTACGCGGGCCGGGCGCGCCCGGACCTCGATATGGCCGGCTTGCGCAGCGCGCTCGAACAGCTGGCTTGCTGCACGATGGACGCGGCGGGCACAGACCAGGGCGATCCATTGAACGTGGTGCTGGTCGGCCAGCCCTTGGTGGCCTTGTCACGGGCAGGGTGGTCGTTCACGCACCGCATCGACCTGCGCTCGATCGAGCGGGAGATCGGCGCGGCGTTGAGCGGTACCGCCTATCCCGTGGCGCCGGTCAGTTCCCTCTACGCCTTCGGTCGCAAGCAGGATGTCGCGATGCAGCGTGCGCGGCAGACTTTGACGCGGCGCAACCACATGCGGCTGTGGCTCGCGCCGTTCCGCTTCGAGGGGCAGGATGTCTGGTTGGGGCAGATCAGCCGCGACATCGGCATCAAGATCACACCCAAGTCGCCCACGCTCACCACCCACGTCATCGATCCCGCGATCGACGAATCCCGCGCGTACCTGTTGCAGAGCCTGTTCACGCACGGCCTCGTGCAGCGCTACGGCTTCGTCAAGGGTTCCGCTGCGGCGACCCGC
>Ga0315903_10001002_pt1 | contig 42664 bp, 60 predicted proteins | sample LakEriMetagenome_7_FD_203524 | JGI IMG/M metagenome (GOLD analysis project Ga0315903, IMG submission 203524) | Freshwater fungal communities from buoy surface, Lake Erie, Ohio, United States - Buoy 2 MA119 | ecosystem: Environmental > Aquatic > Freshwater > Lake | place: USA: Lake Erie, Ohio... | reverse complement strand
GTGGTCATAGCGGCTTGATTGGGGGTCGAGGCTAACCCGACATCGCCCAACTGGATGCCCCAAAAGGTCGTACCCGCCGGAGGCGCAGCCGTGAAGGAGATCACAGAACCGGCCACCGTATAGGCCGTGTTCGGCTCTTGAATGATGCCGCCAAGGGAGATGATGAGGTTCGTGGTCAGCCCCGGAAAGACTGCCGCCCCACCCGATGTGAGGTTGAACGAAGTCGTGCTTCCGTTAAAGGACGCCGCGATGGTGTCCAGTTTGCGGAAGACCCCGTTGACGGGCGGGTTGCCGATATAGCTCATTCCGTTTCCCCATCAGCGGGTTGGATCACGATTTTACCCTCGCGCTCCAGTTCCATCAAGTTGGCGTAGTCGATGTTGGCGGGGTCAAGCGGGACACACGTTTGCTGCCCATTTATAAGCACGCAAATGCAAATTATGGCACCGCTCATGTCTTTAACGTATGAAGCGTTGCTATACATTTACAACTCCGCGCTAAAAGTAAATTTGCCGAGATTGACCGTAGAGACACCATTATATGATCTATATTGGGTTAATCCCGACCAACCATCTATTCTAACTCTCCCCCCATCCGCAACGAGGCTAGATGCGCCGATTGTTGGAGATGCATTAGTATAATCGGCAGTTGCATCATCTGAAAATTGGATTGTCCCCGATACCGTTACTGACGGAGCCGCCCTCATGGTTTGCTTAAATGATGTATGCGCCCAAATAATAGTTGCTGTCGCGCCAACACCATTGGTGAAAACATCCGAAAGGCCGACAAAACAATATCTTTGGCAGAAAGCCAGTTCTTGCGGGTACATCCGCCGTTCAAATGGCGTTGCGACAGCACCATCTTCTAGCTGTACTCCGGTAATGTAGAGCGTTGCGCCGTTAGTGCCGACAACGGAGGTTGCGCCCGTGGCAGACCAATAGCGAGATGAAGACCACGCCCCTGCCGTCCCGCTTAATGTTGACCCCGTGCCAAGGCTGAAAATGACGCCAATCCCGCCACTGTTGGTCGTGTTCCATGTTCCCGATGTCGGGCCGGGGATTTGAACCGTCTTATATTCCCATGTGTTCGCACCGTTAATCGTATATGTGAACGGATAGGAATTGGTGTTTGAGTAGCCGGAAATTGCACCGCCAAACGTGCCGGTGAGCGAAGAGCGCACCCAAAAGGATAGTGTAACCGTTGATGCAGAGGCCGTTCCCCATGCGAGGTCAGCCGTGTTGAACCCTTCGATAAATTGACGGATGTTAAACGTCTCAGATGCGCCAACTGTATATGCGGAAGAAGAAACAGCACCGAGATAGTTAGTAAAGCCCGCAGGAGGCGTCACGCCGCCGGAGTTCTGTTGCGCTGTAAACTTGCTTGTTTGATCATAAACAAGTTGCCATCTATCGACAGAATATGTCCCCGTTCCACTAGATGTGGCAACACTAGCCCCCGCATAGCGTTGGTCGATCATCATCGCGCCGTTGATGATGCGGTTCCGTAGATAGCCGTTGAAGCTGCTATCGACTTGTGAGGGTTGGAAATAGGTAAGAGGCATTATTCCTCTCCATCTGCGGGTGCGATGGTCAGTTCACCGGCAGCCACGAGGGCCATGATGTTTTGATAGTCGGTGTTGGAATCATCAATCGGCACGTAGGAAGTTACGCCGTTGATATCGACACGGATCAGAACGTGGTTGCCTTGCTCGTCATCCACCCATTGAGCGTTGCTATACATGATTAAAGCTCCGCAGCTGCTGCATAACGAACCCACGCATCGGCATAATAAAAAGAGCCATTGTTGATGGTGTTGAACCCTCTGAAAGCACCGGAAGATATGCTTGTTGTCCCAACGGCGCTTGTGGAGTTATCAATATTAGAGATGTATGTCATAGCAACAGTTGGCGTTGTTCTTTTGCTTACTTTGAACATAGCCAAATAATGAGTTGTGCCTTGTGCCAAACCCGAGCTTGATATCTTCGGGCTTCCGCTCGCCGGGATATCATCAACTTCATAATAGCGTTGACACATAGCCAATTCTTGATTGTAAAGACGCCGCTCAAATGGTGTAGCGACTGAGCCAATTTCAAGTTGGACGCCTGTGACATACCATGTTGCGCCGTTAGTTCCGACAACAGCTTGCGTTCCAGTAGCGCCATAATAGGCGGCGGAGGCCCATGTATTAGCTGTACCTTTGTAGTTGGAACCACTACCCATGTCGCAGATAAGGTAAAGCCCAACTCCAGTTGTCGTAAGCCATGTGCCGGTCACATCGCCGGGAATTGTAATTGTCTTGTATTCCCATGTATTCGCGGCGCTGATTGTATATGCGAATGGGTACGAACGCGAAGCAGCACTGCTTGCGACTGAAGCCCCAAATGAACCCGTGAGGCTTGATCGGACCCAAAAAGACACAGTGATTGTTTTTGCACCTGCCGTCCCAAAAGCAATATCGGGGACATTTAACCCTTCTACTGCTTGAATGATGGCATAAGTTTCTGACGCTCCCGCAGTCGTCGCGGCAAGAGAAGTGACACCAAAATAGTTCTTAAATCCTGTCGGCGGCGTTACGCTGCCTGCATTTTGTTGCACAGAGAATTTTGATGCTTGGGCAGATTGAGCAAACCACCTATCAAGCGTGTAAGTGCTTGTGCTCGCACCAATCGTAACGCTCGCCCCACCATTGCGTTGGTCAATCTCCATCGCCCCATTGATGATCTTATTCCGCATCGCATACGGCGAAGGCGGCACCGGCATCTGCGCGAACGTGGCAGAGCCATCCGTGTTCAGCGCGATGTTGACTGAAGCAGAAGAGCCGTTTTGGATGTTAGAGGCTTTGATTGTGGACATTAGGCGGCCCTCACCAATGCGCCGGAAAAGGAAGTATACCCCTCTATCCCGCCTACTACATTAAGAGATGCGTTTGTGTTTTGGTATATATACAGTTCGACATAATCAGTTGTTCCATTCATGTATGTGACTGTTGAAGAAGTAATAGCGTTAAAATGCTGAGTTGATGGCACAAGATTAGTTGACCATGTAAGGTCAGTTGACCCATTTTTCCTTATTCTAGCCAATATTTCCAATGTCCCACCACTATTCACAGCAGCGGTAACAACAGTTTGCGCAAGCATATAATACCCGGCAACATTCGGCGTAAACCTATAATTGGTTGTGCTATCAAAACAGTTTGCTGTATCAAAAACTTCTGTATTTAAAATAACTTTTGTGTCTGCGTTGTTTGAAAGAGTTTGTGTAATCGACGTTTGATACACTTTAAACGCCGGTCCATCCAACCCAATCGTTCCCGTCTGAGCAGGAGCAGTCAGCGTCAGTGTGGATGCTGTCGATGCGGGCGAGATCGTGATAGAGCCGCCACCGGATGAATTGAGCTTGATAGCCGACATTATGCAGCCCTCGCGAGTGAAGCAGAAAAATATACGTTGGTTGAAGAATAATTAACAGAACTTCCTGCAATGTTTGATGAAACATACACTTCAACATAATCCGTTGTGCCGTTGCAATAAATTATATTTGCAACATTATAAAGACCATTGCCCGAATTTGTTCCTGTGTATAAACCAACAGTATCTGCGCTCCCATTTTTATTAAGGCTGATTGACCCTACTAACGTCCCAAGAAGCTGAACCCCGGCGTTACATTGATAGTATCCGGAGATGGATGGGGTAAATCTTGAATTTACAATGCTAAAATTATTAGCTGTGTCAAAAACAATAGTATCAAAAAGGACTTTTGTTGAAACATTTTGGCTCAACGATTGCGCTGAACCAATTCTTGTGACGCGGATAGTTGGCCCCGTTCCCGCCACACCATTGGCAAGGATGTTCTGTGTCACCGAGCCATTGGCAAGGTTGACTGTGCTTACGCCGCTGAGGCCGGTTGTGCCGTTGATGATTACTGGCATGTCAAACCACCGTCCATGTAGCGCCCGAAGAAACCGTCACGGTGATGCCATTGGCTACCGTCACAGGACCCGCCGTCATCGCATTATTAGTCGCAATCAGCGTGTAGTTAGCCGAAATCGTTTGGCTGTTCTCGAAGAACGGAGCCGCTGCGATCAAGCCGCCGCTGCCATTCCATGACGGCGCACCCGTCGAGAGATCAATAGGCTGAACCGCCCCGTCAGTGATCTGCGAGGAGGTCAGCGGTGTGGAAGGAGGATAATTGCCTTGATAGGACATGCTACCCTCAAGTGATGTTCAAGAACGACACGAAGCAGTCTGCCGTGCCGGATGCCGTCACAACTTGCGCCTTCACGATGTCGTTTGTTTGAAGGACAACCTTTTGATCGCCGCCAACCACGACAAGGCTCGATCCGGTCGGGATCGGCGCTTGATACGCGAGGAAGTAGCTGCCACCGCCGGACTTATCGACCTTCACGTTGATCGTTATCGTGCTGCTATAGGTGTTTGCGAAAGACAGACCAATCAGCGTCGTTTGCGTGGCAGCCGGTGCTGAATAGATCGTGGTGAAGCTGCTGTCTGTGATCGCTGCACCGGTAGAGAGGAATGTGTTCGCCATTGTTCATTACCCCAATGCGATTGCCATTGCGACCGCCGTTCCAGCGGGGTCCACTTGAAGGTTTGTCTGCGCACCCGCCACAGTCGTAGCACCAGTGCCGCCGTTGGCAAGGTTCAACGTGCCAGCCACAACGATGTTGCCAGCCGTTGCAGATGCCGGTGTGAGGCCAGTCGTACCGAACGAAATGTCGATGACACCAGCCGTAGAAGGAACAGTGCTAGACCATGATGGAGCGGTGCCAGCCCCGTTCGATATGAGGACTGAGCCAGCAGCTGCCGCCGCCAGCTTGGATAGTGTGGTAGACCCGGACGCATAGAGAATGTCACCAGTCGTGTAGGACGTGATGTTCGTGCCGCCATTGGCGACAGGGAGCGTGCCGGTCACACCAGCCGACAAGCTCACTAAGCCCCATACGGGGTCCGTGCCGTCGCTCAAAAGAGCTTGATTGGCCGTGCCAACCGCGAGGCGAGTGTTCGTCGTGGCATTGCGATAAATGATATCGCCGCGCGTCGTAGTCGGGGCCAGCGCATCGAAAGCGCCCGAAGCTGTGGTCTGCCCCGTGCCACCATTAGCAATCGGCAACGTGCCGGACACCGCCGCTGTGAGGCTAACCTTACCCCATGACGGAGCGCCGCTGACACCGCCGGAAAGCAGAACATTGTCCGTGGCTGCCCCACCGAGGGTGGACAGAGTGTTCGCCGCCGACCCGTAGAGAAGATCGCCAGCAGCGATGCTAGACAGCCCCGTGCCGCCACGAGGAACGCCTAGCGTGCCGCTCGTGATCTGCGAGGTATCGATGGCAATCGACACCGTGGCTGCCGCTGTAAGCTGCCCCTGCGCGTTTACCGTGAAGGTGCCGACCGAGTTTGCAGCGCCATAGCTGTTGGCTGTGACGGTCGTGTTCGTGATCGAGAACGTGGTGCCGGTAAGCGTGAGGCCCGTACCAGCGGTATAGGTGCCAGCGCCCGAGAACTGTGTCCATGTGATGGGCGTAACGCCCAGCGTGCCGCCGGGGTCGATGGTGCAGACCCAACCGGTATCAGCTTGCGTTGTGCCTTGATGCACAAACGTGAACGCGCTGACCAGTTCATCCCATGTGTTCGCATCGGACGTGCGCGTCCAGCCGGAAGACGAAGCAGCATAGATGCCGTTGTCGGCTTGCGCTGTCTGATTCTTGACGAGGATTCGCATCCCGTTCGTGAGAGAGGATGCCCAATCGCCACCGGCTTGCGTGCCGAGACCCGACAGCGTGATGTTGCCGGTCGTGCCATATTCGCACGATGCTTTGATCTTCAGACCTTCAGCAACGCTATCGACATAGGCTTTGTTGACGATATCGGTCGAGCCGGACGGTGTGGTTGAGATCGTGCCATTTGTCAGCGTGGCGGTGGTCAGCGTTGCTGTGCCGCCAGTGATGGCAACCGAATTCGCATTCTGCACCGACATCGTGCCGAGGCCGGTGATGTCGGTGTTCGGGATAGTCGGGTTCGCTGTAAAGGCCGAAGTGCCGTTGCCCTTTACATAGCCCGTGAGCGTCGTAGCACCCGTGCCGCCATTTGCGACAGGCAGAGTTCCAGTGACACCGCTAGTAAGGCTAACTTGCTTGTAAGACGGCGGGAGCGAAGCACCGTTGGAGGTAAGAACATAGTCGGCAGTACCAGCTGCAAGCTTCGACAACGTCGTAGAAGCCGAAGCGTAAATAAGATCACCAGTCGTATAAGACGATAGGCCCGTGCCGCCACGGGGAACGCCAAGGACGCCAGTCGTGACTTGGCTCGTATCGATGGCAATGCTGACAGCAGCAGCCGTTGTGAGCTGGCCTTGAGCATTCACGCTCATCGTCAGCGTCTGATTGGCCGAACCGTATGAAGCGGCAGTCACGCCGGTCACATCAATCGAGATTGTGCCAATCGCCGTGATGGGGCCGCCAATGAGGCCCGTGCCGGTGTTAACTTCTTGAACCGTACCCGTGCCGGTCGTGGTGAACCATTCCGGCGCAACGCCGACGCCCAACGTGCGCAGCACTTGCCCCGAAGCGCCGGGGTTCAAAACTTCCCAGCCGCTTGTATCAAGATAAAGGATCGCGCCGGTAAACGGTACAGACGGCCCCACCATGCGGTTCAGCGCATCCGACAGCGTCTGATAATAGCGCTCGTCAGAAAGCTGGCCGGACGTGATATTGGCCGCATTCGTCGTGTCGATGGTCGCCGATGGAGCGAGGCTCAACATCGTGGACAGCGTGCCCATCGTGATATCGGTTGGAGCAGCCGTTGTGCCGGTCGAATTGCCCTTCACCGTGTTGGCGGGCATCGTCGCTAGCTTCGTATTGTCTACGCCCTGCCCAGCAATCTGAATGGTGCCAGTCGTGGTAATCGGACCACCGGACAAGCCGCCAGCGGTATCAATCTGCGTAACCGTACCTTGCGGTGGGTTCAGATCCGCAATAGCTTGTGTTGTCGTGCGCCGAGACACACCAGCTTGAACGATTTCAAGCTCCTCGTTACCACCAAGCGACGTGGCAACTGGTAAATTCGGGATCTGGACGTTGCTCATGTAAGCGGCCCCGTCTTGGGAACTTCAGTGTTGTCGTACGGCAAGCCCGGATCATTATTACCCGGAGCGTTCGGATCGGTACCCGGTCGCTGGTTAAGACCACCAGACGGCTCGCCGGTCTGTTGAGTAACACGCGTGTTATTATTCTGCGTAATTCTCACATCGTCACCGGGAACGGGAATTCCAGTCCAAAAATCCGTTGTATTTTGCCCTGATGTGGTTCTTTTGTCAACGGATGCGTCTACATAATTTTGAATACGAGCATTCATAATAGGCGTCGGATCCGCCGGAAGGATAATATTGCGGAGCTGTGCTTGCGGTACGTCTTCGCAGGGACCACACACCAAAATTCGCCGGTTGATTAGACCCGCGCCCGCATAGTCGAACTGCCACCGGAGATTATGGTGATTATAGAGAAACCCGCACCGGTCACAAATACCAAAAGCGCGAGGATTTCTAGAATCTACCTTAGCTCGCCCATGGGGTCTCACCGAAAGTACCCCTGAATTTGCGGACTAATGTATTGCTGAGCGTATTCAACGTTCTGATCAGCCGCAATACGATAAGACTCTGCAGCGCGACCTTGAAGGTACTGAACAACGCTTGGTTGCCACACTTCGGCCAAACGGTGGGCGAGACCGTAAGCGAAGGCGTCCATCCACAAATACGGAATTTCGACCTGTTGGCCGGATGTAAATTCCGAATCCTGCAGTCGACGAACGCGGTAGTACTTCAGATAAGTGGCTTCACCACCATCCGGTACCGGCCAAAGAGTGATCGTCGGTGAAAGAAGGCGATCGAACCAGTAAACGGTAGGAAAGCCCTGTTGCTGCTTATTGGGATAAGAAGCGTATTCGGTGCGGGACACCGGCAGAATAATACGATCGGTCTCGGATACGCCTTGTTGGATCGTGATATACGCGTCCAAGATCATGACGGTGTCGTTTGGCACCGAATACGTGGACTGACCTTGGATAAGCGAGACCGTTTGAAGATCCACCGCCCAAAGATTAACGCCTTGGTTAGACCAACTAGCCAAGAGCAGATTCGACGCCATACGCGCCGCCATCATATGATCTTGGATGATTGCAGTCGGCCTAACGCCGCACAAATTATATGCGTAGAGCGTTAGCTCACCAAGCGACGGGTTAAATGTGTAAGTGCCGCTCGTCGACATCCAAATGTCCGATCAATAAGGCGCATTGCTGAACTGGGCAATCGTCAGAGTGGCGTAGCCATCACCACCGCTCGTCACGAGACGGACGAAAGTGGGTGTGTATGCGAAGAAGCCGGACTTCGATGTGCTTTCGCTCACAAGGTTCGGATCAAGCGCATCGAGCCAAACAACGTTGGCAATGGGAGTCGGATCAACAGGGTCATTGGGGTCGTTCATAGTGGTTTGGACAGAGTACGTTACGGTACCGCTCACCGAGACTTGAGCGACAGCCTGTGCAGTTGCCCAGCTATCCATACGCACCCAACGAGACCCGCCGGACTGGGCGTAACCGGCTTCGACGTTGCCAGCCGTTGCACCGCTGGACGAAATCCGCGTAACCGTGGCGAAATCAAGGGTTGTGGTTGCAGTACCGGCATTTGTGCCAGCGATAGATTCAGAGATGGAAGCGCCACCATAGGTAGTTCCATAAACCACGAATGTGAGGCCACTATCGTTGCCAGCGGACGTCACCGTGACGCGGCGCGGCGGGTCCAACGTATATGGGGTAGAAGTAAGCGTGAGGTCGCCAGCTGCGCCGAGAGTGGCGGCCAACGCGATCGCATTCGCATCCGCAATCGGAAGGCTACCAGCGGTAACGGAAATCGGCTGCATATTACTTCCCCTTCTTCATGCGAGCTGCGGCAGCGTTATCCACGAGATTGGGATAAGGTCTGCCAGCAACACGGGCGCGAGACTTCGCGGCCATTTTTTGCTTGCGGTCGAGATGCTTAGTCTTAGCATCATCGGGTGCTTCAGTCTCCCAAAATGGCTTGCTCATCAGCAATCCCACTTCCTAAGAGACTTATTAATTCGACTGTCAGGATCATTCTTCGTCTTCGCGCCGGTAAGCTGCTTTTTCATACCCTCCATCCGCGAACAGAATGAGCGACGACGCGCAGCGTCCATTTCGCTATTTTGTGCCTGTTCGCGACTAACAGGAGGCTTGAGATTATGACCCTGCGATTTAGCAGAAGCGCGGCCTTTAGCGTTGAGCCCGCCCTCAGGGTTCTTACCTTCAGAACGTGTCCAAGCCGGTGTTTTGGCCATTTACCACCTATAAGAGTGGCGGGAGCCGAAGCCCCCGCCTTTATTCTCAGAGCGAACCGTCGACGGTGTGGCCCTTCGGGGGCGTGCCGTGAGCGGCAGACGACAGCGGGTTCATGTTCGAACCGGCGCGGCCACCCGACTTGCGGGGCTTGCGACCCGCATGCATCTTGGCCTTCATGCCTTCCGGCATACCGACGTGCTTCTTGGCGGCTCCGCCCTTCTTCATGGCCTCAGCGGCGTTCATGATCTTAGGGGCAGAATTACGGCGTTCCGGCTTTGTGGCGGCGTCATTGACAACCGTACCACCAGTTTTACGACCCTTCATAGCTATTCTCCATCAGAAGGATGTTACGCAGTCAGGTTACGAGCCTGAATGTAAGTTACGGTGATGACACCGACACCAGAGCCAGTGTTGGCCGAGGTGACGAGGATCTGGCGATCTGTCGTGCCAACATCGTTCCAGTTACCAGCACGCGTTGCGTCCGTTCCCGGTGTCGCGGCAAGCGGACCGATTGCGGAAGCAGTGAGTGCAGCAGCAGCTGTGAAGAAGGTAGCCGAAGCAGTCGTACCAACACCAAACGTCGAAGCTGCGCCCGTCCATGCGGTCGTAACCATGACATCGATGCCGAGGATTTGGCTGTTAGCCGGGATCACGATGCTCGTCGAGCCGCTTGCTTGCGTAACCGGCGCGGACTGAGCCATCACGACGAAACCAACGTTGGCGACGTCGTCACCGAGCGTCGTGCCGCTCGTGTTCAAAATATCACCAGCCTTAATAGGACCGGTAAAAGTGGTCGTACCCATCTGGGTCTCCTGCACGATACGATTGCGTTGTCTGTGCAGTGTCCGCTAGGCCGGTCAACGCAATCTATTCACCTAGGTGACAGGGTGGGGGATTAACCCCACCCCAGAGTATTAGGTCGGGAACGAACCGAAGATCGAACGCCAGTTGTAGTAACCGAACGAATAACGCTCGTAGCCCTTGACGAGGAGGTTGTCAGTGACGAAATCGACTTGCATGTCGGTTTCGAACTTGATGCGCTCCATGTACGACAGGCCGTCGATGTTCGTCAGGAGGAACCATGCGGAAGGCGAGGTCAAGAAGTCGTTGACCATGTAGCTTTCCGGCAAGCCGCCCGCCGTCATCATGATGGCGTTGACGTCGTTGTCTGCCGTGCCCGGACGGAGTTCCGTCTTCGTCAGACGGATGGCAACCGGTTCGAGCTGCGGAGGAACGATCAGCTTACGACCGCGAGCGAACACCTTCAGACCTGCTTGGTCCTTGAAATTCGTACGGATGGCGATCATTGCGTTCAGCAAGGTCGCTTCGTTAAGCTCAACGTCGACCAGCGGACGGTTAGCAACAGTGCCGCCATCGATCGGGTGGTCGGTGGCAATAAGCGCCTTGCCGTCACCGCCGATGGACGCATTGTACGTCGTCGCCGTGTTCAGAATGTTGGCACCATAAATTTCCTTCGTCTGCTGGAAGGATTCGATGAGGCCAAGGTTTGACGGATGGAACTGCGTCTTATAGAGGTTATCATCGATCGCCTTGCGGGTGATCGCGTAACCCAGAGCAATTTCAGTGTGCTCTTGGTTATAGACGTAGCGTTCGCCAGCGTTGTTATCGAATGCGGTCTGGCCGCCTTCGGTCTTGAGCTGAGCGAGGCCGAGGTAACGCATTTCAGCGGTACGCTCAAGCGCCATCTTCGAGTCATGCTTCGTGAAGATCTTGTCGTACTGCGACGGGATCTGTTCGTATTTGCCTTCAACACCACGGAGTCCGGGGAGGAGAAGGTCTTTAATGGCGGAAAGATTAACAGCCATGGGTCCCTACTCCTCTTAGATACCGGTGAGCTGCTTCGTGGAAACGTTATTAAACGCCACGACAGCATAGTTATACGCACCAGAGTCCGTGCCGTTCGATCCGGGAGGTGCCGAAACGAGCGAAACAACGCGGAACGGGAGCGTGTTGGTGGTGTTGAGAGTCGAGGTATCGAGGTAAGCACCCGAGATACCCGTGGCCGAATTGCCCGTGCCGATGGCAAAGCCAATGTTGGCATTGATGTCAGCGAAGGCCACGCCGGTTGCGTCGGACTGAGCGACGAACTTAGCGTTCGGATCGTTCACGACGTAAGCTTCAACGTTGCCGTTAGCATCCGAACCGGGCCAATAGTTCGACCAGACGGTGCGCTTCTGCGACGTGGAAAGGTATTTGCAGCCAACGAAGATACCGGCAATCTGCACCGAGTTCGACGAAGCCTGAGCGATGTAGCCAGTGTTCAGCGGAACAACCGGGTCACCGAAGTAAATTGCAGTCGTGTTATTCGAGGCAATGGTCATCGCGACCTGTTCGTAGGTCGGAGCGGAACCCGTGCCCGAATACTGACGAAAACCGAAAGGCGCGTTCGTGTTCGCCATGACGGATTCTCCTTATCGGGAGGTCTATCATCGCACACCGGGGCGACTTAAGAACCGGGATCAAGTTAAGCTTCCACACCGGGGGAAGCATTATCAGAGTAACAGAATCTAGAATATGTGTCAATAATTCAAATACATTTTGGCCGGTGAGTCTCCCCACCGGCCATTAGAAGGATTACTCTTTCGGGATCGGCATCGCCTCGTATGCCTTTTTGATCTTCGGCGCAACGCGAGGATCGTCGCGGGTCATCGTACCATCCGGGGTACCCGCAATTTGCGCTTCTTTGGCGCGAACTTGGCCAATAGCGCGACGACGCTCGATTTCGCGGGCTTCGTCGACCAGCTCTCTCGGGCGCTCCATGAGGATCATGCCCTTACGTTCGATATGAACGTAATTTCCACCACTCGGCATCATTTCCGGGTGACGCGATGCAGGTACCGGCTCCCACCCCATGCGGGTAAGAGCGACCATGTGAGACGGTTCTTCCGCACCGAGAGTAAGCTTGCGCTTCCACTCGTAGGACCAACCGGGTGGCGGTTCGGGCGCGGCGAATTCGTCTACGCCGTCATCCATGCTGCCGAGATGCCCACGGATCTCTGCAGCGCGGCGAGCGGCGCGATCGCGGGGATCCTCTTCCTTCGCCGTTACCGGGCGAGGATCGGGGCGAGTAGTCTGCTTGTTAGCGATGATTTTCGAGTCCATTGGAACACCTTATTAGTGAGGCAATTTGCCTTCTTTGATCAGTTGCGCCTTGTTCTTGGCATATTCCTGATCAGTCATACCCATCATTTGCGCCATTTCGCGTTCTGCCGACGTCAAACGAACAACGTTCTGACGAACGCCGTTGTTGTTGGTCGGGTTACGAGATACTGGAGCGGCGGGAGGAGCGCTTCTACGCTGCGTTGGAGCCGAAGCGGAGGACAGAGAGCTTTCGTCCTGTTCACGAACGGGTGTTCTCTGGGATTGCTTGGACACTTTGAGAACATCTTCGACATACTCAAAGTATTCGTCGGTATCCGCAGCATAACCGTCGGCAATCGCCATATTGTGTGCGGCGACCATCTTCTGGTTAAGGCGCGGGTCGGTGACGAATTGAGGATTCTTGCGAACCCAATCGGCGGACCGAGGAGATAGCTGAGAGGCCAGAGACTCCACCGGATCGTCCGGGATATCGTAAGTAGGGCGCGGACGAGCCTCAAGAGCCATCTTTCCATTTTCAAGCTGCATCAATTTCGCAGCGTTGCTGGACATCGCTTCTTGAATATCTGCCACGGAGTCGTAGTCATTAGCCGCCAGAGCCGCCTTGTAACGCTCTTTGAGCATCTGCGTGTCATTCTTCACCGTGTTAATAGCGGTGTCGAGTAATTGCAGATTGGTGTCGTGAACGTCTCCGGAGGCTTGAGTGGCCTTCTTTGTCGCCTCACGAGCACGCTTCTCGGCGTCAGCACGTGCTTGACGTTCGCGTTCAAGTTGTTCCTTGAGTTCGCGAATACTGTCGTCGACGTTGTCTTCCGCCTGAGCGCCCGAATCGGCTTTTACGACCTCTTCGGCGGGTTCGATCTTTACGATCTCTTCCTCGACGACGGATGCCTTCTCGTCGATTTCGATCTCTACGGTGTCTTGATCTTGAGATTTAGCCATGTCTTCGGATCCTTACCACACGCGATCGGGATGATCGATACGACCGCGAATATTAACATCATCAAGGATGCGGCAAAGAACATTGTTGACAGTAATGCTCCAGCCATCAGATGGCCTAAACACGACCCAATCCTTGTCGCGAATAGTGTAGCCACGGAACCAACGTCCTTCGGGGTCATGGAAAGCATCCTCTCCCATCTTCAGCACCAAGCCGACCTTCGACTGATAACGGTCTTCGTCGACCGTCTTGTCAGCCAAGTAGATACCGCTCTTGGTCTTCTGTGGGCGGATATAGACCGCAACTAGGAGCTGATTGTTGAATATTTCGACCTTAGAAAGGTCACCCATCTCTTCCAGAAGCTTCTGCTTCGGATCGATGTCATGCTGCATTATCATTGGCGGCATGCTATTTCCCTCTTTTTAGCGGTTGCGCTGATCCGCGTAGTCTTTAGCTAGCGGAACCAGTTCTTCCATTACTGACCGAAGAGCGGCGATGCGTCCCATGACGTATCTAAATTCGCCGACGGTCTCGTAATTGTTTATTTCGAGTTGCCCTCTGAGGTCATTGATCGTCTCCTCAATCAATTTGCCCAGCTCTCGTTCGAACAGTGCTGCGTTCGTTAACATTCACCCTCTCTACCCTCTTGTTGAAAGGAAGTGGAGTGCCGAAGAGGGTACGGCACTCCACTCGTCATCTGAGCTATTCGGGAGGAGACGGCTCAGCGACCCCGCTTGCTGCGCTGAATCTCCGTCTTTTCGAGACGGCCCTCTCCTGACCCTGCGCCAGCATCCATGTCCTTGTAGGAACGATAGACACCACCACCTGCTTTGCGAGCAGTACGACCACCTGTGGCACCCGGCACCTTGTTCGGGTAGCCGACGCCATCGAACACATTTTTACCGTCTTCGCGGGGCTTTGGCAAGCGCTTCGCGATATCGGTCTTCTGCAGACGGCCTTCGCCCGAACCGGCACCAGCTTCCATGTCCTTATAGGACTTGGCGATTTTGGTCACGCGACCACCGGTCTTGCGAGCCATCATCGAGGGTGGCGGCATCGACGGACCACCGGGACCAGCGCCCGGAGGCATGCCCATCGGAGGAGCACCTGCGCCAGCGAGGCCCGGAGGCATAGAGCCCGGAGCGGGAGCCGGGACCGGCATCACCGGAGGACGAGCCATCGGCGGCATACCGGGATTCGGCATACCCATCGGAGTCTCGGTGCTGTCTTTCTTGCCCGTATTGACCACGATGTTGATATTCGTCTTACCCTTGGCGCGGCCACCGTCTTTGCGAGCCATGCGCTTGGTGGTCGAACCACCTTCGCACTTCTCCAAAGCCGACTTCTTCACCATCTTCTTGATGAGGGCCTTGTCCATGGCTTCGTCGCCATGCTTAGCCGCACCACCCTTTTGCATTACTTGGGTGCCGTACTCTTTGCGGATCTCATCGAAGGACTTGTCCTTGATTTTGCCACCCTTCTTGTACGGCGTGCCTTGAGCACCGGCAAACTTCATGCGGGTCGGAGACACCATACCAAGACGGGCGTCAGGACGATCGGATACCATCGGGCCACCGTCCATCTTGCCGACGCGGCCACCCTTCTTATAACCCCGCTCCAGACGCTTCATCTGCCCAGCGTCGTAGAAGTCGCGCGGCTGCGCTTTGCGACCATCGTACATGAGTTCGGCGTCTTTCAGAGTCGATTCACCACGACCCTTCTCGATGCCTTGAATCATCTGCATGAGCTTCTGGCGATCGGAATTTGAGTAGAATGGGGTCTCGGTGCGACCACCGTCCTGACGCTTGGTGCGACCACCGTGCTTCTTCTCGTCCTTGTCGCCCTTCATCATATTGTAAGCCATAGCAGCTGGGCTCACGATGCTGAGAGCGTCGAGTGCGCCACCACCTTTTTTGGCTACGCCACCCTTCTTCATACCACCAACGTGCTTGACGCCTTCACGCTCTTCGTTAGCGTCCTTGACGTTGCGGTTCACCTTGGCGTTAGCATAGGCGCGAGGAGCCTTGTCAGCGCGGGCGGCATTAGCCTCGCCGGTCACTTTGCCGCCTGACTTAAAAGCCCGACGAGACACCGGACGCATGCCGGTCTTAACGTCGGCGTTAAGAGGCTCCGGTGGGGTCCATGTCGACGAATCGACTTTCTTCTGCGGGTCTGCAACAAGGCGTTCAGCCTTGCTTTTAAGCGCCTTGCGGGCGGATTTGGCCATTTCTGACATCAAAATCTCCTAGGAGTGGTCCGGGCGTCCCCGGTGGCTGATCAACCAGTTTTAGAGGATAACATGAGCGCTTTATTCACGATAGATTCAGAATGCGCACCGACTTTACCGCCACGCTTGAATCGCGGCAGACCCTTGGCGATCGCTTCGCGCATCTTGGGCGTGATTTCGACTTCGAAGAAGGTGATAGGCTTCGTGAGATTATAATATTTATCGTTGTTAGCTTCGATCTCGTACTCGATCTCGGCCAATTGGTATTCAAGCTCATTATATTTCTCGCTACCGAATTCTTCGAAGCTCATCTGATCTTCGACATCGCGTTTAGCGGTGTTTAGCTCCTCGCCTCTCTGAAGCGTGTTTTCAACTTCGAAGTCTTCGTTGATGTCTCGCTCTACCTTGCGCTTGGTAATTTTAGCGTCGGGGTCGAGCTTTTTGACTTGCTTCTCAAGCTGCGATTTGATGGTGGTATCGTAGAACTTGGCGACACCTTCAGCGTCTTCGGAACCCGCCCAACGAGCGGCTTGCACGTCGCCAGCCGATACTTGAAGCTTACCGTATTCCGGGTTGTCTGCAGCTTCCTTGAGAACACGCTTCAACGCCAGAGCGGCCCAATCCTTGGTGTCTTCAACGTAGCGTTCGCGGGGATGGGCAAGATTCTGATTGTCGACCACTCTTGCTCTATTGCGAGCAGTATCGAGTTCAGATTCGGCTTGAGCGTAGTTATTATAAGCGGCTTTGTAGTCAGGGTGATCAATATCGCCTTGAAGCCTACTATATGTGTTTTCAAGGTCGGCTTCGGCTAGACTGAACTTTTGTGCAGCCATTTCACGTTCAACTACCAACGCTTGCTTTTCGTCCTCAGTCAAACGCCACCCACGCTGACGGCCACCTTGCGCCCAATCAGACTGGATCTCTTCGACGCGCAGAATCTTGCTGTTAGACCTCGGATCCGAAAAGTCCTGCATACGAATGTGCGCTGCAGTATTCGTGTAATCGCGGAAGTGACCACTAACATAATTAGGGTTGGGACTGTTCGGATCGTAGACCTTGTTCGAATAGACTTCGGCATTATTAAGACTATCCAAAGCCTTATCGACTACATTGTCGCCAAACGACGCGCGGGCTTCCGGCGTAGAGAACTTTTCAATCATATCCCAAACCTTAGCCGCAGCCTCAGCTTCGGAGTTGAACTGACGTTCACCTAACAAAAGCCAATTCATATCTGGCAATCGAATACCATACTCCACTTTGGGCTGATACTCTTTTTCGGGTGTCCGCAACAACACTTCGCGGTAATTCGTGCCACCCGGTGTCGATGCTTCCGGATAAGTATCTGGGCCATAAAAAGGCTTATTATACCCTTCAGCGAACGATTCGCCCCAAGAATACTTAGCGCCAGCTTCCGAACCACCCATATTCAGACGAAAAGCAGCACTTGATGCTTCTTCGGCGGTCGGATAAGACCCGACGACCTCTCCAGTCTTAAAATCGGTAACGGTGAAGGATCTACCCTTGTCGCCGCCCAGAATGGTCTCAGTGATTTGTGGGAAATCGCCCTCATTGATCATCTTGGCGAATTCCGGGCCGGTCAGCTTACCCCTTTCGAGGAACTCCGGAGTAGCGTTGCCCTTGGCGTCGGTGATTCCGGCGGCCATAAGCTCTTCGTTGCGGATGCCCGACTTGCCTTTGAGCCAGTTGAGAGCCTGTTGTGCGGGCATCGTCTGGGGCATCACAGCAGCGGTATCGGCTGCATGGCTATATAGACCCAGCGGAGTGAGTTCACGAGTATATGCGAGGGCCTTCTCGACTGCCGGTGCGGTCTTTTCAGCGACTCCTGCAGCCTTGGCGGGCATCGTCGCCATCGCCAAAGTGCCGAATTTGCCCGCAGCGGCCATCGGATCGGCAAAAATGCTGCCCAGAATACCCGCAGAAGTGGCTCCGATGCTCGGATCTTGGCTCAGAGTACCCTTCTGCTTGGCTCTCTCCTCAAGATAGGCACTTCCACCCGGCAGAGACATTTCTTCGTGGCTCGGAATGCGCCCTTTGAGTACCTCGCGAGCCCCTCCAAGGAGGCCGACGATATCCATCGGCGTTCCGTAGATACCCGACGCTGCAATTGCTGCGGCGTCTTGGACGCCTTGAGACGTCGGACGAACGGTTTCCCAGACATTCTGCATTTGCTCCGGGTAGCTCATCGTCGATGGTTGAACCGGCGCGGCTTGCCCGAATTGCGCTGAATACGCGTCGAGGGGCTGAAGTGCCGGTTGCTGGGGCTCTTGCGGTTTCGGAGCCGGAACGAACTCGCGTCCCTCCGATTCCGCAAGCATCTGGAGGGCGCTTTTGACGATTTCCGGATCCTGAGCCATCAACCCGGCTCCTCAAGCTTCCGCACGAAATCCGGGTTGATAAGTGGTGCGGCTACCGCCAGACCTTCTGGATTGGTAATCGTGTCTTGGATGATCTTCGCCATGGCCACGCGTTCGCGGCTCTCACGATCCTGAGCACGATTGTCGGCGTCGAGCTTGACGTCTGCGGCCTTGACTTCGAGTTCCTTGGACTTAAGATCCATTTCCTGCATCTTAAGCTGCGAGTCCATCTGAGCTTTGGCCAAACCCTCCGGGTCGCCACCTTCGGGCTGGGCCATCTTCTGGATCTTGGCTTGCGCTTCGGCGACCTTCACATCGGCCAGCTTGGACTTGGTGTCGGCGTCCTGCTTCTTGATCTGAATGGTGGCCATCTTCTCTTGCAGTTCCGGCGGTGGCTTGCCCTGCGCTTCCGGCGGTGCCATGAACTGCTGCGGATTGCTCCAACCGATAGCTTGGATCGCGGCGATATCGATCGCAATAGGATCGTACATGCCGGGGTTCTGCGCTTGCAGCTGCTTGAGCGCGATGACTTTCATGAGGCGCTGCATCTGGCTAGCGGTATTCGGATCCGCTTGCGGCACGAGGTCGTAGTCCTCCACCGCTTGCATGAACGTCTTCTCGTCCCACGGATAGGCGGGGCGACGATTGCGCTGCCAGAACGAATCGGGGTGCTCTTTGAAGCAATCGAGCAGCATATCGAGTTCTTCGGACTGCGCCGAGTGCAGACGCTTGTGGACCGAATTGAGAAGCTTCTGGGCTTGCTCGATCATGGCGAGCGTCGTGCCGACCGGCGCATCAGCGCGGCCTTCGGCCACCTGCATCTCCGCCGTGCCGCCGACCCTCTGGCCGGTCTCGACCATGTTGTTGACGAGGTTCATCAACGCGCCCGACGGCTCTTTGTAGGGCAGCGGCATGATGGCTTGGCTGATAGGCATACCGCCGGTCTTGACCAGCGCTCCACCGCCCGGAGGAACACGGAAGATGTTCGTATTCTGCCGCGCACCCGTGTCGGCCATGAGGAAGCCGGGGAAGTTATTATACATACCGGCGTCGAGAAGCTCGCGCCATGCGGCAGTGACAGCGTTCGTCGTGTTGCCGAGGATGTGCAAGAGCCCGATGTCATAGAAGCCCATGCCGGGGACGAACGTGTACTTCACGAATGCCTTGCGGGGTTCGGGCAGATCCTTCTGGTCCTCGTCGTAGTTACGAACGATCGACAGAATGCGCTTGGACGAGACGTCGAGTGTCACGCGATACGGAATTTCGAGGCCGGTCAGCTTGCCCTTGTGCTTATGCTCGAAGCCCGCAATGTCGAGTTCGCAGTAGCACTCGTAGATCTCGCGGTCGCGATCATCCGGGTTGTACGAATCGGGCGAGATGCCTTGCTGGCTGAGCTGCTCGCGCTGCACGGAATCGAGCTGCGGCGCTGCCGGTGTGGACAGGTCGATATCGGCGTAGACGCCAAGGATCTGCATGCGCTTCACGGTCGAAGGCTTCATGTAGATCCGGTGGGTGATGCGCTTGGCGTTGCTGAGATCCGTCGCCGAATTGTTGACGATCAGATCATCCGCGTCGACCGATTCAGATACCGGGCGGTTGCGCAGCGGGCAGAAGTACACTTTCTTGAAGCTCGTGCCACCGAAGCCCAGCATGAAGAGCATGCGATCGGTGTCGGGGTAATATTCCTTGGCGGTGGCCGTGAGGTAGTGATTCATGTCGACTTCGAGAGCGTCGGCCAGACGGTCATCGAGCGTCGTCGAATTATTGTTGTCGTTGCGTACCTTGGTCGGGCCGTCGGCGGGCAACAGTTCGCCACGAGCGTTGGCTTGGAACCGCAACACTGCTTCAAGCAAGAGCGGGTGCCGGACCTTCGACATACCTTCTACCGGCGCACCATCGGATGCACCGGCAAGGCCCGGAATTTCGATCTTGAGGCCAAGCAGCTTGATGCCCTGAGCGCGATCCTCGATCCACTCCTTGCGGGAGTCGATGTCGTCTTGGATGCCGCGCATCAGATCCATGGCGATGCGGTTAAGTTCCAGCTGATCGATGTCGTCGACCAAATTGCGGAACCAATTGCTGCGATCCTTCTCGCTCCGCTCGGCCTCTTGCACCGGCTTGCCGTCGAGCGAAATCGTGATCGAACCGTCCGGGTGCTCAATGCTCAGAATGTTGCCGTTATCGTCGACGTCGGGCTTGTCTTGGCCTTCGTCGAATTCGATAGACACGTCTTCCAGATCAGGCTTAGGAGCCTCGTCCTCGACTAACCGCAAATTGGGAACTAGTCCGGGCGTCAAAGCCATATTAGCTGTCCTTAGGTTGCGATTCGATCTCGGCAACGAAACGGTCGATGCCCTGCCTCGCTGCGACGTCTTCGCTCTTAGCCTGAATCTGATAAATACGGGCAAAGTCGTGAGGCGGCTTGCCCCACACTTCTACTTGGAATAACCCTAAGCCATTCTGAGTGGCGGGTCGAACCTCGTCGACCACAGCTTGGGCCAGAACCACGAGACTGCCCTTCGGAAATATTGCGCGCTCGGTGATTGTAATGCAACACCGCCCGGAAGTCAATCAGATCGGATACAAAGGCGGCAGCGAACCACCGATCTTGCGCATGTCCTGCTCGGTCTCGTATTGGACCTCTTGACTGCGCTGCAGCAGCCCCGTGGTGCGGAGATACCGCATGGCTTGGCTGACGGTGTCGACCAAGTCGTCATGCTTGCCCTTAGGGAAGACTGTGCACTGGTCGATGACCATGTCGGCCCAGCCACGATCCGGCGCGAATATCAGGCCCTCGCTGAAGAGATGCTGCACCGAATAGAGCCGCGCCAGCTTGTCTTGGTTGCCGGTGTCCATGAGCTGCACCGCAAAATCGGCGTTCGAATAGATTCGCCGGATCTCCTGCGACACGCTTATACCGGCGGCCTTGTTTTCGATCAGCAGCTTGTCGATCTTGAATTGCTTGGCCGACCGGAGCACCCGCTCAATCAATTCGTGCAGTTCGTAGCGCCCCTGCCAAGCGTGGAGCATGATCGCCTTGGGATGCTGCACCACATACGATCGCTCGATATGGTAGACGTTGCCATCGGCGCTCTGCATCTTGGTGGCTTGGGCTGTCACGTCCTGCGAGAAGATGCCCCAGATCGTCAAGGCGGACGGGTCGTTCTCCTGCTTGGCGGTGTAGGCGGTATCTAACGATGCGATCACATAGTCGAGTGGCGGGAATGCCTCGTGCTCCCATAGCTGCCACCATTCGCGCTTGATGACGCCACCACCGCGAGGCTGCGGCTCTTGCTGGAACTGACCGGCAGTGGCGTACGGTCCCATCACCGCCTCGTCGCGGTCGACGACCTCCTTCGGGAATCGTGCCGGGAATAAGAGTTCGCCCTCCTCTTGGCGCGGGTCTTCATAACCAAGCTTGGTCGGCATGGCCCGCATCGGGTCGTAGCGCATAGGCAGCATGATATGGTCGTAGCCAAGCTGCTTGTCCAAGATGACGCCCGACACATCCTCCTCGTGGAGGCGCTGCATGATGACGATGATGGCCGACTTGATCGGATCGTTGAGGCGGGTCGGAATGGCTTCGAGGAAAGTGTCGATTTCCGATTGGCGCTGAGTATCGGACATCGCCGAATCCACCGAGTGCGGATCGTCGATGATCACCCGGTCGCCACGAAGGCCGGTGAGCGAAGTGATGGCGGTAGCGATACGGAAGCCGGACGCGTTGTTCGTGAAGTTCATCTTCTCGTTCTGGTCACGAGACAGCGACACCCGATCGCCCCACCGCTTCTGGTACCAGTCGGAGGTCACGAGCTGCCGCATACGCCGCGAATCGCGAGCAGACAGGTTCTCGACCTTGTGCGCCGCACAAATGTAGCGCAGGTGCGGCATGTTGCGTGGCCCCCATTCCCAAGCGGGCCAGAACACGTTGGTGAGCAGCGACTTCATCGTGCCCGGTGGAATGTTGATGAGCAGACGATTGTAATACTCGTCGTCGATCACGGTCTCGTCGGTGATGGCTTCGAGGTGCTTGGCGATGAAATCGACATGCCACCCGTGGACGTAAGGCTGACCGGGCTCGATGACATGCCACGCTTGCCGGACGAATTCGACGAGCGATTCCTCTGCGTCTGCCTTGTCGATTTCGAACACAGCCTCGTTGATATCGATCTTCTCGATGTCCTCGTCGCTGAAGACTCCGATTTTGCGCAGAAGAGCGGCGCTCATTCCTGCTCCTCGTATTCGATCACCCGCACGGAATTACGCTCGGCTTCGCGTTCAGCCTTCCGCTCAGCGATAGCCAGAAGCATCGCCTTGAGCATATTCCGCTCCTCTTTGTCGAGAAGCGACACTTCGACCATCGATTTCGTCTCGATAGCGCCGCCATTCGGCCCCGACACCTCGATCTTCTCGCGGAACATGCCGAGATGCTTGCCGATATCGAGAAGCGCTCCCCGCTTGTCGTGCAGCTTGACCTTGACGCGCTGCTTCCCATCAGGAGCAGTATCTATCTGCATCTCGGCAATCGCCGCCATTTGGTCTTTGCTGAGCTTCGACACGTCGACATTGGTGCGACCGGTATCGTCGATGGTCAGAAAATCGGAATAGTTCGCAAAGCCAATTTTGGCTAGCTCTTCCAATACACGCTGAGCAGTGATAGTGGTGCGAGTAGCAAACTGAGACTTGATCTCGGCGATTCGCTCCCGCACTTCGGGACGAGCGTGAAGCTTGTTCGCTTTGCCGTAAAGCGTTGTGGCGTTGCGTTCGCCCGGATAAAGCGCAGCATATGTCTCAGACACCCCGTCGCCTCTCGCAATAGCAAGCGCGAACGCCTCGTGACGTGCGTTACTAAGAATAGGCATTTATTAATTCCCTCTCTAGTCTAGAATACCACAGCCATTCTCTTTCAGACAAGACTTGCGTTTCTTGCATACTTGATTTGCGTTAAAAGCATAATCGTTCTAAACGTCAAACATTGACGCCTTATTCACCACATGTTATTTTGCGCCATCGATTCGCCTACAAAACGCAAACCGAAACATAGGATACACGAAAATGACCAACATCAAGCTCAACGACACCGCCGCCGTCATCGTCTCGAAGGCTTACGGCAACGCAAATATCATCCCATCCTTCGAAACGTCAGGTATTTCGTCCAGTCGCTCGTACATCGCATCTCTTCGTACTATGATGAAAAATGGCTGGGTACAAGAAATCGGTGGCCTCAAGGGTACTGCACAGCCGAACGACTTCGCGACTCCTGAAGGTCGTCGCTTGTTTCTGACGCAAAAGTTCCTCGACGCGTACTACGGAGCCACGGACGAGATCGAAGCCACTAAGATAGCTGCCAAGCCCACAAAGGCCAAGAAAGCGTCCAAGAAGGTCGAGGACGACATCGTCGATGAAGACACTGCCACTATGGACGTGGTCGAGATGCTCGAAGACGACGAGGAAGAAAAGCCCGCGTCGGCTATCGCGTCCAAGTACAAGGCCAAGTACGCCGAAAAGCGCGCTGAAGGCGGCACCGGCCAAGGCTGCAACGACGCTATCGATCGCTGGATGAGCGCTACCTTCATGAGCAAGACCGTCGTCACTCGCACGGTAACTACCAAGAAAGGCACGCAGCGTACGGTCAACCGCAAAGTACTGCGCCTTGATCGCGATGCCCTCATCGCTTTCGCCAATGAGAATAACATCTTCGCTCCGAAGTACCTGACGCTGAACAACGGCATGCTCCGCATGGATCTCGCCAATAAGGTTCGCCGGATGCTCGCTACATCGCCGGTCCGCTATAATGGCAAGATCGTGCTGCGCCCGGTGGCCAAAGAGAAGAAGGCCGCGTAATGAACATGAGAGTAGCCGCCGGTTACCCCGGTTGGCTACTCTCACAATTTTGCGTTTCCTTTCCCTCCGTCGGATATAGTAGTAGTAGTCTCTTCTTCTACAACACCGCTTACAACACTACTTTTCTAATACTACTCTTCTTCTATTTTATTTTTATAAAAAAGAAAAAAAGTTAGGATAACCGGTAACGATAGAAAATCGATAACTACTATATTGCCTTCCATGACAAGCAATATAGTAGTAGTTGACGCCACTCTTGCGGTCTGCTTTGTTACCCCAACGCGGACCGTCCCACCACCTGAGAGATACTTGAAATGCCCGTCGAAAGTCTTCTGAAAGACCCCGGACTCACCGAAAACGACAAATTCGCAGACTACAAGCGATATGCTGAGCAGAATCTCTCAGCCTTTCCTGTATATATTTCAGGAAACCAGATCACCCCTCCGCAGGGTCACCAAAAGTATGCTAACAACATCCCGAGTAAAACCGAGATAGATAGTTGGGTAAACTCCAATAGGGTACCTCAGGCATTTGGGTTAGCCATGGGCAAGACCTACGACGCCGATCATCGACTGGTCTGCATAGATGTCGATCACCCCGGTCTCGTGAAATCCATTCAGTCCCTTTTTCCTACTCCCTGCGCCCGCTTTGGGTCCAAGGGTATCGGCCTCTTCTACCGTGTCGATCGTAATGACAAGGACATGAAGAAGTCGGTGAACCTGATGATCCCCGGACGCAACTCGCCAGCAGTCGAATACCTCTCTGTGGGTCGCTTCACCTTCATCCCACCATCGATCCACCGCAAGACCGGCGACCGTTACAAATGGGTCGGCGTGCCTTTGCTGACGGCTCTGCCGCAATTGCCACCACTCACATCTAAAGACCTGCGTATCATCCAGACGATCGTTGGCCTCGACGTGGACGGAGCGACCGTCGACAACCTGATTGCCGGTGAAGGCACCCACTATGCCACACTGTCTCTCTGTGGCGCTCTCGTGGCCCGAGGACTGGACGCTGAGCGTATCATCCGGGCGGTAGAGCTTCTTTTCCCACCCGAGTACCAAGGCGACACTCTGCGCCAGATCCCCGAGATGGTGGAATCCGCTTTCCGCAAGGGCTTCGACAAAAAGCAGATCCGACCATCGGACGGCGACATCGACGACGAAGATCTGACCGACCTCTTCGCCGACTGGCATTACGTCACCAACGTTAACCGTATGGTCAATGTCGTGACGAAGGATGTCTTCGACAAGGAGCGTTTCGACGCAGTGATGGCCCGCCAAGTGCGCAGAGCCACTTCCGTCTACGTGCAATGGCCCAACGCCTCGATTAAAAAGTCGATGACTTATCTTCCGGGCAAACCGGCGATCGTCGAAGACTCGATCAACATGTGGCGACCGTCGGAGTTGAACCCCAAGTCCGGCGACGTGCAGCCTTGGATCCAGCATATCATGCACTTCTACTCCGAAGACGAAGTGAACCATATGCTCGACTGGATCGCCCACACTCTGCAAAGGCCCTCGATTAAACCCGGCCACGCCATTCTCATGGGTAGCCGCTACGAAGGCGTCGGCAAGGACCTCTGGCTTTTGCCGGTCAGAGCAGCCTTTGGCAAGCACAACGTGTCCGAAATCGGCGCGGATTCTCTCGCCTCGCAGTTCAACGAATGGCTGGTCAACAAGCACCTTATCATCGTGCAGGAGATCTGGTCGGGCTCCCGGCGCGAACTGTCTAACCAGTTGAAGCCTCTCCTATCGGCACCGCCGGACGAAATCATGGTGAACGAGAAGGGCGTGTCTCGCTACGCGACCCCGAACATTTGCGCCACGATCATGCTGACGAACCACAAAGACGCGGTGAGTATGGCGGCAGAGGACCGGCGGTACTTCATCATCTGGTCGGACAAAGCACCTATGGATCCCGACTACTACTACTCGTTCGCCGAGTGGGTGATGGACCCCGAGAATCAGAGCCACGTCTACGACTATCTGCTCAAAAGAGACGTGTCGAAGTTCAATGTGAAGGCTCGCCCGCCCAAGACTGCCGCCAAGACCGAGATGGTCGAGGCGACGATGACCAAGGCCGAGAATTTGGTGGCAGTGATCAGAGACTTCCTCGTCGAGGAGAACTTGGGCGATGTGGTGTCTATGCCACCGATATACGATCGTCTGCGCGAGAAGTACCCAGACAACGCTCGCGATGTGTCGCGTATCGCACCGTCCCATGCCAATTATCCGATTAAGCTAGCGTTGAAGCAGTTGGGCTTCGATCCCTACCACAAGAAGGTCCATCGCAAAAAGAACGGCATCCAGAAGAGCAAATACATCTACATCAAGACCAGCGTGGCGATGCACTACGCAGACATGACGGATTCGGATCTGTTCACTTTGGCCGAGTACCCGTTCGGTCAGGACGGCAAGTCGCCGACGCAGATCATCGCTGACGCCAACGATACAGTGGACTTCTGATATGGACCGAGATAAAGAGGCATTTTTCATCACCATGAAGCGCATCAACAAAGAATCGAAGGACCGTCGCGCAAGCGACCCGGAACACCGCAAGCGTTGGATGCTTAAGAGCATGAGTGGTGGATTCGGTCGCAACCAGTCGACGAGACCCAAGACCGTCACTCTACCGAAAGTGTCTATTTTGGAGGACAAGAAGTGAACAAGAGCGTCGAAGCGCTGCTGCGCGGATACATACTGTTCGATGTCAACGGCAAAAAGTTCGTAAACTACAACAATGCCCGCACCCATCGGGTTTATCTGACGGACACCGAGGACCTGCCCTATGTGGAGTTCGTCGGATACCATATCACCAAAGGGTGGCAATGCTTCTATCTTCGCACTAGCAACATCGAACTTGAAAAGGGTACTTACAATGACACATGACCAATTAAACGAGCGAATGCACGGAATGCAATCGGTGTTGGAGAACTTATCCTACCGACTGTCGCAGATAGAGAAAGCATTGCCTAAGCCAATGACGGCTCGCGAGGCATATGATGATGCTTTGAGTGCAATAACGGGGGTCTTGGCTGAACCCTTGACCCAAGCGGTCCTTGGGAAGCCGGGGAACCAAACCGCTATCATCGAAGACATCATTGGCGAGATTAAACGCCGCCGTGACCGTAATGCGAGGGGCTGATTCAAATGACTGACATTCTTGAACAATGGCGCTCTGCAAAAGAGCGTTGGATTATTTCCGGCGAGGCAAACGAAATGATAGTCGGCCTTGAAACGGAAATAGAACAATTACGGTTAGATTTGTATAAGGCAACCATTAGAATGGAAGCTGACGATGATTTAATTGGGCAATTACAATTTGCTGCTAACGACGAAATAGCGCGGCTGCGTGAGGCGTTGCGTTACATGATTGAGAACCCGGAAGACCTTGAGAGCTTTCACAGGATCGCCAGTGTCGCGCTTGGGGAGGGGAAGTGATGGAGATTTGGCATGTGTTAGAAAACGACGATGAAGTGAATACATACATAAAAGACAAGAACTATGAACCTGTCGGAACATTTGTTCATCCAAAAACACTACGGCCAATGTATATGATGAGAGTAGATTACATTTGTATTGATGGAGAAATGGAAAAAGTCACATTTGCCGCGCCATTATCTTGCGCCGCGCTTGGGGAGGGGAAGGAATGAGCGATTACAGAGCAGCTATAGAACGGGATGGTTGTAAACACTCTTGCAACACATCAAAAATTTGCGTCTGCGCGATGATTGAAGATGCCGACGACGAAATAGCGCGATTGCGTGAGGCGCTGCGGGTTATTGCAGACGGTGATGCGCCAAGAGACCACGCAATCATCTATCGCTCTGACGGAGTTCATTCAAAGCATGACAAGTGCAGACACGGCGCATGGATGTATGACGGATGCGAAGATTGCGTGATTGAATACGCCCGCGCCGCGCTTGGGGAGGGGAAGTGATGGAAAAAGAAAAATTGATGGAGCAACTTGAGGCGTCACAAGAAGCTGTTGAAGCGTTCTCAGATTACTTGCTAACTCTCCACGATATATTTTTGAAGTTAAGACAAGAGTTTGAAAAGTTGAGCGCCGCGCTTGGGGAGGGGAAGTGATGTGTAGCGACAACGCCCCCGAATGGGTAATATGGATCGTATTTGCTCCCATGATTATCGTGTTATGGGCCTGCTGCATATTAATGCTAAAAGGTGCGTGGATGATTTTTACCGGGCGAATTGGACGATGAAAGCGGGTCTACCTGATGATTACTTCCGAAACAATTATGGCAAATGTAGACTTGGTGACAACTGTCACTGTGTTCGCAATTTGGGGAGCTGGATGGGCGCTCTGTGTGCGCAGTGGGAGCCGACGCAAGCCCGCTCATTCGAAGAGCTGATGGAAATCGCAAAAAAGGAACGCGCTAGTGCAAAAAATCGACAGTCTACAGGCACTAATTGAAACATACGACCTGATGATTAAGAACAAAAATGGTCAGATGAATATAGCGATAGATCTGATCAACAAGTTGTGCGGAATACTAGAAAGGGTCGATAATGATGGGGCCTTTTTGAAGTACGATGATGAGTTCGTGAATTATGTGCAAGAGATAGTCCAAGAATGCGAAGACATCATCCAGATTCACGCGCAGTATGAAGCCCAGAATGAATCGGTAACTATACAATGATATACGACCCCGATACCAAGGGCTTCCTGCGGAGAAAGAGGCAAAAGATGCTGCAGTTCATACGCAAGCACCTAACGATCGGTATGGTCGACGCTATCACTACGACCATCACGGTCATTACTCTGTGGATGTTCTTCGTGGTCGTGTTTTTACATTACAAGCCTCGTTAAATGTAGTATATTGACACGCCTCTTGCGACGTGTTCTAATGCATTACTGATTCGAAACGTAAACACAAACGGAGACTAGAAATGGCAAACGCTCTCTTCACCCTCGGCAAAGGCTTCAACCGCGCCAACATCATGGCCCACGCCCGCGAGCTGATGGCCGAAGGTCTGTTCTCGAAGTGGATCGTCACCAAGCGCGAACGTTGGGGCCTCTGCCTCAAGGCGGCATGGAACAATGCCAAGCACGAACGCTTCTCGGTCGAGTACCAAGCCAAGCAAGACGAACTCACCGCCTATATCGAGTCGATCAACGCCCGCGACGAATCGAACGAGCCGATCCACGTCGAGCACCGCGAAATGACGGCGCAAGAAATGATCAACCACATCTACAAGACAGCCGGTACGCTGGACTAATAGACCCTAAACCAAAACGCAAACGGAGATACGACAATGACCCAAGCAATGACCACCGCAGAAATCGCCCTCTTCTTCAAGAAGAACCGCGAAACGACGATTACCATGACGCGCGACCAGCTCGGCACGATCCTTAATGCGCTCTGCATGGCGATCGAATTCGCTGCGCCCTATGAGGACGTGATCGATGGTGATGATGGCGTGCCGATGCCAAACGACGCTATGTGCTTGCTGCGTGATCTTGACGAAGCCATGGCGATCGCGGATCCGATCTTCGAAAAGAGCAAGCCAGCGTAGTATATTGACACGCTTTCTCGAACATGTTTAAGTACGCATACGATCGATGAGATCGCGAAACCAAAACGCAAACGGAGACAAAGAGATGACCGCCATGGCCCGCAAATTCGATCCCGCAGTGATCAACGTCGAGAACTTCGCAGCGAGCAATCCGGCTGAATACAAGTGGATGATCGAGAGCGCACCGAAGTTCGAATTCGCGCAGTCGATGATTATCGCCGTGTCCAAGTGGGGCTCGCTCACTGAGCGCCAGATGGCCGCAGTGAAGAACTGCATGGAGAAATCCGCGCAGCGTGCAGCCGCGAAGGCCAATCCCGCACCGGCACCGTCTGTCAACACGGACGCTCTCAACGCCGCCTTTGATAAGGCGCTATCGAACGGCCTCAAGCGCCCGAAGATGCGCTTCGAAGGCTTCTCCGTCTCGCTCGCACCATCGTCTGGCAAAAACCCCGGAGCGCTCTATGTCAAATCAGGTGATACTTATCTCGGTAAAGTGGTCGCCGGTCAGTTCTTCTCCTCGTACGATTGCGACACTGCAACTAAGACCCGCGTCATCGAAATCATGCAAGACCCCACTTCTGCGGCGATTGCGTACGCTCGCCGGACGGGCAATTGCTCGATTTGCGGGGCGGAGCTGACGAATGAGGAATCCATCAAGCGTGGCATCGGTCCGATCTGCGCCGGTAAGTTCGGCTTGTGAGGGGAGGACACAATGACGCTTTTCGACATCTACATCAAGCGCCCCACCGGGCTCGACGTCATCATCGCCGCTGGCGTTAACATGCAGACGCTCGTCAAAATGACGACGCTCGACCCGAACGAAGTCGCTTGGGCGATCGAAGAGGACGGACGGTGCGACACCGACGTCTTCACCATCGTCGAATCATGCGATTCTTGCGTGAGAGGAGGCTTGCTTAACCTGCGCATGCCAAACGCAATGCTCGAAGATCTGAAGTACGTGAACTTCGTCGACATGTTCGCAACGTTTTTGTCGACTAAGCTTAAAGATCCCGACGAATTCGAATCCACACTCAATCTGTTCGGCATGCAAGTGCAACGGACGTGCGGATTAAAGATTCACCCCGACGAAGAAAACGCAAACGGAGAGACGATCCAATGAGAAACCTTGACGCTATCATCAACCAGCTCGCTAACGAACAGCAACGCACCGAGCATCTCCTCGTCGAGGACTTGCAAGCGATCAAAAAAGAGGCGCAGCTCTTCTTCGACAAGCAAGCCCGCGAAGCCGACGCTTATGTAGCCTTGCTCACTACGCGGTTCGATGATCTGGTTACTCGTATACAAAACGGGTACCCGAAAGAAAAAGGCTTTGGTGAATTGACCGAGGATCCGGTACCTGCCTTTTTAGTGCGCCCCAAAATCACGAGCGAAGAGCGCGAGGCGATCGTCGCGAGCTTATCCGCTAATATGGCCACCGGAGACAATAATGGCTGAACAGCTTGAATTCGGCTTCATGGACGAAAATCGCCCTACACTTGAAGCTATGATGAGGCTATTTCCCAAATACCCGCGCGACGAGCCGTGCTCAGAGTGCAATCCCGAGTTGTGGCGCATGTTCTGCGAGTACAGAGGGCGCATTCAACAGCCAAGCTACGTGTGGATGGAAGAAGACGTTTATGATTGGCTAGCGGTAGTGCAGCTAATGGAAAGAGGTAAGACCAAATGAGCGACTACGATAATACTAATACCGGTGTGCTTTTCCGCAACGAGTACAAGCAAAAGCCAAAACAACCTGACTACACCGGCAGCGCTAATATCAATGGCGACGATTACAAAATCGCCGCGTGGAAAAACACGTCTAAAGCTGGCAAATCGTTTTTGTCACTTAAATACACGTTGGCAGAAGACACCAAGCCGACGATGACCGGCATCGTTGACATCGATGATAGCATCGATTTCTAATATTCCGTGTCATCAATTGACAAATCATCTCAAATGTGGTCTAGTGATCGCAGGAGAAACCAAAACATGAAACATAGGTTCAAGCGAGCTTTCGCACCTAATAATTCGCCGAAGTACGATTTGAGCCCAGCACTCGATATGGCTGACTCGATCTATTTCGCGTCGAAGAGCCCGGTATACGACGCTTCGATGGAAGACAAGGGCGAAATCGCTCGACAAGTCGCATTGAGCATGGACATCTTCGACCATGAGCAAGACGTCATCATAGATTCTGGCGACCCGGTGGTCTTGGTTATGATGATCGCGTACATCTCCGATATCGCCGAAGGCTTCTATTTCGCTCGATACAACACCCGTGCCGGTAGGTATGTAGTGACGCGTATTAGCCAGTTAGAAATGCGCCCGGATCTCGCCGATTATTATGGTGAGGAGGTGTACGATGACTGAGACGAACCTTCCTCCTGACATCGCGGAGCTTCGGGAAGCCCAGTTGGTAATTGATGAGGTATATAAGGCGCTTAACCGCGCAGATGCCCTCGTCGAGACCTTGGAGGGCGTCGGACCACGCGACGTGCTTGCACCGGCAGCGACCCATTACAAAGATGTGGCGGATCTTGAAGACGCGATCGAGCGTCTGCGGATTCGGGTATATCATGTTAAAAATCACTACCAAATGCGGATTTTGCCCGACCTGTTCTTCAACGCGTCGACCGACCGCGTCGTCACTCTGAACGGATTCACTATCACCAAGACGGACGATCTGTCGGTGTCGATCCCGAAAGAGAAGAGAGACGAAGCGTACGATTGGCTCTCGAAGAACGGATACGGCGATATCATCACTTCGACCGTGAACTCGTCGACGCTCAAGGCCACGGTGAAGTCGATCGATAACGAGAACCGGCCACTACCGCCGGACGACGTTTTCACTATCACGCGGCTGCCCAAGTATTCTGTCCGGGCGGTTGCTAAGAAGATTCCCTCCACGGCTCACGGGGACGTGTAGGGTGCATTTCAACACCCCGTCAATGCAGGAAAGCTACCATGTCTAAAAACGCTCTCAAAAAAGTCGATGAAAATAGCAACGTGATCGCCGTGCCTGAGTTCATGCAGGGTGATGCGGGTATGGGTCTCGACCGTGTCGAACTGTCGGACCTGTCACCGCCGCGCATTGCTCTCATGCAGCCTCTGTCGAAGCCAGTTGAAGAGGGTCTGGCCAAACCGGGGCATTTCTACCACAAATCTCGTAACGAAGACCTTGGCTCGTCCATCGTCGTCGTGCCGATTTTCGTGGATATGGCTTGGACGCTCTGGGATCCGACACCGGGCAACGGTGTGGTTCTCGCTCGTGGCCGCAAGAACGACAAGGGTGTATGGATCTGGGATCCGTCGCACACCAAGTTCGAAGTAACTGTTGGTCGCGATAAGGTCGTCTGGGACACCAAGGGCTCTGTCGCGGAGTCGAAGCTGGCGAAATGGGACGATAAAAATCCCCCGCCCGCTAAGCAGTCCTACGAAGTGCTCTTTGCACTACCCGAGCACGGGCCAGATGTCTTTGGCATCTTCTCGTTCTCGAAATCCGCCTACCCTGTCGGTCGTGCCTTCGTCCAGCAGCTGCACGCAAAGTCGAGCTTGCCGACGTTTGCGTACAAGTTCCGTCTGGAGTCGACATCGACCACCAGCAAGGCCGGTCAGAAATTCCTCATGCCGAAGATCGTGCCAGATGGCATGGTCGAAGACGCTGGGGCATATAATACGTTCAAACAGATGTATCTACGCGTTAAAGATGCCGGTTTGAGCGGGTATTCGAGCGAGGGTGACGAAGATCATGGTGATGCTGGGGTTGGCAGCGCCATCGACTCTTCCGAGTTTTAACGCTCGGAGCGTGGATTTGGTCGAAGTCCACGTTTAAAGATCAGGTTTTCTAGCTCCTTTCCTGATCTTTGGTCCCCGGTGGCGTAGAGTCCTCCGGGGACATTTCTCCAATCGGATACATATCATGAACATCTTGGACACTGTTGCCGCTCACCTATCCAAGGCGGATCGGGTAGTTATAGACGTCGAGACCAACGGCCTCGATTGGAAGCACAACCACATCGTCGGCTACGTGTTCACCTTTGGCCCTACGCCCGAGGAGAGCTTCTATATCCCGGTGCGCCATGCGACCGGACCGAATTTCGAGCCCACCAGTGTCCGGAATATGATCATATCGCACCAGACGCGACCCCGCCACTGGATCGGCCACAATTTGGCCTTCGATCTCGGGTTCTTCCATAAGGAGGGCATCGAGCTGGTCGGCACTTTCGAAGACACGATGATCAACGCCGCATTGCTCGACGAATTTCGCCGGTCATTCTCGCTGGAGAGCTGCGCATACGAGGCGGGTGTGCAAGCCAAGCTGGCCGACGAGATCAAGCAGCATATCGAGACGACCTTTGGCCAGAGTTTCGGCAAGAACTACATGGGCCAGTATTGGAAGCTCCCGGCGGATGATAAGACCGCGATCGATTACGCTACCGGCGACGGTACCACCACTTGGCAGTTGGCCGAGATGCAAGCCGAATGGATCGATGACCAGCAGCTTGATGTAGTGCACGGCGTCGAATGCAAGCTTATTCCGGTGCTCAACCGCATGACGATGCGCGGTATTCGCGTCGACGAAGAGCGTCTGCACAAGCTCAAAGCCATTATGGAGAAGCGGATCGTCAATGCCAATCATGATCTTGGTCGAGAGCTGAACGTCAATTCGGGCGCTCAGATCCGGAAGTATCTGGAAGATCACAACGTCACCGATTGGCCGACGACCCCCGCTGGCAACCCGTCCTTTCCGGAGGAGTTCCTCCTCTCGAACGAACCGGGTCGAAAGATCATCAAGGTACGCAAGGCCAAGCGGATGCTCGACGCCTTCATCCAGCCAATCATCGACCGGCACCTGTACAAAGGCCGCATTCACTCGACATTTAACCAACTGCGCGGCGACGAATATGGCACGGTGACCGGACGGCTGTCTTCGAGCAACCCCAACTTGCAGCAGGTACCGAAGCGCGATGTCGGCAACGGAGTGCTCTTTCGGTCCATCTTCGTGCCAGACGAGGGCATGGTGTGGGGATCCGCCGACTATAGCCAATGCGAGCCCCGCCTATTAGCCCATTATAGCAAGTGCAAGGTCCTCATCGACGGGTACACGCAGACCCCATCGATCGACGCCCATACTGCGGTAGCCCAAGCGGCCAACATCGATCGGCAATCGGGTAAGCGTCTCAATCAGGCACTCCTCACGGGTGCCGGGAATAAGAAGGCCGCAATGATGCTAGGCAAGCCGATGGACGAGGCGATGAAGATCGTCAATGATTATTTCAAGGCAATGCCCGAGATCAAAGCACTCCAAAGAGTGGCCGCCGACGCCATGAAGGAGCGGGGCTTCGTGCGATCGATCCTTGGCCGACGCTCGCGCCTCGAAGGCGACGGGTTTGAGTACAAAGCGGTGAACCGCCTACTGCAATGCTCGAACGCGGATATGATCAAGCTGTCGATGGTGAAGCTCGATGATTTGCATCGGGAAGTGGGCGGCATCAATATGATTAACAACGTCCACGATTCGATAGATTTCCAGTATCGCGAGGACCGGCACGATGCGTACGAGCAATCGCTCCGCATTATGTGCGATTTTCCGCAAATCAAAGTGCCGATTGAAGTGGACGATGATTCCGGCCCCGATTGGGCTTGGGCGTCTTATGGTGAGAAGGACTGGCGTAAAGTCATGACCGAAGAGGGCATGATGGCGTCAGGCATTGACGAATCGTGACCGTCATGCTTTTATCCGATTGGAGGAGACTTATCATGCCAGCTGAGCTTTACCATCAGCGCACTATTATCGAAGACGCCAAGAAGATCAGCAATCTAACATTCGCTGTTAAGCTGTCTCACCGCTTCATGTCTGGAATACCCGACCTCCTCCTCTCGGTGCCGGGTTATCAGCCGACCTTTGTCGAAGTGAAGAAGGTCGATGGGAACTGGAATAAGAACACCATCAAAGTTAACACCACACCATTGCAACGGTCCACGATGAGGGCTATGACGGAGTCCGGTCTGCGGGTCGAAGTGTGGGTGGCGGTAGAAGATGGATCCGACACGTACATGCTACGCGTCCGGCCCGAAATGACGACTATACAATGCGACTGGTGGACCTTACCAAAGCGCAAGCGTGGTGAAGGCTGGCCGATCGCCGATTTTCTGAAGAACCCTGTGTGAGGTGAACGATATGAACGATTTTGTGAAGCACGGCAAAGCGTCGATAGTGATCGATGGCCAGTTCGGCAGTACCGGCAAAGGTCTGGCCGCAGCCTACCAAGCTATCTACGCTAAAGACGTGAATTGGGACAAGGTGATTTGCACGACGAATGCTGCACCTAATGCCGGTCATACGACGGTGCTGCCCGATGGAACGAAATTCGTCACTTTCCACATGCCGACGATGGGCGTGCTGAAGCAGGAATCGACGATTTATCTCAATGCTGGCGCGATCATTGATTTCGATGTGTTGCAGCAAGAGATCAAGGACCTAAACGTCGACCCTGAGCGGATCCGCATTCACCCTAACGCAGCAGTGATTACGCAAGATGACAAAGATTTCGAGCGGCAAAAAACATCCGGCGCAACGCAGATCGCGTCGACACAAAAAGGCGTCGGCAGAGCGCTTGCTCGCAAAATCATGCGAGAAGGCAAAGTCGCGAAAGATTACGAGAAGGAATTTGCAGGTATTGGCATCCAAGTTCTCCGAATGGAGCTTAACGAAGCCATCGCAGCGAATTGGGCCGTCGTTGTCGAGACACCGCAAGGCATGTCTCTTTCTATCAACAACGGCTTCTATCCGCATTGCACGTCTCGTGAGGTCTCGGTGGCGCAATCGCTCTCCGATGCGGCTCTCCACCCTTCGTGCCTTCACAAGACATTGATGACGGTTCGCACTTACCCGATTCGCGTCGGCAACATCGTCGACGATAGTGGCAAAGTGATCGGTTATTCGGGCGACGTTTATCCTGATCAGCGCGAGCTTAGCTGGGACAGCTTCCCACACGTCGAGCCAGAACGCACCACAGTGACGAAGCGTGTTCGCCGCATTTTCACGTTCTCGCCTGAGCAATACTTGGAGTCGGTCGCTCGCTTGCGTCCAGCAATCGTTCATGTCGGATTCTGTGATTACCTCACCGATCGTTCTGACTTCGACGAATTAATGAGCATCATGGAGCACGCGCACAGCCGGTACGGTATTCGTCCCGACATCGTGTGCTCATTTGGGCCGTCCACCGATGACGTGTTCTCTTGGGTCGAAGCCAGAAAGCATTTCGGATGATTGAGACCCGCAAAGAGATCGACGATTTCGCGACTGCGATGGAGATGAAGCTTCGCAAGCGCGACGGGTATGGCGGGTGGCAGCATTTGCCACTCGACTACCTAAAGCAAAAATTACAAGCTGAGGCACGGGAGCTTGAGATTTCGCTGCAATATGAACCTGCGGATGAAGTTATGAGTGAATGCGTCGACGTAGCTAACTACTGCATGTTTATATGGGACATTCTGAAAAATGGCAAAGACAACCGCAAAAACCTCGTTCGTCGCGGCAGCAAAGAAAAAGCGCACAGCAGCGAAGAAGAAACAACTAATCCCGGAACGTCCGTTTTCACCTGATTGGAGAGACATGGCGTATGTGCCGCGTTGGGCGATCGCTCGTCGCAACCGTCACCAATACTTGGCCGAGCATTCGTACTTCGTTGCGGTGTATGCAGATCAGATCGCCCGCTTAATCGGGTGGCAAGGTGACTACGCCGACCTTATGCGCCATGCTCTCTACCACGACATCGACGAAACCGTGACCGGCGACATACCCGGACCGGCAAAACGCAAAGCGTGGAATAAAAACGCGTCTGATTACCAAATCAATCCAGTCCTTGCCGACAAATTCGGGCAGGACGTAACCAACATCAAATCGGCGTCCAATGCTGAAATCAAAGCGATCGTATCCGCAGCGGATTCTGTAGAAGAGCTGGCGTACATCAGCGAAGAATTGATATCCGGTAACGTATGGATCGCGTCAATACTTGACGAAACAAAGTCTCGTATGCTTAAAAGGTGGTTCATGCTACCGGCATCGATTCCACTGTTGAAAGATCTTTGGGAAAAGCACTTCAACAGCTTCGTGTTGGGGCAACACGAGAAACCAAAACTGCTGAAAGACACACCATGAACTGGACGCTTCCTCTCTCGCCACTGCCGGTGCAAGCAAAAGCATTGGAGAAATCCGATGGATCCAAGGGTTATGCTTGGTTCATGGAGCCGGGTACTGGCAAGACAGGAACCGTTATGGCGGAGTTCACGGCCCTTGCGGATGAAGGCGTCGTGGATCTGTTGCTGGTGATTTGCCCGAATAACCTTCGCGCGAACTGGGAATCCGAAGCTACGAAGATGGGCTTCAAGTTCGATGTGGCTGTTTATCCAGAACCCGCACCAAAACGCGGCATGTGGATCGTTAACTACGAGAAGATCATCAGCAAGGCGTTTGACGAGTTGTATGCTGCGGTGAAATCGACGAAGACTTACATCGTGTGCGACGAGAGCCATCGCATTAAGAACTTCAAGGCGAAAGTGTCGAAAGCGGCGATTTTCCTCTTCGACCACGCGACGATTAAGCGTGTTATGACCGGCACACCGATCGCCAATAATGTCGTCGATTTGTGGACGCAGCTTCGCGCAATAGGCAAGCATGGTTCGCATCGCAGCCCCTACACTTTCCGCAACCGCTATGGCGTAATGGGCGGGTGGATGGGCAAGCAGATCGTCGGCACACAACGCGAAGACGAACTCAAGCAGATCTTGGACATCTGCTCATTCACCGCAAAGAAGAAAGAATGGATGGCAACGCTGCCGCCTAAGGCGTACTACAATCTCGGATACGAGATGAACGCCAAGCAGCAGAAGCTTTATAAGCAGATCTACAAAGATCGCTTTTTGCTCGTCGATGACCAAGAAGTCTCGGCGCAAATGGTAATCACCGTGCTTATGAAGATGCAGCAAATCACGTCCGGCTTCATGATCGACGATGCCGGTCAGGTGGTGGAGCTTTGCGGCGATCACAATCCGAAGTTTGAAGCGGTACGCGAGATGGTGGCCGAAATCGATACCAAGGTCATTCTATTCGCTCATTACAAGCACACCGTCGATTTGCTCGACAAAATGTTCCACAATCAATGCGTTACTATTCGGGGCGGCATGGATCGCCAAGACGTAGCCGCAATCGTCAAATCGTTTAATAGCAATGACAATGTGAAGATCCTTATCGCACAAACGGCCACCGCAAAAGAAGGCTTAACGCTTCTCGGCACCGAAACGATGCCCTGCCATACGACGATTTTCGTCGAGAATACCTATAGCATCATCGATCGCACACAAGCCGAAGACCGCAATCACCGCCACGGGCAGGTGGCTGAGCAAGTGTCTTATTACGACATGGTCGGCAGTCCGATCGAGAAGAAGATCATCAGAGCACTGCAAGATAAACGCGATCTAGTAAAGACTATTATGGAGGCTAGAAGTGACTGAACGAATGCAAAAGTACATAGAGGCCCAAAAGAAGCGAGGCTTCAAGCTAATATCCATATGGGTGCCGAAAGACAAAGTAGAGACGGTGCGCAGGTACGCAGAGCGTTGGCGCAGAGACCAAGGTCATACGAGCCCGCGTGCTAAGGCTCTGTATCGCAAGAAGGTGACAAAATGAGTAATGCTGATAACAAGGTCTTGGCCACCGCAATGAGCATGGTGACTAAGAACCGTTCCAAGACACACGGTACACCAGAAGATAACTTCAATCACACTGCGGCTCTGTGGAGTGCGTACCTCGGCTCCCCGGTCACCGCTCACGACGTTTGCCAGATGATGGTGTTGGCAAAAATCAGCCGGTCGAAGGTCGGAAAGAGCGATTACGCGGACCATTATGTCGACCAATGCGGTTATTCGTCTTTGGCCGCTCGGATGGTAAAGGCGAAATGACCAACAAGTCTGCCGTCATAAAGATGTGGAAGTCTGGAATGACGTCCGGCGAAATCGCTGCGGCTCTTAGGATTAGCCGCAATCAAGTAATGGGAGTAGTGTTTCGGGCTCAGCAACGCGGCGAGTTGTCCAAGAAGACACAAGCTCAGCTTGCTGTTATTAAGAGCAGCGCCGCCATGAAGAGACCGACCAAGAAGAAGCCCACTCTCAATCAAGTGATGGTGGCCAAGGAGGAAAAAAGGCCAGAACCCAAACCGCAAGAAGAAGTGAGACCGGTAATACAACCGCCAAAGGCTGCTAAGTACTCTGGCAAATCCAAAACGCTCCTCGAATTGAGTGCGTTTGAGTGCAGGTGGATCCACGACGATAAGAAGTTCTGCGCAAAGCCAACGGTATCCGAATCTACATCTTGGTGTGCGGAGCATTATCCTATCGTCTATTCGACCACGAGCAGAAACGTCCACAAATCCGAGAAGTACAAGAACCACATACTAACGATCGCCAAAAAGTACGATCAGATCAAAACGTAAACCCAGACGGAGAACAAAATGTCCGAAGAACACGAAAAGTCCCGCACCCAGATCTTCTACGAGTGGCTGTCTAAGAACCAAATCGGGTTCTCATTCACCATCGAAGACGTCTTGCCGGTGTTTAAGATGGCTAGGCCGTCCATGCTCATGGTGCTCGATCGCTTCGTATCGGTGGGTGTCCTAAGAATGGACGGACCCAAGTATAAATTCTCTAAATTATACACCGGCAGGTTCATGAAGGCTAAAAAGCTACAGATTAAAAGCCCCGTAGCCAACATGGTGCTAAATGCTAATTATCCAAAAGAGCATACTAACCTACCCGCCGTCATAGAAGTGCCTAAAAAATCGCCTCTCGACGAACTGATCGAGTACGTTCATTCTCTGGAAGACGAAGTAAAGCAACTCCGCGCCCTCTTGGTGAAGAAATACTCATGATCCAGCTAAACCCGCCCTTACCTGTGATTACACCTAAAGGACCCGCACTGGCCCATTTTCTAATTGACTATGGCCCGGAGCATTCTATATTATGGGTGTGCTTCCAAGACGAGGGCGGGGAATGCTGGACTTGGCGCAACCCCGATATTAGAGCACAAAAGAACATAACTATGGGAAGGAAATCAGTATGGAAATACACTCCCTCCTCGTCGGATTCATCTTCATCTGCGGAATTGCCATCGGATTCATAATATGTGCGATGATGATAGAAAGCCGGTAATTAAGGTAACACTGCCCCACATCAAAGGGATGACCACAATATTCCGGATTGGTTCATATCAGTGTGTCGTGGTTAAAAATGACGAAAATTGGGGATGGTCGATCGGGGCGTTATTGCGGAGAGGGTGCTATATGGTGTCTCACCGCAAAGCTAGCGAAAAGCAAGCGTTGGAATTTATTAATGAATTCATGGACTTACATAAAGAGATAGCCAAGACGGAAATAATCATCATCCCGCCCCCGCCTAGAGACAAAATCAGGCGGAAAGACTAGCCCCAGTTGATGTAGACGCGGCCATTGGCCCCGGTACTGACAGCAGAGCCGCCGCCAGCGCCCACAACGATGGTGACCGTTTGCGTGTAGAAGGTGCCACCACCCCATACAGAGCGAGCGTACCCGCCACCCCCACCGCCGCCACCGAAAGCATTGTACTTGCCAGCGCTGTCGAAGAAGCGGAAGGACGAAGCCCCGCCGCCGGGGAAGTTGCCGTTATAGGCATAGAGCGGTGTGCCTTGCGTGGAATTCGGCGGAGATCCCGTAGCGCCACCGCCAGCGGGAGAAGCCCCGCCCATGCCACCAGCATCGCCACCGAAGCCCGCTTGGCCGCCTACGTTCTGTTGGTTGCCACCACCGGCACCGCCGCCCCCACCGCCAGCGCCGAAGACGTTGCCACCAAATCGCGAAGTCTGAGCGTTTTGCCCGCCCCCGCCGCCTAAGCCAGCCACCTGTTCGCCATTGGGCATATATACACGGCTCTCGGCCCCACCGGCAACAACGCCACCACCGGAAACATATTCACCACCTGCTCCACCAGCGCCCCATACTTGAATTTGCAGGAAGTTGCGGAAGAGCGGCACGACGAAAAAGTACGTTCCGGGCGACGTGTAATCGCTCGCACCGGACCCAGCAGGATCTGTACCCTGCTTATTATAGAAGTCCGACATGCTGATCGTGCCACTGTTGAAGTAGCCGAACGTCAGCGATGCGGGCTGATACCATATGGTGTTTCGGTACGCATTCAGATCAGTTCCGCGCCCAAAGTTGGCGTTGATGTCCGACATACTGATCGCGCCGGAAGCAGGGGTAGGCATTATTTAGCCTCCAATGCTTCCACGCGCTTCGTGAGTTCTTTCACCGCTTCGACAAGGACTGCCACGATGCGGTCATAGGCGACCGACATATATTCTTCGTTCTGCTTCACAACTTCCGGCAGATCGCCGGTCAGCTGCTGCGCCACGAGGCCGATTTCTTTTTGCCCCGTATCGATGCGTGTATACCGGTAGCCATTCATGCGATTGACGATCTCAAGCGCATTCTCGATGTTCACGAGGTCTTTCTTCAGCCGCACATCCGAATAGGCCGTGACGTTCGCGGCAGCCGTGAGATTGCCGCTGTTATCGACCGTCAGCGTCGTGAGGCTCCCAGCAGCATTCTGAACTGCAAGACAGTTTGCCGATGTCGCGCCGAGATTGCCACGGACGGTGCCGTTGTCAGACAGGATGATTTTATTCTGTGTGCTATTGGTCGAATTGACCGTGAGTGGCGATCCCGACGAGCCAATGTTCAACGCGCCCGTCATCGTGTCGCCAGCGCGGTTGACCGGCGTATAGCCGAGGTTCCCCGTGGCTGCCCCCGAGGCCAGCATGGCAGATGTCACGCCACCCGTAGCGATGGACAGAGTGCGGTTGGCAGAGAGATCGCCACCACCCTGCAATCCTGCACCGGTTGCGATTTGCGTGGCAGAAGCTGCCGCACCAATGCCAGCACGAGCGGAAGCTGCATCCGTGCCACCTGTGCCGCCGTTGGCCACCGCGACCGGCGCAACAAGCGAGATCGTGCTGCCAATGATTTGAATGCCGTTGCCAGCGATGAGTGCTGTACGGTCATCATCGGCGAACCGGACGTTCGATCCGTTTGACCACACAAGAGCGGCGAATCCCTGCTGCACCACAACACTGGTGCCGGGAGCGCCGCCAGCGGATGCAATCGTGACAGTATATGAGCCGGTCGTGGCATTCGTAACGATCCAAAAGCCCGCGACGGATGCGGGCAG
>Ga0315903_10001001_pt1 | contig 42664 bp, 34 predicted proteins | sample LakEriMetagenome_7_FD_203524 | JGI IMG/M metagenome (GOLD analysis project Ga0315903, IMG submission 203524) | Freshwater fungal communities from buoy surface, Lake Erie, Ohio, United States - Buoy 2 MA119 | ecosystem: Environmental > Aquatic > Freshwater > Lake | place: USA: Lake Erie, Ohio... | reverse complement strand
TTCCTCAACATCGACGACATTGCCAGGTCGATGATCACGCAGGAGCTAGGCATCTGAACCACTGCTAAGGGATCAGTGGACTCCTCGCCACTGGTCCCTGTTCCCGGTTCCCTCTGCCGATCAGCCACGGTGGAGGGAGCCGGTTTCGTACACCGCCAACACCCGAGCGATAGCGACTCCAGGGTCCACCAGGCAGATCGATGATCACCTCCATCGGAACCGCGACGCCTGATCGACATTGGCATCGGCATCAACATCGGCCAGCCTCATGTGCGACGCCTGGCCAGATCTCCAAAAGTGCGACCGCGACTCCGCCGCCAATAGAATCGATTCTGACGCATTGCAACGCCTGGACGACATCTCAATCGATCGCAACCGCCAGAACGCGTCAGACGCGACGCCAGAGGCATCCAGCGACGCCTGGACGGGTCCCGAGTCACCCTGTTGGGCTGTGGGTCCTTCCTGGCGATCTCGCAGGCTCCCTCGCACTGAGACACCAAACGTTAGCGGAAATTTAGTTCTTGGGTTTCTCCGCCAGGTCGATCGATCCCATCGGCAGCAGTGACGGCGAGTCGATCAGTTTGGATTTCACCCGAGCGTCATGGGAGATCACCTGGACCCTCGCTCCATGATGCTGGCCAGCCTCGCCGAGTCGGTCGATCCCATCGCAACCGGTCGACCTGCCGATCGCATTCCTGACAACCTCGACAACCGCGTCGGGAAAAATCCCGCGACTCCGCAGCACGACGACATCCAGGTCAGTGGGTCACAAGCGACTCAGTGGAACAGGCTGGCCGATCAACGCATCCAGCGACATCATCGTCGGTGAGAACCCATGGAACGACCGATCGATCGAACGCCATGGCGACGCGAGGAACGGTTTCGGGAACCGATTTGCTCCAGCGATTGATCCGAGCAATTTGCTCCAGAATCGATCCAGAGCCAAAGTGCGTTTTACCCAAGGAAAATAAGGGTCAAAACAATCGGGGCGACTGGATTCGAACCAGCGACCTCTACGTCCCGAACGTAGCGCTCTACCAGGCTGAGCCACGCCCCGATAGGATGGGCAAAGCTGCCGAAGAAGTCCCCCCTGAAGCTCGATCCACCACCCCACCGATCAGACGTGATCGATCCCCCTGCTCGGTCTGTGGCTCTTCAGATGGAACACTTCATCAGCGATGCATCATCCCGAATTCTTTACGGTACCTTGCTTTCCCTGCCTTCGCAACGCAAGAACCGTTAAGGTTACCGCAAATCCATCTTCCTGCGGTTGAAGCAATGATGCTTTCTTCATCAAAAGGATCGGCCGCGACTGGGAACTTCAAATCGCGTGTCCGATGCTCCCGATCCTTGTGTGGAATCCCCGTTCACAGCCGGCGGCGAATCGACCGGCCGGTAGCTGTTTCCAGGGGTGACATTCAGCACCGGTGCACTGGGGGGGGGCATCCAGAAAGGGGCGGCGGCGGTGACCCCCGGCGGGAGGACTGGAGAGCCGGGGAAGAGGGGGCCGGTCGACCAAGAGGGGGGTGGCGGCAGTACCTGCCCCGGCAACTGATTCATCGTCCCTTCGGGCGGCAACGTCGGGTCGCGGTAGGGACCAGGGCCTGCAGGCCAGGTATAACTGCCACTGATGGCTGTCGGCGGCAAACCGACCGCCAACCCCTGCTGTGCCTGCAGTCGCAAAGCTTCCGCCGAACCCAGAAGTGACTCAGGCGCCACCACCGGTTCCGGGGTCAACTCCACGTCCAGGATTCGCTCGTCCCGCACCTCAAACGGCCAAACCGATTCGGCGAAAAAATCAATCCCCGGCCACTGGTACCAAGGTGGCCGAAACGTCCTCAAAAACGACTCGGTCTTGTACCCATCCTTCACGATCTCGATATGACGAGTCCCATAGTAGGTGAAGTAATCGGATACTGGAGTCAGTCCGATCGGCTGGCGATCGACATAGACTTTGGCCCCCGGTTGACTAGTCCGCACCGTTAGACGTCGACGAACGCAACCTGAGAGCATCGTAAAAATCAACGACGCCAGCACCACCCACCGAAAAAGGCTCGATTTCCCCTTCCCATCCATCGATCGACTCCTTTGGACTTGGCATTCGAGCGATTCGGGGCTTGATGAGCTCGCGAGGAACCCCAACGCGCACCCACCAATTCGAATGGCGAAAGCGGGGGGAGTATAGAAGTGCCCAGAGGAGGATCCAAGAGCATTTTGTCCAGGGCTCTTAAGAGCCACTCCTTGGTACGTCCAGGCGACGGTCACTGGAACCGCAACGAAATGGAAAGGTGCCTTCCGATGGCTCATGGCGAGCCATCTGCAAGCAGAAAGGGTGTTTGATGACTCCCCTCGACTCCTCATTAGATCGTTTGGCCAGGCGATTCCATCGCCTTATCCCTGCGGTTGTGCGTCGGCGAATGCTAGCAAGAGTGAGAATGGGGACTCATCGAGTTTTTCTTGGACTTGGTTAGAGATCGTGTCGATAAATTCGAAGGTGCGGGATTGAAGGTGTCGCAGGGACCGCGACGCCGCCGCATCAAACCTGTTTCCGACATGACTTGGCTAGGTCCTTAAGGGAACCTGCGGCGGCGGTCATGCGAACGAGTAACCGAAGGGATGCAACCTTATGATCCGTCGTGCCGTGATTGGAATCTGCTGCGGATTGTTCGTAGCCCTCGCCTGTACCTCCGACGCTTCGGCACAGCAGGCCCGAGCCTTTGGTCAGTCTTGGGGTGGGGAAGCCAGCAATCGCGACTACTCGCGATTCAATTACTACCCTTACGTCTACTACCCTCAAAACTTCTGGGGCAACGACTACTACAAGAGTAGCGATAGCCTCTACTACCGCTATCCACCCGAGATGCAGATCCCGGTCTACAACCGCAAGTGGTACAACTACTACCCGCGTCCCCGCCGCTACCACTCCGGTCATCACTTCCTGACCGACGTATTCTAAATCATCGTTCTGACGACGATGCTGAAATAGCCAAACCAACCACACCCCGCTCGAACCGACGGGGTGTGCGGCTTTTGCTGGGGCCTATCGGACGTATACGATCTGGTGGCTGCCCAGTTTCTTGTAGGGTGTGTGAGCCGGGCGCATCTCTTTGGACGCCATGGCGGCGACAAGGCTCAATCGTCGGAAATCGCCGACTGGTAAAACAGTCGCGACCGCGATCACACCAAAACCAAGCGGTCGTACAAAACCATCCACCATCTGGCGATGGTGGCTACCGCAGTTTGTCGCCGTGGAGGTTCTTGCCCCACTGCCGCACAAAACCGACAGATTAGACCTTGGGGAGCAGTGCAAGCACGTTGTTGCTAGGCCGAGGGATGACATGCGCCGCGATCAGTTTGCCGAGCGTACCGGCCTTGGCCCCCGCGACATCGATCGCCGTTTTAACGGCCGCAACGTCCCCTCGAATCACTACGGTGATGTAGCCACCACCCAGTTTCTCCTTCGCAACCACCTCGACATTGGCGGCTTTGCATGCGCTGTCCACGGCTTCGAAGACCGCGGTGAATCCCTGGGTTTCAATGAATCCAAGAGCTTGGGCTTGATAGTCCGACATAGGTTTCCCTTCACTGGCTTCGGAGACGGTACTGGCTTTTTTGGATCGACTGGCCGCTGGCTTGGCTGCCACCGACCCGTCGTTTGACGATTGGTTTGGAAATGGACCGAGCACGACGGCCTGCTGTAGAAGCGGGCTGATTTCCTGGCGGCTTAGGATCCCATGCTCCCAGGCATCCTGGTCGACGCGGGGGATGACCGAGGTGATCACCTTGACCCCAAACGACTCGGCCGCCGCCCGACCTGCATCGATCGCTGCCTGCACGGCCGCTGGCTCCCCACCGACCTTGACGACCACCCCGAGAAAATCGTTGATTTCCGCCTGAAGCAGAGTGATCGAGGCGGATTTCTCCATCGCATCCAGGGCAACCATGGCGGGAGTGAATCCCGTCACTTCCAACACCCCCAACGCTTGGTCCATCATCCTGCTAACTCCTTTGGTCCCACCACCTGGCTCATTGGCAATCCCTTCCCGTCGCTCTCAGCGAGCCACGAACTGCCACCGCCCCTGCTCCCAACGATTACGGCCTTATCTTAATCGGACCTCCCCCTGATGCATCACTTACATCTTTCCTGGGCTCGCCATTTTAACTCGAAAAATTCCGTTTGTAACGATGGAGACGGTTGGAGAGGGGTAATCAGCCCCAGCTTGGACATTTCGCATTAGGCGCCATCGCCAGATGGTGGATGGTCTTGGTGGTAGCGACTTCTTGGTAGCCACCATCGCCAGATGGTGGATGGTCTCGGTGGTAGCGAGCTCTCTTGGATAGGGTAGGGAAGCCGCATTGGGTTGCGGCTCCCCTCCCTCCGAACCGGACTGGCGGATTTCCCGCATCCGGCTCTCCGGTCGATAGCTAAGCTTTTGGCTTCCTTTTCAAGGATTGGCTTTCACGATCATAGAGGGCCGCAAGGCTGAGCAATCCATGATCCGCGAAGAAGGTGTTGGGATACCATTTACCTCCTCGAACACTGTTTTGTTCCAGTGTGGCCAACATCGGATTGGTCCAGACACTCGGTTCGGTCCATCCCCATCGGGATCGAGCCTCTTCGGTGGGTTTAGGCTGGTTGGTCAGAGACTTCCCAGCCACTTGACCCGATTGTTCTTCCAAGGTTCTGTCCTTTCTCGAATCTATCTTCCTACATCCCTTTGCTCTGCAGGCATTACCCCGCTTCCAAGCTCCTATGGATGCTCTGACTTCCGACTCGGCGACGCCGCATGCGCCCTTTTGACCCTATGGGGGAGGCTGGACTCGCATGCCGGATCGGCTTGCCCGAAACGGATCTCCCTTTTTATTGCGTCGAAACTTCTTTCCATTCCGTCACCAACCACCCCCCTCTGCCCAAAGGATCGATTTGTTTTATCCCTCTGGCTGACCTCGATTTACCTTGCGATGAATCGAGGCATCTTGGACTTCGCCATTTGCTAGCAGGCTCGTCACAGCGACAGGCCGAATCGTGTTCGTCATCCTACGGACTGGAAATTCATCTTCAGTTGCTCTCCACCTCCCTTCGCAGGAACGCAGTTACTGTCGATTAATGAGTCCAAATCAGACCCATGAAGGGACTTACACCCTCCCGTTTCGACGCCGTCAAAGGCGCACTAGCCACCATCGCCAGATGGTGGATGGTCTTGTAAGAACGCTTGGTTCTGGTGTGTTCGCGGTCGCGACTATTTTTCCAGTCGGCGATTTCCGTCGATTGAGCCTTATCGTCGTCACCGCGTCGAAGGGCATGCGACCGGCTCACACACCCTACAAGAATCGATTTGGCAAGGACTCTCTTGGTAGCCACCATCGCCAGATGATGGATCTTCTGGGTGGAACGATTTGCGAAGAACTCCACCGCGTGGCCGCGGTGGCTACCAAGAAGTGGTGGCTATCGTTTCTTTCATGCCAGCATCTGGGCTGCATCAGGACATGGGCGTCTCGAGCGGTTCTAGCGTGGTTTCTTGCGCACGAGGTTCGAACCAGTGGTAGATAGCAGGCAGGACAAGCAGGGTAAGCATCGTGGAGCTGACTAGGCCGCCGATCACGACGGTTGCCAAGGGACGCTGGACCTCGGCTCCAGCGCTGGCGGAGACGGCCATGGGGACGAATCCCAGGGCCCCGCAAGCCGCTGTCATCAGCACTGGCCGAAGTCGATCGAGGGCGCCTTGGATAACTGCCTCTTTCTGTGGAGTTCCATGGAGTCGAAGGTGGCGGATATGTTCCACCAAAACCACGCCATTCATCACGGCAATTCCAAAGAGGGCGATGAAGCCGACGCCGGCGGAGATCGAAAGGGGCATCGAACGTCCCCAAAGTGCCAGGATGCCACCGACCGCCGCAATCGGAACATTCAGGTAGATCAGCGCCGTCAGGCTGGCGCTGTGGAATGTCAGATAGAGCAGCGAGAAAATGAGCGCCAGGGCGATAGGAACGGCGATCGCCAGGCGCTGGGTGGCCTGCTTCAGATTCTCGAACTGCCCTCCCCATGTCAGTAGATAACCGGCTGGCAGCGCCACTTCGGTTTCGACGCGCCGCTGAGCCTCTTGAACGAAGCTGGCCAGATCGCGGCCGCGCACGTTGCACTGGATCAGTAGTCTCCGGCGGACCGCATCTCGACTGATCTCCGATGGCCCCTCTTCAACGAACAGGTCGGCTAGCTGGGAAATCGGAATGGGCCTCCCTTTGGGGTCGTCGATCTTCAGTTGGCGGATCTGTTCGAGGTCGGCTCGCCAGGGCGCTGCCAGCCTGACTTGTAGCGGGAACCGCCGCTGCGCCTCAAAGACTTCACCCACCACATGCCCGCCGATCACTCGCACCGCATCGAGTATCTGTTCGGCATTGATCCCGTATCTGGCGATGGCGTCGCGTCGGATCTTGATGCGAAAGTAGGGAAGCCCACCCACCTGCTGTGCCTGGACATCGGCCGCCCCTGGGACTGCAGCCAGCGCGCGCACGATGCGGTCGCCTTCGGCAGCCAGCACTTCCAGATCGTCCCCAAAGAGGCTCAGTCCAATATCCGATCGAACCCCAGCCACCAATTCTTGGACTCGCAATTCAATCGGCTGGGTGAAGGAATACGAATTCCCAGGTACCTCCAGCTCCAGCGCCTGCTGCATCCGCTCGACCAGCAACTGCTTGCTGATCGGCTCAGGCCAATCGGCAGGGGGCTTCATCCGCACCAAGAGATCTGTCTGATGGACACCCATTGGGTCGTTGGCGATTTCGGGTCTTCCCGACTTGCTGATCACGGTTTCCACCTGGGGAAACTTCATCAACGTTCGCTCCATCGCCATCGTCATCGCGGTCGATGATTCGAGGGACACGCTTGGCAGTCGAGCCGCCTGGATCGCCAGATCCCCTTCATCGAGCTTCGGGACGAATTCCACGCCAAGCCCCCAGGCGATCGCCAACGCCAGAAGAAACGAACCAAGCGACGCTAGCAGCATGGCCCATGGCCGGCGCATCGCGGAGTCGAGCAGAGGTCGATAGAGTTTTTTTAGCCATCGGACAACTTGTGTTTCCTCCGTCCGCAGATTTCGAACCAGGAACAGAGAGGCCATCACCGGCATGACGGTAACCGAAAGAATGAGTGCCGAGGTGAGAGCGGACATGAAGGTGAACGCCATCGGCCGGAACATTTTGCCTTCCATTCCCTGCAGGCTGAGAATCGGCAGGAAGACAAGAATGACGATGACGCCGGCAAAGAGAATCGGTTTACCGACTTCGATCGCCGAGCTTTGAAAGACCGAAAGGGGGACCTTGCCTTTCGGATCCTTTGCCTGATAGCGACTCGCCTGCCGCATCGCATTCTCGATCATCACCACCGCGCCATCGACGATGACACCGAAGTCGACCGCCCCCAGGCTCATCAGGTTCGCTGAGACCCCTGCCAGATGCATGGCGATGGCAGCCCCGCATGCGGAAAGCGGAATCGCGGCGGCGACAATCAACCCCGCTCGCAGATCCCCAAGAAGAATGAAGAGCATCAGGAGCACCAGAAAGATTCCCAGACCGATATTCTCTGCGATCGTATGGATCGTCTTTTCCACGAGTTCGGTGCGATCGTAAAAAGACTCGATGTGCACCCCTTTCGGCAGAGTCTTCTCGATTGTCTTAATCCTCTCCTTGACCGCATGAACCACATCGCGGGAGTTGCCCCCCATCAGCATCATCACCATGCCGGTGACCGCTTCACGCTGGCCGTCGCGAGTCACCGCGCCTTGACGGAGCATGGGAGCGAAGGCAACGGTGGCGACATCCGAGATCCGTATTGGTGTGCCATCGGCGCGGCTGTCCAAGACGATATTGGCGATCTCTTCCAGGCTTCCAATCAGCCCTTCGCCCCGAATCAACCGTTGCTCTTGACCATGGGTGATAGACCCACCACCTGCGTTGGCGTTGTTCTCTTCGAGCGCCTTGAATACGCGGTTGATCGAGATGCCGTAATTGATCAGCTGATTTGGATCGATCTGCACTTCGTAGGTTTTTAGCTGTCCGCCGAAGGTGTTCACTTCGATCACCCCCGGTACGCTGCGCAACTGGTAGGCGATCTGCCAGTCGAGGATGGTCCGAAGGTCCATCTGGCTGAGTGGGACACCTTTTTCAGCACGCACTTCAAACTGAAAAATCTCGCTCATCCCAGTCGCGATCGGCCCCAACTCCGGGTCTCCCATCCCAGCAGGGATCTCGCGTTTTGCCCCCAGCAATCGCTCGTTCACCAGATTTCTCGCCCAATAGATGTCGGTACCATCCTCGAAGGCGACCGTGACGGCCGACAGGCCGATACGGCTGATCGACCGAATCTCGGTCACCTTCGGAAGGCCGCTCATCGCATTCTCCACCGGGAACGTAATGAACTGCTCCACCTCCACTGGCCCCAGCGCAGGTGAGGTGGTGAGGATCTGCACTTGAATATTGGTTAGGTCGGGAACCGCATCCATCGGCAGTTTGAGCGCCGCCAGCACGCCGGCCACGGCCAGCATCGCAGTGGCCAGCAGGACGATCAGGCGGTTGTTGAGCGACCAGGAAATGATGGAGTGAATCATGGGAGCACCTTGGAAAGCCGGGGCGTACGATGTGCGACTTGCGGATTATTCTTCGCCGAGAAAGGCTTCCAACAGCAGCGACTTGAGCGTGAAGGCGCCCGAGACGACGACGGAATCCCCCTCAGAGAGACCTGAGACGATTTCCTGCTGACCCCCACTGCGTCGTCCGATGGTGACATCTTTGCGGAGATAGGCGCCGGGCGATTGTCTCACGAAGACAAACGACTTCCCGGCATGTTCCAAAACCGCCGCTGTCGGCACCTGGATCGCGTCGCTCTTCGAATCACCAGGAATCGATACGGTGACGAACATGCCAGGCTTCAGAAGCCTCTCTGGATTGTCCGCTCGAGCGATCATCGAAACAGTGCGAGTCGCTTGATCGACGATCTCCCCTGTGAAGAAGACCTCAGCTTCGAAGGTCCGCCCAGGCCAAGCTTCGCTACGGAACTGAATCCTTCGCCGATCGATATCGCGGATCGACGGCAACTGCTGCTCGTAGATGTCGGTCTTGATCCAGACGGTGGACAGGTCTGCAATCGTCAGCATCTGCTGATTGGGATGAGCTCGCTCCAGTAGAACGACGTCTTTTTCGATCACAGTTCCATCCAGTGGGGATCGGACCGGATAGAGCGCCATGCCTTCACCACCGCTTTCGGCCATCGATGTCTCCAACTCCTGTGGCTCATATCCCAGGATCTGCAGATTGGCCGAAGCGATCGCGACCTGCATTTCGGCTTCCTTGAGGGCCTGGGACGCCACTTGCGCCGATCGCGATGCATCCTGCCCAATCTGCTCTAAAGCTGCCTGTAGCGACGCGCGGTCCGCCGTCACCGCCGACTCCGCCGCCTGACGCTGCTTGGCGGGAACCGCCCCCGTCTCAGGCAACGACCCCAAACGCTGGAGGTCCATGCTGGAACGAAAGAAGGCGACGTAGGCATTCATCAACTGATTGCGATACTCCCCCATCGGACGATCTCGAAACTGCTGCTCAATCTGATCCATGGTGGCATTGCTGCGCATCGCAGCGATCAGATCCAGCGTGTTCGCGGCAACCCGTTGGCTCCATTCATCCCGCGACTGCGCAAAATCGCGGACCATTCGGTACTGCATGAGGTCCAGCTTCGCCTGGCCCACTTCGCGGCTCCGTACGGTCACCATAGCGTCCCCCTTTCTCACCGTCTGACCAAACTGCACCAGGACGCTGTCCACCACCCCTTCGACCAATGGGAAGACATGAGCCAACTGGTCTTCGTTGAGCGACACCTTGCCGGTCAGATCGATGGCATTGGCCAAAGGACCTCGCTTCACCTCCTCGCAGGCAATCCCTGCCGCCGATTCCCGATCGACCGTCAACTGCACCAACCCCTCGGCAGGAGAATCGTCTCCTGCATCTGCTGCCGAGCTCTCGTGAGACGCTTCGGTCACACCCGCAGGATGGCGGATCCCCGACGACAAATCCTCTGTCCCCTCAGGCGAGGACCTCCAGCGATCGCAAGCCGCAAAGCAGAGCAGACTGGACCAAAGTAGAACATGCGAAATCCCGCGAGGCATGGAATGCGTCTCCGTGTGCAATCCGAGAAACGATAGCCTGAAATGGCATCGCCACTTGCCTGGTTGGTTTCAGCAAGAGCGACAGCCGAGACCGGCGTCGATGAACCGGTCAGCCTGTGCGGTTGGCTCAACCCATGTGGTTGGCAGCAACAGCAAGCCTGTCGCGTTCATCATCAGCAGCGCAGGAGATGACCGTTGGGCCATACCGAACGGCAAGATAGGCTCGCCATAGACAACCGCGAGGCGGTGTTTTGAGATGCAATGCAATCACAGGCCGCGACTTTGACAGCCCAACGACAGATCAAAATGTCCCAGTCCCAGCCATCCTGGAGATCGACCACCGCCCCCTCGATCGCAACGCTCTCAAGAAGCACCACTGGGCAAGCCAGATGTTCGGCCCCCATCGCCACCAACATCTGATCGGGAAGCACCCAATGCCAATGCCATCCTCCAGGGGATGCGGCAGACTCACCCCCCCCATGAAGCATCGCCTGATGCAACTCCAAGCGACTCGCTTCGGCCGCTCCGCCAGAATTTAGCTCATGGGAATGAACGACCGGCAGGGGCCCTCGCCATACCAGCAGCAGCAGGAACCAAAGGATCCCATTTCGGCTTTGGACACTCATCTGCGTCGAGCCTTTCCCTTTTGCTGCTAGCTGGTGAGGATGAATACAAAACGCGTGGGTTAAGAGCGATCCATACGACCAGGTCCGGAACCCTGCCACCACGTGTGATACTTATAGCATAGAACGAATGTCGATCCATTTCCACCATCTGGCGATGGTGGCTACAAAGAGAGCCGATCCTTTTCCACCATCTGGCGATGGTGGCTACCAAGAGAGTGCTGGCCAAAAAGTCATTTGTGGGGTGTGTGAGCCGGTCGCATGTCCTTCGACGCCGTGACGGCGGCATGGCTCATTGCAAAGAAACGACGACTTGTAGAACCACCGCGACCGCGAACACACCAGAACCAAGCGGTCGTACAAAACCATCCACCATCTGGCGATGGTGGCTACCTGCGGACGGTCGTACAAAACCATCCACCATCCGGCGATGGTGGCTACCTGCGGACGGTCGGAAAAATCATCCACCATCTGGCGATGGTGGCGACGAAGAGAATTGCTGGCGATACACTCGCTCAATACTGCGATCATGCGTGCTATACTGCGAGTCGGTTGGTGTTGGTTTTCAGGGGATCGAAAGGTCGCCCGTGATGGGTGGAGGAGAAAGCATCCGATGGACGCAAATGCGATGGCGAGACGCTCGATCGTCGGCTGGTTGGCCGGCGTTCTACTTCTGGTTGGCGTGGCGGACGCGCAGGAAGTCCCTTCCGGGGCGGTCGATCGCACGGTGGCAGATTCGCTAGAGCAATTGGAGACGCTGGCGTATCGACCGCAGGACTTGGTATCTGGGCCCTTGCGACTGGCAGGCTCCGATACGCTGCAGCAGGCGGCCGTTCAGTGGATTTCCGGTTTCACTGCCATTCATCCCGAAGTGCAGGCAGAACTATCCAGTTCCACTAGTGAAGATGGTTGGGCCAAGCTGCAAAGTGGGCAATGCGATGTGGCGTTGATGAGCCGTCCGGTGGCAGCAGCCGAGGTAGAACGGCTTACGAAAGAGGGGAAGCGGGTGGTGCAACTGACCGTTGGCATCGACCGATTGGTCTTCATCGCTCACCCTTCCAACCCGATTCGAGAGATTCCGTGGAGTGCGGAAGAAGGGATTCTGGGGTCCCAGAGCAGCGGGGGCAACTGGGGGCGATGGTTGAGCGACCAGAAGGAATGGAGTGATTTGCCGATCGCGCTACACGGCTCGCAGCTTGGATCAGGCACTCGATGGCACCTCGAACGTCTGCTTAACGGCCCATCGGCTTTCACCGGCCAGATCCAAGAGCACGCCAGCACATTGGAGGTGGTCGAGGCGGTGGCCGATCAGAAGGGAGCCCTGGGGCTGATCAGCGCATCGCATGGAATCGGTGACCATGTCCAGGTGGTGCCACTGACTTGGACGATCGACCAGAAGTTGGTGGACGATCCGATCCCCGGCTCTCTGAGAACCCCCGACTGCCGTCCGCTGTTCGCAGTGGCGATCGTGGAATCGAACGATCAAGGCTTGCGATGGTCGCCACTCCATCGCGAGTTTGTCGAGTATCTGCTCAGCTATGCTGGTCAGGTCGACATGGTCAAAGACGGATTCCTGCCGCTGACACGCGGCGAGATCCATGCGCAGCGCGAACTGGCGGGACTCGAAATCCAGCGGTAAGTTTGAGGATTCCCAGCTGTTTTGAAGTAGCGGAGTCCACGCAGGTTGGTGTGAGGAAATAGGATCGAAAGGTCTGTTGGGGAGTGACCAGTGATGATCTGCCGTCGTGTGATCTTTGTCGTTCTGGGGATGGTTTCCGTTAGCGTTAACTTGTCGGGGCAAGAAGAGCGATTCCGTGAGGATTCGATTCCGGCAGACGCTCCTTCCGGCCGCTACATGCCGCCTCCATCGCACGCGCCCGGTGTCTACCGGCTGGGCATTCAGGCTCGCAACACAAACACCGGCGTTGAAATCGCCGCCGTGACTCCCGGTTCGGTGGCTCAGCGGTCGGGCCTGGAGGTTGGCGACACGGTGATCAATGTGGCTGGCTACCAGGTGGGGATGGTCGGTGGACGACTTTATGATATTGGCGACGAATTGGCTCGGCGGGTTCAAGGGGATGGGCGAGTCGAGTTGCTGGTGCGCAATCGCCGCGATGGCAGATTGGTGAATGTCCCGGTTCAGTTTTTAGGCGCGGAGGTTGCCGCGATCTCCGGTCGCCTGATCGCGCAATCTCCGGTGCGCTACAGCCCCTCCGCGACCATCTCCATCCGACTGCTTGATGTCACCCAGCCGCAGTGGCAGGGGGTCGTCGTCCACCAGATGGATCTCCCCAACCCCGGCCAATTGCCTCGCCCCTACCGATTGGAACTACCGCCACTGAATCCAAACCACCGCTACGCCCTGGATGCTTATCTAGAGGAACGGGGGCAAATTCTTCTTCAGACGCCGCAAGCGATTCCGGTGGCAGGCAATGTGCAGAATGCCTCGATCGACCTCGTGATGACCGGCCGACCCAACCCAGGCCCGGGCATTCCGGGTGGCCTTCAGCCTCGAGACCAGATCCAGCAATGGATTCTTGGCTACCTTCGCCGGCCACCTAGACCTTTGGAGATCGAAGGTTGGCTGGCCGACCTACAGCGAGGCAAATCCCTGGCCAGCGTGCAAGCAGGGATTTTGAGCAGTTCGGAGCTGTTCGAAAGGAATCGGAGAAGTCGCGATCTGTACTGCGCCGATGTGCATCAACTGCTTTATGGACAGCCACCTACCCTTCAACAGATGAACGACCTGAAGCTGCGGTACGACCGGTCCCTGGGGGTACGTTTGCGGTTCGTAGAAGATCTGCTCAAGCAACCCCGATAAGGACCAAGCACCGAGCCCGATAGCTTGGGGAGCTTGAGGAAGGGAAAGCAATGGACTGGTCGGAACTCCAGGGGCACGACAAGCAGCAGCGATGGTTTCAGCAAGCTTTGCGTAAGAACCGCCTCGCGTCGACCTTCCTTTTCGTCGGCACATCGGGAATCGGCAAGCGAACCTTCGCTCGCTTGCTGGCCAAGACATTGATGTGCCAGCGCCATCCTCCGAAGGAATGGCACCCCTGTGGCCAGTGTCCATCCTGCGTGCAGGTGGAGGCATCCACTCATCCAGACCTTTTGGAACTGAGCCGTCCGGCAGATCGGGCAGTCTTGACGATGGAGCAGATCGCAGGGGACCGCGAACATCGCGGCCGTAGCGGACTGATCTTCGACCTTCATCTTTCCTCGCATTACGGCCACGGGAAAGTTGCCATCATCGACGATGCCGATACGTTGCATGAAGAAAGCGCCAATGCGCTGCTGAAACTTCTTGAGGAGCCACCTAAGGGAGTCACCCTGTTCCTGATTGCAACCAGCCTTCAAAAGCAGTTGCCCACGATCCGGTCCCGATGCCAAATCGTTCGCTTTCAGGACCTCTCCTCATCAACGCTCGCGAATGTCCTGGTCCAGCAGGGCCTAGTCGCCAGCCCAGATGCCATCTCCGAATCGAGGTCGCTAGGAACAGGTTCCATCGAACAATGGTTGGAGGGGGCCAAGGAAGCAACCCAAACGCTGCTTCAGGAACTCCATCGGATCCTGTCGACAACCCCGATCGATATCGTCGCCCTGGCCAAGGCGATCCTCGAATACGGAGAGTCGGGAGGGAAAGAAGGGCAGGAGAAGCGCGAACGGATGATGCGAGGCGTCGCGATCGTCGCCGAACTTTTTTGCAGCATGGCAAGAGAACGAGTCGCTTCGGTTGCCACGCAGGAAAGACCGACAGAGGGAATGCTGTCTCGCCCGTCCCTGTCGGTGCCTATGGCGCTAGAAGCATTCCACATTTCCTTGGGGGCGATCGAGGCAATGGGGCGCAACGTGACCCCCGCAAGCGTCCTGGAATCGTGGGCGGCCGACTTGGCATTGTGCTGCCGAGCTTAAGCAACAGCCAGGCAATCCGTCCGATGAACCGTTCGGCAGCCGGTCCTTGAAGACGCTCTCGGCAGTATCCTTGGAGGCCACACCTAGGATTTCTGTGAGTGGTGATCGATGACAGCCAAAACGTCGACTTCTTTGGGCTACGCCCCCCCCAAGGGATCGCTCGCCAAGTGGCAACCCGGCAGCACCGGTTTACCTACTGATCGCTCTCCGATCGCATCTGGGAATCGGTCGCTCTGACACGACGACGAGAAGCCGTTCCGAGAAAAAGCACCGATTGTTCGGCAACCGATGACGAACGTTTTCCTGCTCGATTCGGCCTTTCGATGCCGTTAGCAACGAAAGGTTACAGCCCACAGATCAGTTTCACCGTTTGGCCAATCAGCCGGAGGCCATCGCTTCCTTCTGGTTCTCTTCTTCCTGAAGGGCATCGATCAGCGGCCACAGTTGATCCAGTTCGTCATGGAACAGGCGACCGATCAGGATATCGGTGATCAGTCCCTTCTTTTCAGGATGCCGTCGAACCAGTTTGCCAAAATTCAGTCCGGCATAGAACGCCTGAACCAGACGCCGCATCCGATCCATCCCACGGACGTAATCGGCCTCCCAGCATCGCAAACGCGACTCACTGGGGTCTCCAACCCGGAGTGCATCCCCGATCGCATCGGCCGCAAGGGCGCCAGACTGCAGCGCCAGCAATACTCCGGAGGAGTAGAGTGGGTCGAGGAAACCGAAGGCATCGCCCACCAGCACCCATCCATCTCCGGCTACCTGTCTGGCTCGGTACGAATACTCCTTTTGTGTCCGCATCGGCTCGCACTGCGTGGCACCTTCCAACCGTGGAATCAAGCCAGGGCAGCGATCCACCTCCTCGAAATAAATCTTCGTCGGTTCCTTGCTAGCTCGATTGCGGAAGAGGTAATCGTGGTCGGCCACCACACCGACGCTGACCAAGTCACCTGCCAGCGGAATGTACCAGAACCATCCCTTTTTACCGGCCGTCTGCATGACAATTGTCGATCCCTCGTCCTTGCCTGAATCTCGCTTGGCACCCCTCCAGTAGGTCCAGATGGCTGCCTTCTTCAAGTCAGGATCCCACTTCCTCAGACCAAGCCGATCGATGATGAGGCCCGATTGTCCAGCGGCATCGACGACGACGGAACAGTGGATCTCTCGTGCCGGCCCCTGCTCCCCTTGCACTCGGACCCCCACCGCTCGATCTCCCTCCATCAGCACTTCCAAAACGCGGGTCGCTTCATGGACTTCGACGCCATGTTCCCTCGCATTTTCCATCATTAGCGAATCGAACTCGCTGCGCAGCACCTGCCATGTCTGCGACCTAGCATGAGGGTCATAGTCCGCAAAATAGAATGGCTCCGACAGCCGTCCCTGCTCGGAAACGAACTGGACGCTGAACTTTTTGACGAACCCGCTTGCACGCATCCGGTCGAGCAGCCCCAGTCGCTCCAGCACATCGTAGGTATGGGGTATCAACGATTCACCGACATGAAACCTAGGGAACCGATCCCTTTCCAACAATTGAACCGAAAAGCCCTGCTGTGCCAGGAGCGTCGCTACCGTGCACCCCGAAGGACCGGCACCAATTACCACCACATCTGGCTGCTTGGAAATCATCCCATCGACTCCCTGAAAGGAAGGTGCGGTCAACAGTTGTCGCACCAATACTTGTTGGAACAACTTTCTAGTAATGTATCATCGTACGTCGTCAATGGGAACTGAAACACAATCGTTCCCCATCGATCCAGCGACCGGAATCGCTTGCCAGCACCCTATCTACCCGAACCGGACACACCCCCTGCCGGAAGGGGTTTCTGCGAGAACTGTTTTTCCCTCTTCGGTTCGTTTCCAGGGGGCATGGAAACGACCGATGGTAAGCTGTTCCACAAGAGGGTAATGGACAGTGCGGAGGAAGCGTGGTCTCCGGTCCGCTTTCGGGGGAGCCAGGTAGGGGTTTCGCGGGGAGCGCCTGGATTCGAATCCAGGTGTTGGTTACTGGGACGGCATGCCGGCGACTTTTTCGGTAGGAACCGCTGTTCGGAAGATCTGTTGCACACGATGAGCGAAATCTCGGCGGATTCGTTTCTCTGATTCGGGAAGGGCCAGATACCGACTGAGGCTTTGTTGGTGAAGCCGTTGGGCGTCGGGCCAATTGGCGGCTCGTTGTGCCTCCATGGCCAGAAATCCATCGGCAAGTTCGATTTTCTGGATCTTGTCGCGATGCTCACGGCAGACCCTTTGGAATTCATCCCAGCGTTCCCATCGAACCAAGTGTTCCAAGACCAATTCCAACAGGCGTGTCTGTTCTGGGTTTTCCTCGATCGCCTGGATCAGTTGTTCTTGCAGATGGACCTCCCATGGTGCACCGATCGCCAGACTGGCCATGATGCGAAGCCACTGGGTCTGTTGCTGGCTTTTCCGATCCTGCGGCACGTTCATGACGAGTGATTCGATCGATTGCCTCAGTCCTGGTCGAAGCGTCATGGCCAGGGCAAGATCATCGTGCCACTGCACCGCTTCCGAGACGGTTCGGAAGCCTCTTTCACGAATCTTCGCAGTCTCTGTCCACCAATCGGTCATCACGGAACTGGCTTGATCGGCCCTGTTGTCATCAATCAAGGTGCGCGCCAGCAGTGCGATGCTGGCCCAGTGCAACTCCTGATGCGGATCGGATTGATTTCCATGCTGAAGCACCCAGTCTCCGCGCAGATCCTGAAATCGCTCGATCGCACGCTTTGCCTCTTCGATCGCTTCGTCTCCTCGACCAGAGTCCCTCAGGACCCTTGCTCGCAAGTACCTAGCCATCGCCTCGTTCGATCCATAGAAACTGGATCTCTTCGGGTCCCTCTCTCGGCACTGCACTGCCGCTTCGATCGATCGTTCTAGAGACAGCATCGCCACCGACTTATCGCCGCGTTGTATCGCGAAATCCCCGGCGACCCTCAGGCTGAAAGCGTACGCATCCAGAAAGCGAAGGTCGTCTGGGAACTGATGGACTAGGCTCTCAATGGTGCGGGTCGCTTCCTGGGAAAAGAATTCGGCCCCCTGTGGATCGTTCTGGTGCAGACCCATCATCAGATGGACTTGGCCTCGCGCCACATCCAAGCGGTAGATCGGATCCTCATTCCATGCAGCGTACGATTCGAACAGTTCCAGGGAGCGTCTGGCTAGGGAGATGCCTTCGGCATCGTTGAGCTCGATTTTTTGCAGATTCATCGCTGCGTAGTAGGACATTTGCGCGGCTAGGTAGTGCTCCCGGTTCCCGGCGATGCCGCTTCGCACCAGTTGGTCGAACATGTGGGCAGCGCGGACCAGAAGGCGAGCTGGCTGGCCCCGCTGCGATGAGAGGATGAGATTCCCCTGGTCATCCAGGTGCTGGAAAATGTCGCCGACCAACTGCTTGAGATGGTCGCGGCTCTGACGCGTTTGTTGGACTGCCAGGTTGGCTTCCTGGAGCAGCGTCTGGTTGTGCTGCGCCAGCTGCAGCGCAATCCGTCTCTGTTGCTCGCGGTCTCGGTAAAGAAATGTCATGGCAACCGCGAAGAGAACCAGCGCCATCAGCAAGGCGGTCCCAAAAACCACTAGTGGTTTCCGATTCCGTAGGGCAGCTTTACGGAGCCGATCGCTCCAACTGGGTGGTCTGGCAAGGATGGGTCGAAACGCCAGGAATCTCTCCAAGTCCTCTGCCAGGGCGCCGGCATCGCAGTAGCGATCATCAGGGACTCTGGCCATCGCTTTGTTGAGGATGGTTTCCAGGTCAGGTGGAAATGACGGAATCAGACGAGTCAGCGAAAGGGGTTCCTGCTGCTGAAGCCAGCTTCGGTATCCTTTCGGACCCCCCGTGTACGGCGGCGATCCGGCCGCCAAATGGTATAGGGTCGCCCCCAGGCTGTAGATATCGCTGCGATGGTCGATGCGGCCTGGAATCACCCCGGCCATTTCCGGGCTGATGTATCCGATGGTGCCAATCAAAGTTGCGGTGGCCTGATCGCGAATTCGAGGGTCTGCCAGTCCGAAATCGGTCAGCCAAAGATGGCCGTCTTTCCCCATCAACAGGTTGCCCGGCTTGATATCGCAGTGGAGAACACCCATCCCATGGGCGTATCCGATCGCATGGCAAAGCGCGATCCCCAGCCGTGCGATGCGCTCTGGAGCCATCCCCGAGACGGCTTGAAATCGACTCTGGGAGCGACTTTGCCCATCCGAGCGGTCGCATCTCCCTTGCGTTGATGAAAGTGTGTTCTCAAGCGATTTTCCATCGACGCATCGCATCACGATGAAGACCATCCCATCCTGCTCCCCCACGTGGTAGATCGGCAGAATATGCGGGTGTTCTAGAGAGGCTGCGATCGATGCTTCCTGGATGAATCGCGCCTGCATCAGGGGGCTTTGCCATCGCTGTCGAATCAACTTGATCGCTACGTGACGATTGAGCTTCGCGTCGTACCCTTCATAGACAACCCCCATCGCCCCTCGACCAAGCAGCCGTTTCAGCTGGTAGTTGCCGATCGTCTTTCCCGCCAAGTTGCGATCTTCCAGTTCAGGGCTCAAGTCCCCCTCGACAAACGAATCTCCATTTCCAACCAGCGTGGCGCGGGAACCAGGATCGGGCATGGCGTTACCCTCGGGCTCTTCCCGCTGCCAACTCACCCCCTCCCGATGGCACTGAGCACTATCTCCCTTGGGTACCATTTCGGCATCGAAAGAAGGGGCATCCTTCTTTGGGTTCCATCCGGCTCCAGGCGTCATTTCCCAAATCCTCCGAAACTTCGCTGGGACTTTTTAGCGAACCACTCGATACCAGTTCAGTTTGATGACTTCCACCGATGGAAATCAAGATGCTCTGGCACAGGAAATCGATCGGACAGCGTTCCTCAAGGTCCGGTCGATTTCCGATGGAAGGCGACGGGCAAGGGATCTACACTAACGCGTGGTTTCAACACTTCAGTTCGATTCGATAGTTTGCCGCATGCACGACAACACGTCACCACCACTCCCATCGCCAGTCAACAAGGCACCCATCGGACCGGCTCGAAAACTCGGCTTGGCAATACTGACCGGATATTGGTCGTTCCTTTTTTATCTCACCCATACGCCGCCATCGAAGCTGCCCAGGTTGCCTCGCATTCGGATGATCGATAAGTGGGCACACTTTCTCGCTTATTCCGGACTCGCATTTCTATTCCTTTGCTCCCTGAAGTACCGCCATAAGGGAACTCTAGGCGACCTGAAGCTGACTTTGTGTGTTCTGTCGATTTACGGAGCTTTGGACGAGCTGCTGCAGATTCCCGTTGGAAGGACAGCCAGCTTTGATGATTTTGCTGCGGATGTGGCCGGCGTCGTGTTTGGCTCCCTTTTGGCGATCCTCCTTCGCAAGGCTCTGCTGGGTAAAGAGGCACCCCAAGCCTGAACGGTGGGTCATTCGATCATTCCGGGGGCCCCTTGGTCTGCAAATCACCCCCTGCGATCGAATGTTGGCAGATGCAAAGAAGATCCAGACCCCAGCGGCGGAAAACATCCCTCACGGTGACCAACTCATAGCCAAACGATCGAGATGGATTGAGTTCCATCGCCAAGCGGAAAAGCCTCCAGATGGAGGACGTTTTTCGCCCCAAGAACAACTTGCGACCTCTTGCGGTTCGCCACTCGGCTCACGCGATGCAAAGAAGCCATGGTGAGTCCAGGCCCTGACGCCAATACGGACTGGGTATCCAGTCGACTTCTTTTGTCGGCTGTCTCCCTGGGGTGCCATCTGGATCGTAAGTTCGAATCGCGCACGGAACAGGTCGTGACGTTCTTACGAACGAACGAGGTTTTGTCTTGGTGCGCGCCTTGGACTCTCTGCGAGAGACCGACAGACTCCCAAACCCAATCGAAAGGGGATCAGGAGGCGGAAAGCACTGCTGCCTAGCAGACAAGTGAAAAGCTATCCCATGGCCGAAGGTCGACCAAAGAAGCCTGCCCCTTGGCTTTCTTGGATCACCACTCCCAGGTTTCCCAGAAGGAGCTAAAAGGGGTAGCTATGCCAGCCTAGTCGCTTGAAGTCGCAGTGGGCAGTGCTTTCCCCACTGCCCCAGCGTATGGCCGGACGGAACTCAAAGGAGGCTTTCCAGCAGCAGTCGCATCTTGCGCAGTTCCTGCTGCATGTCGATCTGATCATCCGGGAGGATGTCGATGCCTAGCGCTTGATCGTATCCGACTCGCTGCAGCGAAGTGATCCACTTCCCGTATTCAATTTCCCCTTGGCCCACGCGTACCTGCAAAGCATCCTTGCGCGAGTCGCGGAGATGGATGTGGTAGACGTACTTCATCAGCTTGTCCAGATTCTTGTTGCGATGTGGCCCCACCAGATAATGGCTGGGATCCAATGTCAGCCCCAGACCATGGACATTGTCGCACAGCACCTTGACGGTGTCGGGATCTTCTGACAGCCGACCGACCTGGGAGAGCATCCCGACGCGCACCCCTTCCCGCTCGGCGATGTCCACCAGCCTCTGGAGATGTTCCACCTCCTGGTTGAATGGAGTTCCCAGTTCGGCGCTGGGGACGGTCAGCGTCACCACTTTGGTTGCCTTGGCAAACTTGCAGACCGAATTGAAGATTTCGTAGTGTTCTTCGTCTTTGGCATCGATTCGTAAATCGTAGGCAACCAATTCCATTCGGTGGGTGTCGCGAATCAGCCGGAGGCATTCTTGGAACTCTTCGTGAATTCTCCTGGGCGGCATCTGAGGGTTCTTGTCGTCCATCAGCACCTCGACGCTGGTGAACTCCAGGTCGATCAGCTTTTCGATCGCTTCGACGAAAGAAAGATGAGGGAAGCTACCAGTGGAAGCAGCGACGATCATGATGGAGTCTCCTTGTTTAAGTATCTGCTCTGCGGCGGGATCCGCAGCGGTTGTTTCAATCGATGGGGTCCGGACGACTAGCGACCAGGACCGTTTCAGTAGCCGACCCAACCACAAAGGGTCATGCGGCCTCAGTCACCCTGAGATCCTGAGGCGTCGGAAGGGTCCACATCGAAGTCGACTCGATCCTCGCACAGGCTGCCTGAAAAACCGACTCGATACGGATGCCCTCCATGCAGGCGTGATGCTGAAGGGGGCATTGCGAGGCAAAGCAGGGACGGCAGTCGAGCGGTACCTGGAGAATCGTTTCTGGCAGGTTGTAAGTGGTCGTCCATTCCGGAGTTGTCGGACCGAACAGCGAAACGACGGGCAATCCCAGGGCGACCCCTAAATGCCTAGGACCGCTGTCGGTGGAAATCAACAGCTTCGATTTGGCGATAGCAGCTTTGCTGAGCCCCAGTGGGAGGTCGGACATCAGCCCCATGCTCCGTATCCGAGGATGATCGATCATCGCTTGGATCGCCAAGGTGCTCTCGCGTTCTCCTGGTCCGCAATGGAGCAGGATCTGACAGTCATAGCGAGCCTGTAGTCGTCTGGCCAGTGCGACGATGGAAGCGGCTGGCCAGTTTCTGGCGACACCTCGAGCCCCTCCCGAATGGATGGCGATCGTCATGCAGCGGGAATCCCACTCCAGTTTCTTCCAGAGCAAATCGGCATGATGTCGTTCCTCGTCCCCCACAACGATTTCCATGGCACGGTCGTTCGAAGTGCATCCCAGTGCAGCCGCCAGCTTCAAGTAGTAGTCGATCGCAGGAATGGGCGAAAACGCGCCGCGGTCCCTCGGGGCTTCCAGTCGCTGGGTCAAAAGCCAACCTCGCGCATCCCGGTTGTAACCGATGCGTGTGGGAGCCCCACTGGCACAGGCCAAAAGCGCGGTGGTCAACGAGTTAGTAAACAGGACCAGAGACTCCCAAGGACGCTGGCGCAGCGATCGGATCAGCGATCGGCGATTCCCAATGCCCTCCGATGAACGAGGCTGGTAGACAAGGAATTCATCCAGCCAAGGAAGCCCACGAAACACCTCTCTGGCCGCATATCGCCCGATCCCAATCAGGCGATATCGCGCATCGAGTCCCTGGCGGATCGCGCGGACCGCTGGGGTTGCCATGCAAGCGTCACCTACCCAATTTGGGAGGAACAAGCCAATGTTCATCGGTATCCGAATGCTTCCTTGCATGAGTCCCAGGTGGACGGACTTCTTGGAGCTGCCCCCAAGGCGGCTCGGCTTTTGCCCCCGATCGGCCGCAATCCGACTCGCCATTTTGGCCCCCCCGGCCGCTCGTCCATGAGCCGCGGGCCGGACCTGTGTGGCAGTTTTTTAAGCAATTTTCGGATGCGAGGTCAACGTCAATCCGATGCGCCGCAAGAAGTACCAGAGGATGGCGTTCGATCTTTACGCCTTCTGTCCGTTGATGGTATAGAAACAAGTCGGATTTGGGGGGCAGGTCGATGGATCGGCCAGCTTCCCTGTTTGCACAACTCTCTGTTCGCTCAATGCTCTGATCGCACTTCCCTGAGGTGGATTGAACCACGGGGTGCTAGGCGTTCAGCAGACGATGGCTTCGGGAAGGGAGTCCCGGACAGGATGCAACGACGCTGGGGATGGGATGAATCGAGGTTTCCACCGCAAGGTGACCAGGATGCCTATGCATTGCAGGTTGCCAGGGGAGCTGCGCGCATGGCGCAGCAGCGGGTGGTACTGATCGGCCTGGCGCGCAATCTAGGCTCGAAAATCCACAGCACATCGCTCGCCCTAGAGTCGCTCGGCAATCATTTCCTCGACTACCGCATCGCCATTTACGAAAACGATTCGGAGGATGGTACCGGTGGATGGCTGGAGCAATGGCGGGATCGCCAGCAGCGGCTGGTGCTGATCCGTGAGGCGTTGGGCGATCCAAAGCACCCGCCCAAAAGATCCTCCCACCGAGGAGAGCGGATGGGATACTACCGCAGCCAGTGCCAGGAACTGGTGCGGGAGCGATGGTCCAACTGGGACGCTGCGATCCTCATCGACCTCGACCTGGATGGTCTGTTCAGTGAAGAAGGGGTGGCGCACAGTTTCGGCGCGGCAGACTGGGACTTTGTCGGCTCCAATGGCTTGATCGTCCGCCGCAATCGCTGGGATGCCAACCGCGTGATCCAATACGACGCATGGGCTTTCCGTCCTGCTGGAAGCTGGGAAGCGATTCCAACTGGCCAGGTCAACACCATGGTCTGGCAGCGGGGGGAGCCGTTGGTTCCTGTCTACTCTTGCTTTGGTGGATTGGGAATCTACCGGATGGAAGCCTATTGCAGAGGTCGCTACGGCGGCCCGGACTGCGAGCATGTTCCATTTCATCGCAGCCTCTGGGAGCAGGGCTTTCGACAGCTATATCTCAACCCCAGCCAAATCGTTCTCTATGGTCGCAAGGTGCGACGCTGGGACCGTTGGGTTCATCGAATCGATCGCATGCTTGGAAAGGTGGGACTCCCCAGGCCCGCTTGGCATTTTCCACCGGAATTCAGCGACCATCGGTCGATCGCAGCGACAACTGGCCGGGCAATCGCCAGCAGGGCAGCAGGATAGAAACGAGCAGTGGAAGCATGAAGAATTACCGACGAGCGCTTCGAGAAGCGATGAAGTTCTGGCCTTCGCTGTTGCTGGCGATGGCCTGTTCCATGATGGTCGCAATGCTTTGGGGCGGGAACATTCTCGGGTTCTATCCGATCCTGGAAGTCACGCTGCATGGGGAGTCGGTGCAGAGCTGGATGGAGCGGGAGATCTCGCGGCACGAAACGGAAATCCAGCGGATTGAAGGGGAGCTGAAGAATATCCCCCAGAATGCCAACCTTCCCAAAATGATGCTGGACCAGCAGGCAAAGTGGAATCAAGATCTGCTAGTGCAGCGAGGGCGATTGCTCAGCTGGCAGAAATCGAAACCGTGGATCGAGCGATTTGTGCCGAAGGATCCTTTCCAGACCGTCGCCTGGATCGTCGCCATCCTGATGATCAGCACCCTGGTCAAGCACCTCTTTTTGGTGATCAATGAACTGCTTGTGGGGCGCGCGGCACTCGATATCTCTCGAGGCATCCGACAGCGTATCTTCGAGAAAGCGCTCCATCTGGATCGCGCCTCCTACTCGCACATCGGCACCAGTGGCTTCACGGCTCACATCGCGCACACCGCCGAAGGGCTGTCCCAGGGATTGACCAATACCCTGGGCGGCGCCGTCCGCGAACCGCTGAAAATCGCTTCGTGCCTTGCCGCTGCTGGCTTCATCTGCTGGCGACTGTTGCTGATCAGCATGATCGTAGCCCCCGTCGTCGGTTTCCTTCTGGTCTGGCTGACTCGGCGGCTCAAGACGATCTCGCAGCGGGTGCTGATGCGAGCCGGCAGTTTCCACGAGGTGATGCTGGAGTCGCTTGGAAACCTGCAGACCGTCCAAGCCTATTCGATGGAGCAGACGGAGGCGAAGCGGTTTGAATTGGCGACGATGGACATGCGCAATTACGGCTTGCGGTTCATTTTTTACACCGCCCTGACCAAGCCAGTCATCGAATTCCTCGGTCTGGGAATGCTCTGCACCACCATCGTCGGCGGTGCCTACTTGGTGCTCAATCAAGAGACACAGCTGCTTGGATTCACCGTCTGTGAGGAACCTCTTAGCGTTTCCAGCCTCCTGATTTTCTTCGGCGCACTGATTGGCGCCAGCGATCCACTTCGAAAACTCTCCGGTGTCTATTCCAGCATCTACGCCGGATCGGTCGCCGCCGATGCACTCTACCCGCTACTGGACCAGCCCAGCCTGATTCGGGACCCCGACAATCCAGTGCCATTGGCACCGGGCCGGCATGCGATCGCTTTGCATCAGGTGACCTTCGGCTATCGCCCCGAACAGCCGATCCTGCGCGATGTCTCCCTGGAAATCCCCGCCGGGTCGACGATCGCCATCGTCGGACACAACGGCACCGGCAAGTCAACGATGATCAGCCTACTCTGCCGATTCTACGATCCGCAGCATGGACAAGTGACGCTGGGTGGTGTCGAACTGAAGCAGTTGAGGCTTGATGATTTGCGCCGACGGATCGCTCTGGTGACGCAGCACACCGAGCTTTTCAATGAGTCGATTTCCTACAACATCGCGTACGGCACCCCGGGTGCAACCCAGGAAGCGATTGAAGAGGCAAGTCGTCAGGCGCATGCGCACGATTTCATCGTCGGCCAACTGTCCGACGGCTATCAGACGCGAGTCGGTCATAACGGCCAGCGGCTCAGCGGCGGACAGCGCCAACGAATCGCTCTTGCCCGCGCGCTGCTGCGCGATCCCGAAATCCTGATCCTGGACGAAGCGACCAGCCAGATCGACATGCACAGTGAATCGCTGATCCGCGATTCGCTCAGCCATCATCTGGGACAGCGCACCATGATCATCATAACCCACCGCGAAAAACTGCTCGACCTAGCCGATGTGGTCTACGAAGTGAAGGATGGCCAGTTCCAGGCCATCGCTCAACCCGGCTCCCTTCCGGCCGCCGCTTGACGAATCCCCCACTTCCGCCGACCATACAACACGCGACAACCGGTAGGCGGAAGAGGAGCGGCCTGTGGGCGAATTCCACGGGACGGCACCATCGCCATGATGCGGTCGCCAGCGCTCAGTCCGAGGCTAGCCTTTTGCCAACCTTGGGCAACTGGGATTAGAACGCGACGCGCCAGCAGATCAACAGCATGGCCTCATTCCGCAGGCCCCAGAATTCGAGGGAAAGGGAGTATCGATGGTCAGCAGCCGACGGGAACGAATCGAGGCGATGCTGCGTGAGGAGCCCGGGGATGTATTCCTGCGCTACGCTTTGGCGATGGAGCTGAGCAAGGAAGGCCGTCAGCAGGAGAGCCTTGATACGCTCAGGCAACTGACGGCGGGTAATCCCCCTTACGTTCCCGCCTACTTCCAAGCCGCTAGGCAACTGGTCGAAGCGTCGCAGATCGATGCGGCCCGAAAATGGCTTCGCGATGGGATCGAAGAGGCACGCCGCCAAGGGGACTTCCACGCTGCTGGGGAGATGTCGGAGTTGCTTTCTGAGCTGGGGGTGCTGGGAGGCGAGTGAGTCGTAGGAAGTCCTAAGGCGATTGGTTGGCAAACGGCAGGTCGCCATCGACGCAGCTCAATCGCAGGAGATCGCAATGGCGCTGGAGAAATCGGATGCCATTGTTTTGAAGGTGGTGCCATGGAGCGAATCCAGCTGCATCGCGACGCTCTGGACCGATCACTTTGGCAAGATCTCCGTCCTCGCCAAAGGGGCTCGAAGGCCCAAGAGCCCCTTTGAGTCTGCTATTGACCTGCTTGCCATCTGTCGCATAGTGTTCCTGCGGAAATCGGCAGACAGCCTCGATCTCCTTACCGAAGCCAAGCTGGAACGACGGTTTCGCGCGGGCCAGAAAAGCCTGCTGGCTTTGTACTGTGGATTTTACGTGGTGGAACTGCTGGCGACCCTGACCGAGGAAGGTGTCCCCATCGATGGGGTTTACCGGAAGACGGTCGACGTACTAGAAGCATTGGACAATCAGCAAACACCATTTCCTTGGGTAGCCTGCTATGAACTTCAGCTGTTTGGAAAGCTGGGCCATCAACCCAGCTTCGATCGCTGTGTTCAGTGCGACTTGCCGAGGTCGCAGACGGAATCCACGGACTCTGTCCGCTTGCCTCCCTTGCTGGGAATCAGTTCGGGAGGCTACCTCTGCCGATCTTGTGCCGCCGGGCATCGACAGGTGGTGGCGGTCGATCCGAAAACCATCGACTGGTTGGTCCAGGCTTCCCAGCCCGATTGCGACCCATCGGCACTGAACGTTCCGGAGAAGACGGTGAAACAAGAGATTCGTGGGTTCCTGGCAGCCTACACCAAAACCCTGGTCGGAAGAACTTTGCGCGTCATCGATTTTCTGGACGACCTGGGACGCTAAAGCAATCGCAGTTGCACTACGAATGACGCCATGGCGAACCAATCGCCCAACGCACTATTGGCAGGAGTCGTGATGGTCATGGAAGACCGGGAAACGAAAGTCCAGAAGGGGTATCGCGTCATGCACCGACGCACTCCGCCATCCGCATGCTTGCTGCAGCACCACGTACGATCGATCGGGTCCATGCTGGGTCGCGTTGCGCTGCTGGGGCTTGTTCTACTGCCCGGCTGTCAATCGTTGCGAAGCGATCGGTCCTTGGAATACGATGCCGCCAAGAATGCAGTGGAAGGGTACGAAGATCAAGATGGGAACTGGGTGCGGCCCGAAGGAAGCCGAGCGGAGAAGAAGGGGAATCGGCCGTTGCTGGATCAGGCTGGAGCTTGGATCCCGGGTTTGACCGACAAGCCGGCCGACCGTCCCAAGGCGCAGGAAACCTATCGACAGGCCGATGCCCTGTTCGAACAGGCCAAGGACGCGCAAGGTGAAGAGCGTCGTTCGCTGTTCCGCAAAGCAGCCAAGAAGTACTCTGCGGCTGGAAAGCTTTGGCGCAGCAGTTACCTGGAGCAGGATGCCATGTTCATGGAGGCCGAAAGTCGCTTCTTCGCTGAAGATTACGCAGCGGCCGAACAGGACTATGCAACGCTGATCAAGGAATATCCACGCACCCGATATCAAGATCGTATCGACTCCCGAAGGATGGAGATCGCTCTCTACTGGCTGCAGTATCAACAAGCCAGTGGCCAGCCCTTCTTTGCGGTCAACGCCACCGACAAACGGCGACCCTGGATCGATACCGCCGGCCACGGCAAAAAGACCCTGGAGAACATCCGCCTGGGCAACCCCACCGGTACGCTGTCCGACGATGTCACGATGCGACTGGCCAACAGAGCCTTCGAGGAAGGAAAGTTCCAGGACGCAGCCGATCACTACGAAGATCTGCGCATGACCTATCCCGACAGCCCGCATCAATTCGACGCCCACTTCCTCGGCCTGAAGGCGGAGCTAGAGACCTATGAAGGTCCTGACTATTCCGTCGCTCCCCTGGATCGAGCAGAAAAACTGATCCAGCAGATCCTCCGGCAGTTCCCGAAAGAAGCTCAGGAACAACGCGAATACCTCCAGAAGTCGCACTCCGAAGTGCGGTACCGAAAGGCCGAACGAGCCTGGACGGCAGCCGAATACCGGATGCTGCGCGAAGAGAATCATGCCGCGCGGGTCTACCTCGACCGGATTCTGACCGAATACTCCGACACACCGTTTGCCGATAAGGCCCGCGAGGCAGTGGAGACGATCAAAGACAAGCCAGGCGTTCCACCGCAACGCTTCCAGTGGCTGGCAAATATGTTCCCTGAAAATGATCCGGTCGCGCCCCTTCTGCAAGCGACGGAGGCGAAACCGTGAGCCGCCAGCAGGAAGCGGAACCTGACGTATCGGCCTGGCCATCGGAAAGACGCTCGCGCCGTATCTTCCTGGCTCAACTCCCCTACATGATGTCCGGTTTGCTGGGCTGTGCCAGCTATCGCATGGGCCCCCAATCGCTCTTCCGAACCGATCTGCGCACCGTGTCGGTCCCTGTCATCCGCAGCGACAGCTTTCGACCGGACCTGGGAGTACGATTGACCGAGATCGTGCAAAAGCGAATCGAGGAACGGACTCCCTACCGAATCGCCAATCAGGCTACCGCCGATTCAACGCTCACTTGCCGGCTGACCACCGACAGCAAGCAGGTGATTTCGGAGACGGGGACCGATGAACCCAGGTTGCTGCAAACCTTCTTCACGGTGGAAGTGCAATGGACCGACCGACGCGGACAACTGCTGATGGAAAACCGATTCCTTCCCCCGAGTGAAGTGGCATTTTACTTCGCACAGAACGCCCACCTAGTTCCCGAATCTGGGCAGTCGATCGCAACGCAGCACCAGCGGGCGATGGAAAGACTGGCCGATCACATCGTCGACCAGATGGAAGCTCGCTGGTAACTCGGTCCCCTATCGCACCGGCGATCGCCTGCCCAAGACAGCAGGTCACTCTTTGGCAAGCTGTGCCAGATAGATCGCCGTGATCGGACGACCCTGGCCGTCTTTTTCATGGCTGGAGTAATACGACAGCAAGGCATTGTTCTCGTCCAGCTCAACAAACCCTGGATACGAGTTATCCCCGCCGCTGGGCAGCTCCAGAGCGCGTACCAGCCTATCACCATCCAGCCAATCCAGCGCCGTGACCGGCTTGGAGGACTGGGACGTATCGCGACCTCCCACCAGCCAATGATCTCCCCAGCGAACAATCATCGGCCCGCCGACTCCACGCTCCAGCTCCACCCGATCCCAATGCAGATAGGGAGGTTGGGATCGAAGCAACTGGGCGGGACGATTTCTTGCCCTTCGCGCGACTCCTGTCAGCGCACCCTGAGAGTCGATCCAGAACGCCGTCTCGTCTCCCTCGGTCTCCTGAAAGAGGGCATGCTTCTTCCAGACTAGACCATCGTCGCTGGCCAGCATCACCGATTCGACGTTGTCCCCTTCGCCGCGCGCCGTGATCTCAAATCGCGGATTGCGTCTGCCACATAGATAGGCCAACTTGCCGTCGCTAGCCGCACGCCAGACATAATGGCCAAACGTCCCCTCCAACATCTGAGGCCCATTCCAGACCGCCCCATCGTCGCTCCAAACCGCGTATCCGAGATGTTTGTTCAGGTCGTATTGATCGAGCGGCAGGGTGGAGGTGCCGGTGTACCAAGTTCCAGTGATGACTGAGAGTCGATCTTTGAAGAGGAGAAAATGCGGGTCGCGAACATCCCTCTCAGGGACAGAGAATCGATGCACCTCATCCCACTGAATGCCATCGACGCTGGAAAGAATCAGAATGGCCGAAGTCGGGTGGACCATATGCCCATCCGGACAGCTGCGAAACGTCAGATAGAGCTTTCCGCGAAAACGGCAAAGATCGGTAAATGCATTGTGCTCGCCATTGTGATGGATGCGGCGCACCGACTGCATCTTTAGAGATGGCAGCTTGTTGGAGAGAGTTTCCGAGCCATCGCTGGCGGCAGCGTGAGCTAGGTTGATCCATCGAGAGGCAAGGGCAACAGAAAAGGCTTGAAGAAAAGACCGTCTTGCCGACAGCCCGCTGGTCTTCTTCCTTTCGGGACCAACAGATCGAGTGGGGGAGGGTGGCTGGATCACTCGCCGTCCCCTTGAATGATGATCGTACCACCAGTTGGCCCGGAGGTGACATCCTGCTGGCCATCCTGCTGGACGTTGGCCGCGCCTTGTCCGGTTTGCTGGCCGGGCTGCTGGGGCTGTTGGGGGCCGGCAGGACGCGGCGCCTGCAGGATGGCCCGCAGCGCTTTTTCCAGTTGCTTGCTACCCGAACCGGTGCTCAGCGATCGCACTTCCAACGCCCCGGATGGCTTGGCCGATTCATCCAGCCTACCGATCAATTCGATGATCACTTTGGAGAGTCCCTCGTCTTTCGCATTGACGATGATGGTGTTAGTCACCTTGTCGACACCCAGGAATAAATCGGCTTCCGAGGAGAAAAGCGAACGTCGTTCCGCTCCCGACTGCTCCCCTGGTTTGCCAGGATTCTGGAAGGTCCGATCCTTTTCGCTGAGGCTGTCGCGATAGGCATCCTTGACCGCTTCGACGATCGAATCTGCTTTGGAATAACGAACTTTCACCAGTTGAATGTAGCGAGCGGTCTTGGCGCGGGGAGGCACGGGTACATCCCATGTTTCGATCAACTTTTCCACCACGCGCAAAGTCGCCTCGTCGGCACCCTGGACCGTCACTGTGTTGGAATCATTTTCTGCAGTGAAACGAAGCTTTCGCTTTTTGCCTAGATCCGGTGTCTCGGGCTCTTTCTTCTTCGGCGCCTCATCAAAGAAAAGCCATGACAGGTAGTCGTCCCTGCCCGACCTCTTCTCCTCTTCCTTGAAATAGTCTTGCAACTTCATCACCACCCAGCTGGCGCTGTTGTGCTTCAGATAAAAAATCTGAAAAGGTGGTACAGGCGGTTTGTTCTGCTGCATATACCTTTCCAGCATGTCGACCGCCTGCTGGTCGTCCGATTGCAGAATCAGCGATCCATCCGGCGCCAAACGGATCTCGACAGGAGGTGGCGTGCCGGGGGAAATGGAGGCAGCATCGGTCGAGGGAGCCGATGGAATTCCGGTCGATGCAGGTGGTTCGGCTTTCGCAGGGCGAGCCGAGGTTACGAAAGCGGCGCGCGCCAACCGGGGCATGCTGCGATTCACTGGTTCGTTCGCCACGCGGTTGCCTGCTGCGGGGTCATTCGCCGTAATCGGTTCGCCAACGGAAGTTTCTTCCGGCTTTGCGGCGTCCTTGGAAGGGCTGGCCGCCCCCTCGTCATTTGGCTGCTCGTTGGGTTTGGGAGGAGTCGACTTACGGAATTGCGATTCGTTGGGAAGGATCAGTGGATTGGGCGAAAGCTCCTTCCAACTCCGTTCCAGTTCCTTCAGGTAGCGCAACGTCTCCTCGGAGTTCGATGCTTCGATTCGGCGCCACGGCAAACGCTGTTCTTGATCTGGGACTTCCCCCAGCCGCTTCAGGAATCGATCGATTTCCTCCTTCTCCCGCTCGTTCGCCCAGACCAGAAGCTGATTTTCTTCGAGGTCGGCGGCCACCTTCAGCTGCTCGGTCTTCTTGCTCTTGTCCTGATTGCTGCTGAATCCCCACGGGTCATAGAACCGGTATCGCGAGCCGGAACTCGATTCCTCGGGTTCTTTTCGCACCAGCAGCAGCTTGATGGAGCCAGCGACTTGATCGGCTGGGCGACGTCGAAGCGGGATGACATAGAGCTGACGACCATCTCCATCCAGCTTTTCAATCACCTTCATGATCTGCAGGTGATCGTAGATGGGACCAACGGCGATGATCGATCGATTGTCTTTGTCGATCTCGACCTTGGTCAGCGGCCCCAAAGCGTCGGTCTTGATCAGCATGCTCACCAACCGCTCGGGATCCAGCGACTGCAGCTGGTAGACCTGCATATTCAGATCAGGACTCATGCTGTTGGCGGAATCCGTTGGCACATCGACCGACTTGAGGAAAGACTCAATCTCCGCCATGCGGTCATCGGGAGCATGGACGATGATCGAGTTTCGTCGACTGTTGGCGACAAGGAAGACTTCGTCTTTGCGTTTGCGACTGGTCGGCTTAGGGCCTGCAGCACCTCCCATCTGCTGCTGCATCTGCTGCTGCATCTGCATTTCCGCCATCTCCATCGCCATCTGCTGTTGCTGCATCGCCATGGCGTACTCGGGATTGGTGGAAGTCGCTCGCTCTTTCTTCTCGATCCCCAAAAACCGTTCCAGATCTCGAATCACTTCGCTGGCGCGAACATGCTCCAGAACAAACTCCTTGGCCAGCTTTGCAACCGACTCCGCCGACTGCTCGTCGTCCAGAATTCTGGCGACTTCCCGAAGATTCGCCACCGCATCCATCGCTTCCAATCGGTTGGTGCGCCGCAACGCGAAGAGCTTGCCGTTGCCGCTGATCAAGGGCTTGAGCTCTTCGACGATCTCCTCCGCCACCAACGACTCCAATGGGAATACCACTCGGACAAATCGATGGTCAGGCTGGGAATCGAGTTGCTTTGGATCGACCCGGGGAACCATGGCGACGTTGATCCCTTCGGTCTTGACGACCTGGATCATCCCTTCGGTCTCGATCATCGTGTAGCCACGCGCTAGCAGTTGGCGATTGAAGAGGTCGCGAGCCTCCTCGAGTCGATAGGGCCGCTGGGTGGAGATATTTAGATAATCACCTGGCAGTTCCTGCCAGTCGAGCGTCCGCTGGGAGACACGCGCCAGCCACTGCAGAAGATCTGGCCAAGATTGATTGCGGAAGGAAAACTGAATCATCCCGTTTTCATCTGGCTTCACATCAAACTCCCGTTTGTCGGGAGGTTCGGGTGGCTCCTTCGTTCGCTTGATCGCCTTGTCCTTCTCGTCCTCTTTCTTCTCCCCTTCCTTCGGTTTCGCTTCACCTTCCCCAGGTGGTTTGGCAGTCGAATCCTCACTCTCCGTGGGTGGCGTTCCATCGGGAGTTGATGGGGTCGCTTCGACCGGAGGAGATGGGGTCACCTGAACGGGAATCGCCGTGCCGTTCGAATCGGTCAGGATCACGGTCTGAGCGGTGGCGGGAAATTCCAAAAGAGAAAAGATCAGGACGGCCAGAGCTGCACTGAAGAGCTGGGTGAATCCACCACGCCGCATCAAAGTCGGGACGGCGCCATGAGCAGGAATGGACCGTCGGTATTCGTTAGACATCCGAATTCTTCTTCAGATAGAAAAGGCAGTCGGTGGTATCGCTCACCAGCAACCACGGCCACATCTTGGTCGACCCAAGATGTCTGTTTGGAAAGCGAAGATCGCCAGCCGCCTGGACACTTTCCCCAGTCGACAAAGTAGACCCTTGCTATGATTATGGATCGAACCTGCATTCTGGTCCAAAGAAAACGATCTTGGCTCGAAAAGATTGCCGATTTCCAGTCATCAAAGGTACCAATCAGTGCGATGGATTTTTGGTATCGATGAAGCCGGCTATGGGCCGAACCTTGGACCCCTTTGCCTTGGATTTTCTGGGTGGGAAGTCGTCGGTCCAGCTCCTGTCCCGGCTTGGCACATGGCGTTGGCCCCCTCCTTTCAGGCTCGCACCCCCCGAAATCCGTGGGGCTGGATCCCGTTGGGGGATTCCAAAATCCTCCACGCTCCTGGTCGTAGCGGGTCTGTGTTGGAAGAAGCGGTCGAAGTCTTCCTCGATCTAGCCGACCGACTTCCTGTCGGCCCCCTTCTAGCGAACGTGCCAGTCCGACCAAGTCCAACCAAGACGAACTCCAGGATCTGGAGCACCCTTCTAAGCGATCATGACCAAAACGCGTTGCAGGCGATGCCCTGGTACGCTTCGGCTGATACGGGAAACGAGGAGCAATCCATCCCGACGAACTCCTCGGTCAAGACCGATACCCTCCTTGTCGAGGCGCTCGGTTCGCTCGACCGGCTAGGGATTCAGAGGCTGGTGGTCTCGGCAAGAGCGATGGAGGCCAGGCGTTTCAACCAGGAGGTCGAAAGGCTTGGCAACAAGGCGCATGTTCTGACCAGCGCGTCTCTGGAATTGCTCCGAGGGGAACTGGAGCGATGGGCTGAAGAGTCCCGTCAACTTCCTAGCAGCATCGAGCTGTGGTGCGATAAACATGGGGGACGTCAACGATATGCGGCTGCATTGCAGCACCACTTCCCCGACTGCTGGTGGACTCCGTTGATGGAACAACCCGACTGCAGCCAGTACCGATCGACTTGGCGAGGCATACCGATCGAGATACGATTTCTGGCCAAAGGAGATTCCCTAGTACCGATCGCCCTAGCCTCGATGATCGCCAAAGCGATTCGGGAACTTGCGATGGCTCGTTGGAACCGCTTCTGGTGTCGGGAGATCCCTGACCTAAAGCCGACGGCTGGATATCCGACAGACGCCAAACGATTTGCTGATCAGATCGGTACGGTCGCGATGCTGCGTGGTTGGTCGCCTTCGGACTGGTGGCGTCAGGTCTGATGCCGCCGATCGTCGCTCGGCAGGTCCATGCGGCAACCAGATCGCTTAGGTGTCGACGCTGGAATTCTCACTCTGGCGAAGATGCCAAGCGATCACGAGTGCTTCGGTCGGCAAGCGAATCGCATCGATTCGGTTCCAGCCGCGTTCGCTGATCTCGATCGACGGTCCAAGAGACAACAGACTCTCCAGAATGGCTTGGTCGAACTTCTGATTTGCCGTCCACCCCTGTTCGTTGTAGACGAATTGAATCGATTCCAGAGCGCGATCGACACACCAAGCCGCAGCCTGTTCGATGGAAGGACGATCCACCACGCCCTGAAACGCACCGCTCTGGAGATAGTACTTGGCCACTGGATCTGCTTTCTGGAAGATTGGACCGCCGACGGATGATTGGATTTCAACCATCCAGGAGACTGGCGACCGGCCACCCGTGCGCCATCTGCCACTTATCTTTCGGCGCCACGCGGGACACGTCTGGTCCAGCACGAAAAAATTTCCGACGATTCGCCGTGGAACGCTCGATCCACCTCGCTCAATTTGATTCAAGACGCGAGCCCCGGGAGCAAACTTGAAAGAAAGTTCGCCGTGACACACAGGGAGCCTAGTTTCCGACATTCCTCTGCTGGAAGAATCGGCAGCCGCATGCGGCTGGAGCAGAAGAATAAGACCCTCCCCGCTCGTTCCTCGCGACCCTCCCACGGGGAGGGTGAAGTTGGTTTTTTTACCCTCCCTCAGGGAGGGTCGCTGAGGAGGAACGACGAAGCGGGGAGGGCTTTGATGATTGCTAGTTTGAGTCGGCATGTTCTGCGGTGAGTTGGAGCAGAAGAATAAGGCCCTCCCCGCTCGTTCCTCGCGACCCTCCCACGGGGAGGGTGAAGTTGGTTTTTTACCCTCCCTCAGGGAGCGTGAGGTGATCGCACGCCTTGCATCCCACAGGGAGGGTTAGATCCACAGCAAGCCTTGCATCCGGCAGCTGGCGATGGTGCGTCGGACCCTCGACATGGGGTCGACTAGACTTCCAGGAAAAGCCGGGTTGGATCTTCGATCACTTCTTTGATGGTTCGGAGAAACGTCACCGCCTCCCTCCCATCGATGATCCGGTGATCGTAGGTCAGGGCGAGATACATCATCGGCCGCACGACCACTTCGCCCTGAACGGCGACGGGGCGATCCTGGATCGAATGGAGCCCCAGGATGGCGCTTTGCGGTGGATTGACGATCGGGGTGGAAAGAAGGGAACCGTAGATGCCACCGTTGCTGATGGTGAAGGTACCCCCTTCGAGATCTTCCGGCATCAGCTTGTTTTCCATCGCCTTCTTGGCAAATTCGCCAATCGTCCGTTCGATGGAGGCAAACGACATCAGTTCGACATTCCGTAAAACGGGAACAACCAGTCCCTTGCCACCGCCGATGGCGATCCCAATATCGGCGTAATTGCGGTAGACGATGTTGTTGCCCCGAATTTCCGCATTGACCGCAGGGAAACGACGCAGCGCTTCGCAGGCGGCTTTGGCGAAGAACGACATGAAGCCCAGCTTGACCCCATGCTTCTCTTGAAACGCGTCGCGATACTTGTTCCGCAGCTGCATGACCGGTTGCATGTCGACTTCGTTGAACGTCGTCAGCAGAGCGGCCTGATGCTGGGCCTGAACCAAGCGTTGAGCGATGGTGCGCCGAATCATGCTCATCGGCTTGACCTCTTCAGCCCGCTGGCCACTGGCGGCTACGGGGAGAGCGGCGGGGGATTCCAATGTTTGCTTGCTGGAGGGGGCCGAAGCGACCAAGGTACCCTGTGCTGGCGTGCTGGCGACAGGTGCCGCAGGAACGGTTCGCTGCACATCTTCTTTGAGAACTCGGCCGCCAGGCCCACTTCCGATCACTTGGTCGGGACGGAGTCCTTTTTCTTCCATCATTTTCTGCGCCGCCGGCATGACATGCCCAGTTGCCGCTGGCTTGGAGGCTTGACTGCCTGTCGCTGAGGAGGGGGCAGCGGGAGCGGGAGTGGCGGAGGCAGCAGGTTTGGCGGACGGATCGATCTCGGCAATCGCCTCACCTACCGTGGCGAATTGCTCTTTGGGCTTCAGGATCTTGGTGAGCACACCGGCCACTGGGGAGGGAACTTGAACGGTGGCTTTTTCGGTTTCCAGTTCCACCACTTCTTCGCCAGCCTGAACCCAGTCTCCTTCCTTCTTCAGCCAGTTGCTGATCTGGACTTCCTGGATACTTTCGCCGACCGAAGGAACAACAAGCTGAGCCATGACGATTCGTGGTTCCGGTGGAAATGGGAGGGAGGCCCTGGGTCACGCGGGTGGACTCCCGATTGGTGGTGGTTATCGGCCCGCCCGCTGGCCGGGCCTGCAACGAATTCAGGATAGCGAGGCGAGGGAAGTTTCTCCAGACGCCCTAATCGCTAAGCTCCTCAAGTTCCCCCCGGCTGGCAACCTCCGGCGTCGGTAATCCAGGAGCATCAGGGTCTTCATCGGATGCATCCCGGTAGGCGATTCCAATCGGATTTCCCCGACTAGACCGCCTCAAAGGCGGCTTCGAGGATTTCCCGCTGTTCCAATTTGTGAGTCGCCAAAGACCCGGTCGACGGGCTGGCCGACTCTGGACGGCAGATCAGCCGCAGCGGGAAGCGGCTCTGCAAGGCATCGCCAAACCGCATCTTGATGTGGGTCCACGACCCCATGTTGGCTGGTTCTTCTTGGAACCAAACCAGGTCGGTTCCCTTGGCGAAGGGGACCAGGGCAGCCAGCAGTTCTTCGCTGGAAAGTGGATAAAGCTGCTCGATACGAACGATCGCCACATTTTTCACGCCGCGTTTCTGCCGCTCTTCCGCCAGTTCGTAATAAGCTTTCCCGGTGCAAAGAATCACCCGGTCGATCGCGACTCCGGTTGCCAAATCTTCCATCAGGATTTTCTGGAACGAACCTTCGGTGAATTCCTTGGCAGCCGATACGCACAGCGGATGCCGAAGCAGGCTCTTGGGTGTCAGCACCACCAGCGGCTTGCTCCAGGGACTCAGCACCTGCCGGCGCAGCAGATGGAACATCTGCGAAGGGGTGGAGGGCTGGCAGACTTGAATATTGTGTTCGGCCGTTGCCTGCAGCATCCGCTCCAGCCGCGCGCTGCAATGCTCGGGCCCCTGTCCCTCAAAACCATGCGGCAGCATCATCACCAATCGGCTCAACCGACCCCACTTGTCTTCCGCGCTGACGATGAACTGATCGACGATGACCTGGGCGACATTCCAGAAGTCCCCGAACTGGGCTTCCCAAGCGACCAAGCCTTCTGGGCAGTCGAGGCTGTAGCCATATTCGAAGCCAAGCACTCCCGCCTCGGAGAGCGGGCTGTTGATGATCTCGATCCGCGCCTGGTTGGGACTGAGATTGGCCAGGGGCATGTATTCGGAATTGTCTTCGGTGTCGTGCAGGACGGCATGCCGATGCGAGAAGGTCCCGCGTTCGCAGTCCTGCCCGGACAATCGAACCGGATGGCCTTCCAGAAGGAGAGAAGAAAATGCAAGCGCCTCGCCAGCTGCCCAATCCAGCGGCTTGGTTCCCTCGGCCATCTCCTTTCGCAGCTCGTACAGCCGCAGCAACTTCTTGTGGAGATGGAAGGTGGAAGGGATCTCGCAGAGCTTCAGTAGCTGGTCCTTTAGCTGCTGTGGCGTGATGTTGGTATCGGCCAAAGCTCCTATGGGCTCCGTGCCTCCGTAATACCCTTGCCAGCAACCACCCAGGGTCTGCAAGTCCGAAACATATTCCTCCGACTTGGCTAGGTCGAATTCCTTGGAGAGTTTGTTGGTGCGGGCTTCCCCGATCGCATCGGCTTCCTGCCGGGACATGCCACCCATCTCCAGCAGTCGCTCCAAGTAGCTCTCGCGGACGCTCTTTCGCTGGTCGATCGCCGCATACATCAGCGGCTGCGTGAAACGCGGTTCGTCCCCTTCGTTGTGCCCCAGCTTGCGGTAGGCGTACATGTCGATCACGACGTCTCGCTTGAACTCATGGCGGAAGTCCATCGCCAGATCGACCACCTGCGCCACCGCCTCTGGGTCCTCGCCGTTGACGTGGAAGATCGGAATCTGAAGCATTTTTGCGACATCCGTCGCGTAGATACTGGACCGACCTTCTTCGGCTTCGGTGGTGAATCCAATCTGGTTGTTGATGATCACATGCAGCGTGCCGCCGGTGTGGTAGCCCCGCAGCTGGCTGAGATTCAGCGTCTCTTGAACGACACCTTCGCCGGCAAATGCGGCATCGCCGTGGATCAGAATGGTCAACTGCTGTTGCCGTTGCAGGTCTTTCTCACGGTCCTGCTTGGCTCGGCAACGCCCCAAGGCCACGGTGTTGACGAACTCCAGATGGCTGGGGTTGAAGCAAAGCGAGATATGGACTTTCTTGCCGTTGCTGGTTGTCCAGTCGCTGCTATAGCCCATGTGATATTTCACGTCGCCGCCACCGCGATGCAGTTCGGGCTTGGGATCGTTGTAGGCCCAGAAGATGCTCTGCGCCCGCTTCTGCATGATGTTGGCCAGCACATTCATCCTGCCTCGGTGTGCCATCGCCATGACGACACCCTGAACATTCTGCTGCCCCGCCTTCTCCAAGGCCAAGTCCAGAAGCGGAATTAAACTCTCAGCACCTTCTAGCGAGAAGGTCTTCGCCCCAACAAACTTCTTGCGAACAAATTCTTCGAAGATGGCGGCATCTGCCAAACGCGTGTAGATCCGCACCTGGACATCGCGCGACAGTTCCAGTCGATTCTCCACGCTCTCCATCCGCGCCTGCAGCCAGTCCCGGATGTTGCGATTGTCGATGTGAGTGAACTGGGCGCCGATGCTGCGGCAGTAGGTGTTGCGCAGCTTGTTCAGGATGTCTCCCAGAGTCCTGGAATTGACATACTGAAGCGAATTGCAGGTGAAGGGGCGATCGAGATCTTCCTGAGTGAAACCATGCGACTGGGGATCGAGTTCCGGGGGACGCTGCCTGGCGATTCCCAGGGGATCCAGTTGCGCGATCAGATGCCCGCGAACGCGGTACTCACGCACCATCTGGTCGACTCGCTCCTGCATCTTCGCCAGCCACATTGCTTCGCGAGCCGAAGGGTGGCTGTTCCAGTCCTTGGAGTCGGCCCCTTCGCTGGTGTCCGCCGTCAGCGGTTCGGCTGAGTTCTGCGAGACGAGAGAAAACTCTTCGAAGTACTTTCTCCAGACCTCCGATACGCTCGAAGGGTCGCGAACATACTGAACGTACAGGTCATCGATGTAATCGAGACTGTAAGTGTTCATGGTGAGCTTCCATCAGCCGCGGGGTGCGGCATCTTGTCCTAGGGGAATTGGCAATACATCCTCAATGGCCCGATGCCTCCTAGTTTATCCGATCGCCACAATTTGGCCATGCCAAAAGATGGCGCCGCGACGGCTCCGAAGGGGACTTTCCACCCCTTAACATCCCCGAAAGGGCGACATCCGTACCCTTGCTAAGGTGCTTGAGATCCCCCCTCCGCCACCCCCACTCAGCTACCCAACCCGACAAGGGTGCGAAAAACAGATCCATCTAGACCTAAAGTTGGTTCGGACCTGTTTTCGCGTGCTGGCTATTGCCCAGGGGCAGGGGTGCGCACGTCGTCAACGCCAGATTTCAGTACGCTCTATTCTCATCCAGTCCTTCCAGGTCCAGCGCCTTCAGATTCCCGGCCAGCTTGTCGAACCTGCTTACCTTGAACAGCGCCAGCATCCACTGATTCAAAGCGAGTTTTTCGTCGAATCTCATCGGCGGCGTCTCAAGCGTCTTCGATTTCTTCTTCGCCATTGACGACCCTATCCCTCTCGAATCCGCAAGCCGGTGTCCTGAACGATCCACAAATTGCCAACGAGCGGCTCCGAATCGAGCAGCGGAATGATTTGACCGATCAACGAGAGAAAAGCGGGTTTCGCTTGTGACCGGGGCCGCAACACGATGATTCCGAAGTAGTCGGCAGGCGAATAGGTACGGATGTCCGAGAAGTCCAGATCAAGCGTCAATAAAACTCGTTGTTCCGACTGGCAGACGGAAGCCACTCGTGGATCAGGCTGTCCCACCATCTGTTGATCGTGGATCGTCAGCGCATCATGGGCCGCCTGCCTCAGCGCTTCCGCTGCTTCCACCGGGAGGTTCTCGTCGATCTTGAACTGCATTTACGCCGCCCCCGGAGTGAGCGGGACGAAGCGTTCCCGAGTCAATTCCGCCGCATACGCAATCGCTGCGTCAATGTCCTCGTTGGCCAGCGAAGGGTAGCCCTTGAGAATTTCGTCTCGCTGCATACCTTCAGCGAGATTGTCCAAGACCACCGACACCATCACCCGTGTTCCCTTGATGCACGCCTTCCCGTGACACACGTTCGGGTCCACGGTGATTCGATTTCGCCACTCCATCACTCATCTCCTTGATGAACACGGAAAACGGAACACTGCAAACTAGATGTCGGAGACATCGAACATGAGGCGTCCGAACTCTTCTTCGATGAGGCGGACCTTCCATGTCTGGTCGCCACGTCGCAGGTTTTCAAGATTGTTGTCGCCGTTGACGTAGATCAGGTCGTACTCTTGATCTTTCGTGTTGTAATCCTTCTTCTTAAAACACTCGTCGAGGGCTTCGTTGTTGATCTCGTCGAGGTTGCGCCAGAGGAAAATCGCCCGGTCGCCGTCCGGGTTCGTGCCCTCGACGACACGCACTCCGCGAGAGCGGACTAAGCAGTGGGAACATCGCCGCTTCGATCTGGTGCGAGTTCAGATCGACACAGGCATCGAACGGTGCCATCGACAAACGATCCACGCCCCCCGGTGGTGTCTGCCGGGTCAACTCGTGAGCGAAGTATTTGGCATGGTAAGTGGTGGTCATCGAGGACCCGGCTTCCTGTTAGAAGCCTTCACAAAGTTGCACCGGACTTTTCTTCTACAGTAGCATTCACGCAGGCCCATTGCTGCCCTTATTTCGGTCCTTCGCCCATAAAGACTCGTAATCATCTTGGATCTCGTCGGAATTGACTCCAATTGAGAAAGCGAACCTTCTTCCATTCATAAGGGACCGAAAGATCAGGGTATTGAAATCATACCACGGGAAAAACCGGACCGCCTTCCTTCTTGGCGGCAGTTGGAGCAACCAACAGACCCAAACGAGGGTTCACCGGTGCGGACTTCGCTTTAGCGATTGGGTCCGTCCGCGCCAACCGACCACGACTCCAAAAATGCCTCGGCCCTCTGCAGATGGCTGGCCAGTTTGTCGGGCGCCATGCGGTCGATCTGGGAGGCGATCATTCGCATGCGTGGATGCTTGACCCAGGCGTCGCGATGCTTGGCCACCATCCGCCAGTACAGCGCGTCCCACACCTCGCACCAAGGCCCCTCCCGAAAATCGCTCATTCTCTTCACGTAAGCCGAACCACTGATGTAGGGCTTGGTGGTGATCCATCCTCCGTCCGCCTGCTGGCTCATCCCATACACATTGGGGACCATCACCCAGTCGTAGGCATCGATGAAACACTCCATGAACCAACGAT
>Ga0315903_10001000_pt1 | contig 42744 bp, 53 predicted proteins | sample LakEriMetagenome_7_FD_203524 | JGI IMG/M metagenome (GOLD analysis project Ga0315903, IMG submission 203524) | Freshwater fungal communities from buoy surface, Lake Erie, Ohio, United States - Buoy 2 MA119 | ecosystem: Environmental > Aquatic > Freshwater > Lake | place: USA: Lake Erie, Ohio... | reverse complement strand
TTCTTGGATACATCAGACTGTCTTGCAAGTGTTCCTACACCCGGAGCGACAAGACCACCGTCATCATCAAGAGCACGATAGAAAGGAATGTAATCACCATTTGCCTTCCAAGAAGCTGCTTCTCTTGCAGTAAGAGTTCCATTTGCACGAGCAAAGTCAACATTTTTGTCATTGAACTCTATCCATTCTTTTCGTGCTGTCTCGAATTCAGGGTATTGATTAATGAGATCAAGCATCTCATCAATGTCTGCCTGTGTCATCAACGACTCTCTTCCTTCGAGGATAAGACGCTTTGACCTTTTAGCAGCCATGTAACCAGTCCAGAGATGAACACCCTCTGGGCCGTACTTTTTACCAATACCATCAATAATAGCAGTAAGGGACTTTGCACCGGGAATAGTCCTGTAGCCACCCTTGAAACGCTCAATAGGTCCGTTTGCTATAACACTTAGAGCAATACTTGCTGAGTTATTGGCAATGCGGAACTTCTTATATGCATTTGGTGCAATAAGCTTTAGTGGTGCGAGATAATCAAACAGACCCTGAATGAACCTAACCTTTAGTCCACCAAGACCACTGCCAAGGCTACCATCCTTTACATACACTTCTGACGCAAACTTTTCAATGCCACCCTTATTATTAGGTGGAGCCATCATACTTTTAAGGATATCCTTCTGTCGTTGATTTGCACGAGAGAACTGTTCCGACTTTGCGGTTCCCGGTGCAAATTCGTTAAACGCACCTTTGATTTGATTTGGATCTTTTAATATAACAACAAGGTTCCCATTGATGCTTTCTGGAATCCAAGCGTCATATCCCTGCCTACGAAGACTATCAAACCAATCAGACTGAGCCTTTTTATAATTATCTTTCTTTGCTTCTGAAGGTAAATCACCTGTATATGGATTTTCGGCTCTTAAAAACGCAGGTATGACACGACTTGCGGTGTTTATTTCAAAGAACCCTCGCTCAATATCGTATTTATATCCTTGGCTATCATTTCGTTCAGCATACATAGATGCTGTTTCAGGATCAGAAGCAAACCAAGCACCATGTCGTTCAACTTTGAACTTTTTAAAAATAGTATCTTTTGACGTTCCGGTATAATACCGACGCGGTTCTCCAATATCGTTAGATACTATTGCATTTCTTCCCCATGTATTAAATTCTTCAACGTTCTCACCTGTCTGTGCAGCAGCACGAGAGAATTGCTCACCAGACCTAGCAATTGCACGTTCTACTGCGGAGGCGGTGGCGGCTGCTGTGTTTCTGCGTCCGATGACATCGGTGTCAGCTTTGCCAAGTCCTGCATTATCTCCGTAAACCAAGGTTCCTCTTTCGGAGTATAGTTGGTTAAGCTTGGCTTTGTTGACTTGTTTGTTGTTGTACCACGGTCCTTCGACATTTTGACTCACCTTAAAGTTTTCAGGGACTATACCATTCGCTGGTTTCTTTACTTGATCAAGAACTTCTTTACCATCTGATGGTGTAAACCTAAAGAAGTTTCCTAATCCATCTGGAAGGTCAACATATGGTGCTGCGTTTTTATCATAGCCATATATCATACCAGATGAAAACTCGTCATACTTTCCTTGACGTGTATTAATATTATAGTATGGATCTACCACACCAAGAGCATCGCGGAGAATACCTTCGATGCTACCATGATCGACTTCCTGTGCAGAAGTAGCAACCCAACTTTCCCAATGGAATTGCCCCGGTGACCCATCACCACGACCAAGATTATTATAAGCCGTCTTGATGGCATCTTTCATACCACGTTCAATGGCTTCGTAATACATCAGACCAACCATATCATCACCAAGTTTGTTCATGTTTGTACCAACATCTTGAACATCCTTGAGGGCAGTCTTGCCTGTCTTTTGGTTCTTCACCATCTTTGGTATTTTTTCGCCATCGTAAAGATTATAAGAATCAAAACGACCGTCATTGAATAGATTACGCATTTGCACACGATCCAAAACAACAACATCAGTACGACCAGAAACCAAAAGCACGAATGAAAGAACTTTGTTATTAATTCCAATACCAGTATTAATGCTATGGAACCGACGACGAATTTCTTTACCTGACAATCTATAGTCAGCAATCATATCATGCAACTCTTGAAGCAGTGTCTTTCCAGATGGAAGAGTCTCAGATAACTTCATAAGTGAGTCACCAAAGCCATTAAGGTTATGCTTTGTTGAATTGCCCGGAGATGACTCAGGCATAATCATGTTGGACCAATCAAGGTATTCCCGTTTATTGAACTCACCATTAAGAGCAGATTCAATAAAATATCCAATACCAGCCTTGTTACCACGTTCTGTTACTACATCAAGGAAAGCACTTTCTTGAATGAACGGGCTAACACCACGGCTCAATATACCCCAAAGTACTAACTTTGCGGTATGACTTGGAGTCATCTTACCATTTACATACGCTGCCTTGACACGCTTACCAAGTTTAAATCCATCTTCAGCCATCTGTCGCTGACTTGGACTCATTCTACCAATTTGTTGTTCGATAATGGTAGGATCTTGAACCATCCGAATAGCGTTATATGGAGGAAGTGGAACAGAACTATCTACTACAGCAGAGCCAAATGCATCAGAAGCCATTGTTGTAAATGTCTCAGCATCGACCAGTGGGTTAGGATAGTTACGCTCTAGTTCGTTTAAGTATTGAATCTGTAAAGCGGCATTGTTTGGATTTACACCAGCCATGATCTTGCGCTTATGATCAAATAAAACGTTAGTAAATGCTCTCAAGTAAGGATAAACACCAAACTTCCTATCTGATCTAGACTTCATGTCAGTGCTGAATTGATCACCAGTAGCACGAGCACGAGAGAATTGTTCTGACTCTGCTGTTCCGGGAGCGAATTCGTTGAATACACCCTTGATTTGCTTAGGATTATAAACGGCTAGGTTTTTTGAAGTGATCTCTTTGCCTGTAGGCTCGTTGTTGTCGTTGTATTCAGGGATTGTTTCTGTAAGATAGAACCCGTCAAAACCAGAGCGTCTAATTGCACCTTGAACGGCTGTTTTTTCAATCTCTTTCCAGAAGCCATCTTCAATAAGACGCTTCTGAATACGACCTCTCAGCACATCAGACTTTAATATTTGATCTTGCATGATCCGAGCAACGTGCTCTGGATTGTCAAAGTCAAACGGATTTTGTACTGACAGGAAGACTGGAATCATCCTACCACCGTCATTCGCTTGATTAACCTTATTTTCCTTAAAGTCGTTTTGAGACAATCGCCGCATCGCAAACTGATCAGCAAAAGGTGCATCAGGACTAAAGTAGAATGGCCCTTTCATACCCGGAATAGGCTTACCCATCGCATCCAACATTACACCAGATCCAGCCCTAGTAAAGGACTTGAATGGCTTACCATCTTTATCCAAGCGGGTAGTTGCTTTTCCAGTATAGAAGCGTTTTGGTTCACCATTGGTGTCTACAGCTTTGCTTCGCTTCCACCAACTCTTGAACTCTTCAACGTTTGCACTTGTCTGAGCAGCAGCACGAGAGAACTGTTCCTTGTTCATAATCATTGCACGGCGTTGTTCAGGTGTAAGAGACTTCATACGCTCAGACGTACCCCTATCGACTTGAGTAGCACCGCGCTCAGATGGTTTTTTACCAGTGCTAGGATACAAGGTAATAACAGAGTGTTTTGACGTGTCATTAAGATCTGGTGCAATAGCAGCAAAAATTTTTACATCCTTGCCGTTGACCTTCTTAATTGCAGAAATGACATAGCTAGTTCCACCTCCAATATTGAAGTCGTTATTTTCTCTTTTTGAAGTAACATATTCGAGAGCGTCTACTATTCCATTAAAGCCAATGTCTTGCAATTCTGGGATATGACCTTGTTTTTCAATATGTGCTCTGCCTCTTGTATCATCCCCTTCAGGAAGATAAATACGACCCGGCTTAATACCTGTTCCTAATCTCCTCGTAAGAGACATAGCCTCTTCATTCGTGATTCCTTTTCCAAAGAACTCACCATTACGACTATTAGGAATCTTCGTATCTTTAGCAAATGATGCACGAGAAAAATATTCCCCCGCATCAATCGCCGCAGCAATGCGAGTTTCATCAGATTCAGTTTTAGGTTCAACAACAGGAGGAGCAGGGGGTTTTAAACCATATGGCGAAACATATGGCTCATTATCGTATTCTGTAATAGGAGCATTTTCATCAACAGTAGGTGCAGCTTTTGACTTTTTCTTACCTTTAGGTTTAGGTGGAATAACCTCTTCCACAGGAGGCTGTACAGCGGCTTCTTCTACAGTAGGTGCAGTTGCATCTGCTAGTGCTGCTGGAGGCTTCGGTGGGGCTGCTGGAGGCTTCTGGGCGGTAGCCTGTGGGTTGGCTACGATACCAAGGTTCATCAGTCCCTGACTCAACTTGCCAGAGGAAATAGCATTGAGTGTGTCACCTGCAGATGTCCAGCCAACGCCAGAAATCTTATTCGCGAAACGCTCCACGAACTCAGCCCCAAAGTCAAGAACCTTACCAATAAAGTTTCTATTCTTTGGAGTCGTTCCATACATTCTGTCGTGTGTACGAGCACCGATAAGATAAGCACGAACCTCGTATGGGTTTTTCTCACCTTCTGGTATATTTGCAAGTTGGTTTTCTAGGTATTCTAATCCAGCCTTGCCGTATTGTGACTTTACAGAACGAGGAAGCAAAGACAAAAGATCCTTGCCGCCCTGCCACTTTGAAGCAATAGGAGAAAAGATCGACTCACTGACACGAGCGAAGTCTGTACCAGTTGCTAGATTGTCAAGATGATGAACTGCTTCGTGTGCTGCAGTGGTGATAGGATCAAAGTATGCACTGGTAGAGTCAAGGTTGTTTAAACGGATAGTCTGCGTTGATGGCATATAACCACCAGCGACTTCGTTTCCTTGAGAGTCAGTAATCTTTCCTTGAGAAACAAACTTTGGATCTAACGTACCACTCTTGATCATGTCATAGACAGTATCTACAGCACTAAGACCAGTGTTAATAATGGTATCATCGTTGGTAGCAATGATAGCACGAACCTTGTTAACCAACTCAGGGCGATTCTGCTCTGTCAACTTGTCAATGTAGATATTTGCCAGTTTAACTGAATCACTCTGCACTGCTGGAGCAGCAGGTTCTTTAGCAGTAGGAGTAGTAGCAGCACCAAACTCTGTTGTAGTTTGTGGAATTGGTGTAGCAGCAGGTTGTTCTGTAGTAGGTACAGCCGTAGATACGGCAGCAGCACCATATTCTGTTGTAGTAGGTGGAACTACCGCAGTAGGTGTCGCAGCAGCAAGACTATCATTATATGCTTTGTCTTGAGCCGCGAGTTGTTCAGTGGAAATACGGTCAGCCTCAGTAGCAACTTCTGTTGCACCGGGTGTTTTATAGAACTCAACTAGTGCTTGTTCGCGAAGAGAAGATGGTGGGGGAATAGGTGACTCTGCAGTAGTACGAGCACCAGTTGCCTTGCTGATAGCAGCCTCAGCAATACCGGGAACAATTTCACCCACTGCTTCAAGAGCAACTGCTCCGGGAGATGTAATTTTACCTTCTGTTGCTAATTGTGCAGCAGCTTCACCACCAGCACCAGCACCAGCTTGGCTAATAATTTCTGCACCAGTTCCAGCAACAGTACCAAGAGCCTTGTCACCCAATGCTCCCTTAACTGGAGCAAATAACCGTCCAGCAATACCAGCAGATAGAGCATCAAATGCACCAACAGCAATACCACGAGTTGCGGCATCATTACGTGCTTCTGACATTAGGTCTGGATTAGAGAAAGCTGCCTTTAACTGATCTGGGTCAGACGTGTTAACGCCTTTAGACGTAAGAAATTGATTAAGAGAACTTGCATATTCTGTCGCGGCAGAACCAACACCAACACCAGTAGAAAGACCAGCAGTTGCACCAACAGGTCCAGCAACAGCACCAAGCAAACCACCAATAAGACCAGTACCAATTGATGTTGCAGATGCAGGAATACTTTCACCAAGGACAGAAGGAATTACGTCAAGGTTTCTTGCAAGTGCAAGACCTGTCTCTTTCCACCCTTGAGCGTTTTGAATCTCTTCCATACCCTTACGAACTGATTCGGGCATAGCATATTGCTTTGCAGCTTCAGTACTAGCAGCAATATTAGCAGCAGCTTCTTCAGGGGTTAGAAGTCCAGTCTCAAGACCAAGAACATTTAGTCCAGTCTTTGCACCATAGTAGCCACGAGCAATAGCTTCTGGGACATCTCCAAGAGCCGTAGTGGTACGCGCTACAAAACCTTCAGCAGGAGGTTCTGGTGCTGCTTGTGGAGCAACTACAGGAGTTGGTTCTTGCTTTAAGATATCTCTTTTAATAGCAAGAGAAATCTGATCATCAGTCATCCCATCAGGGAATTCAACAATACCAATTCCCGGAATATCAACTTGTGTTGGCATACTATTTCCTAATGAGAGTTATTTAATTTATAGTACCAGTAGCAAGATTAAACTTTTTAACTGTATTTTCCTCAGTAGGAACCCCTATATTAAGTAGCTTATACAGTGTTGGGTTTTGCTGAAGTGATGCTTGATATGCTTTATTCACATAAGCATCTTTAGGGTTTTTCTCTTCATACTCCTTCTTTTTAGAAGACAAAAGACCGTCATATATTTTATCCCATGCAATTGCAGCCTTTTGTGCAGCTTCTTGAGCAGCAGGAACAAGAAGCTTAGAAGCATAGTCACGTGCCATAAACTGTTCAGTGGTATCAAACTCATTGTTTTTTGCTTGTTCTTTAGCCGTTTTAATTGCTGTTGAATATGCTTCTGAAGTCTGCACTATTGCTGGACGTTTATCTGTTGTAGCAGCGTTATCAACAGACCTTCCATAAATGGCATTACGTTGCTTTTCAAGATCCAATTTATCTGCTTCTAGCTTTGCCTTCTTAGCCTCTTCGCGTTGCTTTGCCATAAGAGCAACAGCACCCTGTCCAGACTCACCAAGAGCACCAAGGAAGTCTGGATTCTTAGATGCCATCATGCCAAGACCAAGCTGCAGTAAAGCGTCACTGAAACCAGCTTGTTCAAACAACGACTGAATACCACCAACAGATGGATTCTTTGCTACTTCTGTTGCAGTTTCCTGAATGGCCTTTTTGTCGTCCTTAGTAGGTTTATCATCCAATCCACTACGAAATGCAGGAGGAGTAACCGAAGGCTGCGAAGAAGTCGAAGGAGCCGAAGTTACCCTAGTAGGATCAGTACCCGCGACAAAGGCAGGAGTAGGAGTAGAATCCCTACCGATACCAGTAGGATCAACACCGCGAGGAACAATACCACCTGACTGATCAGTTGCAGTACCAACATTTGATGAAAGGGCAGAGATACCAGCCTCTCTAGCATTCATTCGATCTGTGGTTGCTTTATCAGCGGCCTCGGAGGCGGCAGTTGCTATTGCCTCTTCTTCCATCCTTTGTGCTTCAGGTCTACCATAAAGAAACTCTGTAAATGATGTTCCTTTTTTTACAGGATAAACTGGACCACTAGGAGGAGGAGCCATGCCAAGACCAAGGCGTTGACTCTGTATTTGGTCATCCCTTCTTGCTGCCTTATCCTTCTCTATAATATCTTGATTAACTTCTTTTTTATATTGCTGAACTGGAGTTGGTCCCAAATACCTTTTAAGTGTATCAATTAATCCAGTATTTTCTAAGTTTCTTGGGTCTGGACTCGACATACGAGTAAGTTCTGATGTTGCTGCAGTATCTTCTCCGGGTTTATTAGCAGATTTAACTTGGTCTACTTTAATAGCATCAGAACCGCCAAGATTTTCAGCCATAATAGATGCAGTACGAGAATCTTTAAGACTCTGCAGACTATCAAGACCACGAGCAACACGGTCTGCGTCTGGCTTTAACTTATATGCATCAATTTGAGATTGAGATGCTGCAGGAAACCCAGACGCTTCTCCTTCAGGACGAGCACCACCCGGAGCAATAGCAACAGGAAACCCAGACGCTTCCCCTTCAGGACGAGCACCACCAGATCTTAATCTTGCAAAGTAATCTTGTTTAGGTCTATTTTCTTCTGGTGCTTCAGGCGTATAACTCATACCACCGGAAGGTCTACGACCCGGAGTTAGTCCCTCTAGCCCAAGACGTGCTGGTGGTGCATCTGGACGAGCATTGAGTGGATCAGTATAATCCTTGTCCTTGGCGGGTGACCCACGCTGCGGAGCACCACCAGTTTCACCACTACCAATCAATGACTCAAGGTAATTGCCACGTTCAAAACCACTTGGAGCCGAAGATGCGTCAATAAAACCTTTGGCACTATTAACCACTGATTCAGGTGTAATAAAATCCTTCGTGGGATCAGAGACTGTAAACTCCTTAGCAGTATTCTTAATAGTTTCGCCAACACTTTTCTTTGGTGCAGCAGTAGTCTCACCAGACAGACGAGTTCTCACAATATCCGAGACATACTCTATTTCTGATGCTGGAACTAAATCCTTACGAAGCATATCGATAAGCTCTTCAGTGGAGATGTCAAAGTAGTTTGACACAACTGATTTACCATCAGCATATTTGGCAACACGTTCCAGTACGTCAGTCCTTGGAAGACGTGTCTTTGAAGAATCTACTGGTTTAAACAGAGAAGCAATGCTCATTTATTTTACCTTGTTCAATATCTTGGAGTCATACTGCCGAAACCACCCGGTGAAAATCCACCATAGCCACCGTAGAGCGACAAACCTGCAAGACCAGCACCAGCAATTTGCGAGAATGGATTTGCTTGTGGAGCAGTTGTAGTTGTCGTGCTGCTTGTTGGACCCGGTTGATAGTAAGAACCTTTAAGCCCAGCCTGTAGTCTAGCAAGGTTCTGATATGGCTGTTCACGTTGTTCAACAAAATTACCATACGCAAGATCAAGTCCACGCTGTCCCTGAGTCTGTTGCATCGCACCAGTACCAAGCATGGTATTGATATCCTGCACACCCATAGCCTGTTCCTGAACACCCTGCTGACCCAACAACTGACCAGCCTGTAGCTGCCTTGCCCGATCAGCGTTAGCCTGTCCCATAGCCCCTGTGAATGCGCTACTGTAGGCTTTCGACGTTAGATCACCAACGTTCTGCGTGTAACCACGTTCACGTTCTGAAGCCTGAATAGCACCACGAGAACCACCAAACGCACCCATCTGTGCAGCTTTACCCTGCTGTGAAAGACGAAGCTGTTCATTAGCCTTTGCCGATTCACGCAAAGCTGGGTCAAGAACCTGCTGAGTATATGGATTCATGTATTGCTGAATCTGCTCAGGTGTAATTGCCTGACCAGACTGTTCAGCGAGAGCCTGACCCTTTTGCAATGATGCAAGGCCAGTACCAGCAGAGCCACGAGCCATTTCCATAGCCTTAAGCTGATCTGGCGTAAACCCTTGGATACGCTGACCACCATACTGAGGCTGATTTTGATTCTGGGTATAAAGATCTTTTGCTGCGCCGTAGACACTTTCTGTCTCAGCAATATTTTTCTTATAGAAGTCCTCTAACCATTTAGGTACTTCTGTTTTTTGAATCGTTTGACTCGCACCGCCACAGCACATATTAAACTCCTAGCATATGTATATACCGCCTATGCGGTTTAAACCATTAAACTCAAAGAACCTATCTTTTCTCTCAACATCATCTCCACTGGAGACTCCGCATATGAGTCGAAGATCAAGGTTCTTCGCGTACTTCTTTAATTCTTGTATCAGCTTAAAAGCTATGCGTGATTTCCTGTGGTCAGGATGCACGAAGAAGAAACCCTCTGAAATAAACTTTTCTTTCGAATACCAGTATTCAGCTTCAATCCCAGCAATTACACCAATAATCTTATGGTCTTTCTCTATGAAAAATACCACACCTTCGATCACATGTCTACATACATATAGTAAAGTCTTGTCAAAGTCTACTTTTGGAAAGGTATCGATATAACTACCATGAAATTCATCTATTAAGAACCTCGTGATATCTAGTATGTTATTTTCTTGGGCCACCTTTACTTGCATTGCCTTCGGCCTTCTTCATCATCTGGTGTAGTTTACGAGCACCTTCCATCCTATCACCATTTCCCATGCCGCGCACTGCACGGCCCGTGAATACAAACTCTCCATCTGACAGTGCTGCTGGTGTCTTACCACCAATCAAAGCTGGGACACTATCTGACGTTTCTGTACCCGGACCCTTTACAAGACCACCGTTACGCTTCTTGTTCTTCTCGTCTGGTGCAATAACAGGTTCACGAAGTAAGATAGGCTGTCTGTTAGGGAAGTAGTTATACTCTGGCGTAAACGTACCATATGTAGAAATACCCATGTCATAGTAAGCCTTCTCAAGAGGCGACAATGCGGCATATTCTTCATCTGATAGCTTACGAGTATTAGGTGTAGTACCCGGTGCTACGGGAGTCGTTGTAGACTGAGGAACAATCGTTGGTATTGCCGCAGGTGCTGCTACAGGAGCGACAGGCTCAGTTGCAGCTTTCTTTTTCTTAGGTCTATCAGCACCCCCACCGCCACCGTTACCATACTGTTCACGGTATTGATCACGAGTTAAGTTACCATATGGTCCATAAGTTGACCTTGAAGCTAAATCAACTTCATCAGAAGTCATTTGCTTGTCGCGATTAAATTCCTTTTGTGCGGCAGAACTTGCACTAGTCAAACCTTTTCTCAATAAACTAGCAGGTGTAGGACCACCAAAAATTGAAGATACCAAACTTGCAAGACCAAGCGGTGGAGAAGCAACACCTACTGCTGTATTGATTCCATAATCTAAAGCCTTGTCACCGAATGAACGATTGTCTGTTGAATTTCCAGTAAATAGTTTCTTTCCAGAATCAATTAAACCATCTATAAAGCTAGATTGTACTGGTTTTGTTTCTTCTGACCCAACAGGGCTTGTAAAGGTATGGCGACCAATCTTAACAGCATCGTCTCTTGCAGACTCTTCAATAACACGTGCTTTGGTTTTTTCTGATGCTTCAGAATACGGACCAAGAACAGTATCTACATTGGCAAAATTTACTGCTCCACCTGTAATATCATTTTTACCTGACATTACCTCGTTAACAACATCCATAGCCTTTTTATATTGTGGGCTATCTGTAGAGATATTTAAAAGTTTTTGTGTACCTTCCTCTGTATTCCACGGACTATACTGATTCTCACTTTGAGTGATATCCTTAATAGATTTTCCATATGTACCAGCTAAAAATCTATTTAAGATTGAATTACCAACGGCATTCCAACCTTCTATTGGTTCTCCAGCCGCCTCTCCTATAATGGTACGAGCCATATAATCTTTATCAATATCTGTAATTTCTCTTTTAAAAGGAGTACCAGAACCTGCACCCATACCAGTTGAACCACTAGTTGGCATTGGGGCTGGAATACTTCTAAGATAGTTTCTTTCATTAGGATCATAAACATTCGACGGAATTCCACCCGGAAGCATACTTATACCACCGCCGCCGATGGAACGACCTACATCTTCCCCACCGCCACCCATACCGCTGCCACCACCGATGGGACGACCTACATCTTCACCGCCACGGCCCATACCACTACCGCCGCCAGTGCTACGATCACGATCAGGGCCGCCGTTTGTAGGATATCCACCACCACCACTCGCAGCTTCACTACGAAATGCAGGAGCACGATCACCATAAAGTGATCCACCGCCGCTAACAGGCCCGGCATTATTCCTAGCTAGGTTAGCTTCAATAGTCCTAGTTAACCTGTCAACATAGGAATCACCACCACTGGCTCCGGGGCTACCATTACCACCACTAGATTCACTACCACCACACATTATGCCACCACCGCTCTATCTGTTACACGACGCCAATTTGTACCATCTGAAAAGGCAAGTACTGCACCGCCAGTTTCATTCGACACATAGATAATTTCACCGGGTTGAGCAGCACTAGGAAGATCTGTCTTCACAAAAGAAGATACCCGTGCAATAGCACCCTTTGTCTGTTTCGTGCGTTCTATAACGTCAATCGTTGACTCTAGGATACGAACACTCTCATTCGCCCACGCAACTACACTGTCAGGACTAAGTAAGTTAGCTAATCTCATCTACGACCAACTCCAGATATATCAACACGAATGTCACCAACACGCCACCAGTTATCTACAGCATTTGATGAAAGCTTAATAGTAGCGACTCGACCTTGAGCACGAGTGTCAACCTTATCTGAAGACTCATCAAAAGTCAAAGTTTTCACTTGTTCGTCAGGTGAATTAGCCCACCTTCGTGTTTTGATTTCCATGTTAAGAGTAGAGCCAGACTCGAATGAAACGTCTGGAACAATACGAGAAATGTTTACTACGTTCTCGCCATCATCCACGTCGAACTGAGCACTTTCAAGATAACAGTCAATTGCTGCACCATCATCATTATAACCATCTTCATGGAAGTAGATATAGCCCGTATCGCCGTGTGCAGTATATCCACCAATACCGATTGGGTAGTTAAAGATGCTACCGTCAACCCAAGCAGTCCTTACAATATCACCAATGTACCATGTATTTTCTACATAATTATATGTGACATATCTATCAATTTCTGCACTTGTTGTATTTATACTTGGATAATACCAAGTAACTTCATTGAATCTTGAGTTCACAGCACAAGTAACAATTGGGTTACCAGACTTTTCAAGATCCTCGAATACATATCTGCTAACAGTACATGCTAGTTCTTTAGGTGCAGAACCGTCATACATATAAAACTTGTTGTTATTTGACATCCAGAAAGTAACGCCGTCTATTTCTGCCCATGCCTTACTACCAATCAAGCCACAGTTTGTACCAAGGATATTGAATCCGTATACTAACTCAATATCTCCAAGATAACGCATGGCGTAGAGAGATGTATCAGTCCAGATCAAATTCTGCACACGTGAAACACCGCCACCCATGATGACAGATCCAGACTGCAACGGAAATTCACCCGAAAGATTAGTTGCTGCAGGAGTCCAGTTTGCGTAGTCTTCTTGATCAGACCACCTTACAAGAGTAGGTGAATATGTATTGGTTCCATAATCATGAGTACCAAGACAAACAACAAATCTTTCAGGCGTTACAAAACTATAGTCACTTCTATCAGGACCAGTTGATATATACGTTGCCCTATTTGCTATAACACCATCCCATACATACAACTTTCCAGCATAAGGATTTGCAACTACATAACTACCAAACCTAGATATGGACCAAGTACGTGGATTTGATGTAATAGAAGATGCAGTTCGAGCAGTTCCCCAAGTAGATAAACCCCAACCACCGACACCCCAACCAAATTGGTAAGAACCATATTCAGCACCAATTGAAAGTTCATATTGATAGGTAATATCTCTTGACGCACTTTCTGTACTAGTAGCATTAGATGTGTGTGTAACTGTATATGTATTAACCGTTGGTACTGCGGTAACTAAATATGTACCACTTAGTGTAATACCACCGATAGAAGCAGATTGAGCAGAAAGTATAACCGTATCGCCAACTGATCGACCATGACTATTATGAGTAATAGTAACAATAGGAGATCCATTTGTAGCTGCAAGTGTTGTAGCTGTAAGCGTACCAGTACTATCCAACGGTGTAATGTTTGTTACAGTATCTGATGTATCAGCAATGTAAAGTTTCTTGTTTGTTCCTATTGAAAGAAACTTTTTACCAGTAGTATCAGAAAATGATATTAATGTACGACCCTTGCCAGTTATAGATGACGTACTAAACTTTGTCCAACCACCAATCTTCTCTGGCTTACCACGGAAAAACCGCACGTTTTTACCATCCGACCAGAAACCTTCTGAAGTCAGAGATGGAGAATCTTTAAAGATACCAGCCGATGCGGGTAGTTTTTTAAGCACTATGCAAACCTATTGTAAGCTTCTTGTAATTTCGTATCGTACTTGTTTTTTGCATAAGCAGGGCCATTGTAACCCTTCGCGAATGAAGCCCAATCTTTACTCTTAACGTGCTTTAGTAGGTTATTGTTAGAGATGAAATTTGCCATGTGTTGCAACTGATACAACTCTGAAGCCATCGCCTGTTCAACCATTGCTTCTGGAGACTCTGCACCAGCAGCTACGTGATTAGATCCTAGAACTTGACCAAGACCCCAAGACGTAGCCATTAGAGCTTCCTTTGGTGCTATATTATACGCTGTTTCAATCTCTTTGTATACAGCGTCTGATCCCTTTGGATATGGCTTCTCACCCCACTTAGGATAAGCAAGACCAGCAGCAATAGCTTCTGCCAGTTCTGCAGGTTTGTCTTTTAAGATCCTATAGAACAAGTGACGCTCAAACAACGCCTTTGGTCTACCAGCTTTATCGAATCCATCACCAGCCGACTCAACGGCAAGTACGGCACGAAGAGCAGCTACTTCTACTTCCATAGTACCAGCTACTTGTGCTACATCGAAGTCGTTTAAACGTGCAGCAGAACCTTTAAATCCATTCATAAATCAATCCTTTGGTGTCGAGTTGTAGATCATGGCGTCCTTCTTCTGAGAACCAGAAGAGCTACCAAAGTAAAATGCAATGATACCGCCCCATGCAGTCTGTAAAGCTCCAAGCAGTAACAACAATGCCTCGTTGCCAGATGTTGGTAAACCATAGACTAACATATATAGCAAAATAGCAAAGAATCCAACAGTCACTGATACTGCCAATGCACGAGGAATCCAGTCACGTGTTTCTTTTTGAAAGTCACGCGCTGACTTCCTATCGTCTGCTGAAATACGTTCCAGATCAATGTCCAAAGATTTCATTTGTACTTTAAAGTCTGTATCAATCTTCTTAATCGCAGCAAGTTGTTCTGGAGTTGCAGAGGCCATTGCAGCCTTTAATTCAGCTTCTGTTGAGTCTTCTGTACCAAGCAGTGCCTGAGACAGTGCTTTCGTAGCAAGTCCAGCCAGTGGGCCTCCTAGAGCCGTGGCGATGCTAGGTGCAATAGATCCAAGTAGTGGCCCGAATGTTTTAAGCAGATCCATCTTTTCCTCCGGTTGATTTTGATCCTAACATAATACCCGATAGAGTCCCTGTTAGGAATGTAGCAATTGGTGCAATTAGTTTAAAGAACTCTTGATCATTTGGTGCTTGTCCATCAATCGGCTGTACAACAAAAATCAAACTATATAGCACCGCAAAGACAGTTCCCGTCAGCGTCAAACACAGGCTGATGCCAATAATAAACTGCAAAAGAGCGTGTAGTTCATCTTCCTTAATCGTCATCGCGCTACGGCTCCACATGGGTCTTGTTTTAAAGTATCTGCGGAACAAGTGCCAGAGGCCGTACAAATGGGTGGGTTGCACTCAGCGGAATCCCAATTTTTAGGGTCTTGACATGGGTATCGGTAGCGGTCCTCGCATCCAACTAAAAAAATCAACATGGCTATAACGATGTACTTCATTTGTGAGTAAACAATACAATTCCAATTGCAATGCATGTGGCAAATATAATAACAGCACCAATCAACCAAGCACCCATGATTAAGTCTTGGCGGGTTTCTTCGGCTTCACGCATCGCTGCTGCTGCGGCACGTGCTGCTTCCTTACGCATCTCTGTTACTTCTTTTTGTATACTAGTCCACGCTGCAATACCATATGCTCCAACAAACAGGTTACGTGTATCTAACTGTAATTGCTGTGCTTTTGCCTTTAAAGTATAAAGCTTAATTGCTTCGGCTTCATACTCTGCTTGGCTTTGAAATAGCTTTTTCTTACGCTTACCCGAAGTTAATTGTGTAATCTGGGCAATTCGCCCGAACAAGCTACCAACCTTCTCGGCAACGTCGAGCATCTCGTGACCTGAATCTACCGCACCCTTGATGCCATTATATAAAGCAGTTGCACCAGCAATGAGGGTAAATGGGTCCATTATTTATCTGCCTTGTTATCTAAACGGTCAAAAATTTGCCTACAAATATCTTTGATTTCCTTCATGCCTTCAGTGAATTCATCGCGACGAATGTATTGTGTTGGTAATACCACTTCGAGTCTGTGTACATCACTGCGTAGTTCTTTCATCGCGGACCATAATTCATGTGCAAACCAACCAAGTCCAGCCAACACTAAACCACCTGAAAAGTTAATTAGAGTTTGTAGATCCATGTTTATAAGCCCTAACTAGGTGACCAAGAGGAATATACAACAACTCTTCCATCTGTAGACGTATGAGCCACTGACACGCTAGTAGTTGCAGTTGTTGTTGAAAAATTATATGCAAGACTTGTAACTGCGTTAGTTCCTTGGAAGTTTTTAACTGGCATTTTTGTTAATCCACTCCATGTAACAGCTTCCCATGTTCCATAAGAACCATTGAATGAACCAACTGCAAGGCCACCTTTGACTTGATTGATTGAGAAAACATCATTAGCTGCACCAGCATCACCTCCAGCCGTAGAGTTAAATGTTAAATTAAGCCACGGCAGCAAAACAATAGCGACATTATATATTTCATTTTCATTCCTGCCGTTTGTAAATTTAACATCTACAGTTGTTCCTGTAGGAATTCTACAAACAGTATGGTCTGTTACCGAATATGCAGATGCATTTCCGTCATTTGATACACCATTACTTGCTTTATAATTTGTAGTATTTCCTAAGTATGTAGTAGAATTATTTACATAAATTGTATTTGGATACTGAGTTCCAGTAGATGCATCACTGTTTCTAGCGGAAACGATCATCCAACGATATGGTGACGGTGGTGTAGTAAGAGTTAGTGTTGCTGTTGCCCCACTTGCAATATTACCAATAAAGCCTTCTTTATACGTTGGATCAGGCAACACCAATGCATTATGACCAAATCCTCTAGCTGAAGCTGCTCCAAATGATCCTAATAATGGCATTTTAATCAAACTTCACTTGTGACGCGAGTACTACATATGTAGGGGCAGAAGTTGCTTTAATAATGGTATAAGAATATGAGTCATTAGCACTTTCACTTCCAGCAGTGGGTGCTGTGCCGCCTTGCCATTTCGGCGTAACTGCTGCTCCATCAATTTGTACAGCAGTGTTATAATATGCTGTAGCACCATTATTAACTACCATAGTGACAGTAATTATATCACCAACTGCCATTAGTGATGCCAATGTAGCTGTGGCACTACCACGAATGTTAAGAGTCCAATTATTTGCAGTTGTTGTCGTAACATACCATACAGACTGCGTTAAAACGTCATAGTTCATCGTGGATGCCCACGTAACTGTACCATACGTGCCGTCTTCAACAATATTAGGAATCTTCAAAGCTGCTGTTGTGGTGTTTCCTGTTATGCCTACAGTATCAATTGTTGCGCTTGTGATTGTTGGGCTTGTAAGCGTCTTGCTTGTAAGAGTTTGTGTACCAGTAAGAGTTACAACTTCAACACCATTGGCCTGTACAATCCCAGATCCTTTTGAAGCAATATTTACAGACACGTTTGTGCCGCCACCACTAGCAGCAACAATTGGAACACCAGTAAATGTAGCCGTGTGTGTACCGCTCTGTGATCCAGTAGTTGTTATTGATGTACCATTGGTAGTTGCAGCAATATTAAATGTAGTCGCATTAATGTACTTTACAAAATATGTAGTACCAGAAACAACACCTGTTGGCAGTGTACCAGTAGATGTAAACACAACTGGAGTACCAGATGGCGGTGTTGCAGCGACAGTGACAACAGCAGGTGCTGCAATTGTCATCGTTGCAGTTACTGCAGGAGATGCTGCGTTTGATACGGTTAATTCATTCACTGCGCTTGTAACAGTGTCCATGACAATAAGCTCATTGCCATTGGCGTCAGCAATAAATCCACCATCAGAAAATCTAGGTGCAGTAAGTGTTTTATTCGTGAGAGTTTGTGTTGCTGTTATCGACGCAGGGTTATTGACTAATTCGCGAATATCAGTTCCATCACAGTAAACATAAGCTTTTGTTCCTGTTGCTACATCAACACCAGTCTGTCCTGATACCTTGACTGTAATAGTTTGACCACACGAGTTATGAATAATATAAGGACGCTCATATGCTGGTACGTTATATGTAATAGCTGCTCCAGCAGAGCCAGTAAATTTATAAACTAGGTTATGATAAGAGCCAAGAGTATAATCAGTTACAGTTAATGTCTGTGGTGTAGATGTGTCGGATATTTCCAAATAGGAAGTAGTAGCACCTTCGAGCATTTGAAGGTTTTCATTAGTGATGTCACCCCAAGCATTGGAATTTTCACCAACTGCCATCAATTCCATTCTTAATGGTGTAGACTGCGTACTAGCCATTTTTTAAATCCTTAATCACCCTGTGCATTTTTTTCTAACCAAGCTTCTGACCCAGAAGATGTAATGTCAATCCAAGATTCAGATGAACCCGCACTTATAGGATTCCATGTCTCTGTATCAGTTAGGACTACTTCAGTCCAAGATTCTGTTCCACCGCTTGACGTAGCAGACCAAGATTCACTATCACCAGTAGACAATAAACCCCATGTTACAACATTGTTACATACAATATTTAACTGTACACCAGATGGAATTACATTCGCAGCAGCGTTTACGACTACTGTACCATTATCAAATGAAGCAGAAACACCAAGTACATCAACTTGAATGGCGAGTTCTATTGTAGGTGATCCTACACTAATAACAATTCCATTGCAAGTAACAGACTTATTAGCGTCAGCAGTTAGTACAACTGTACCAATATTGATACTTAATCCAGTATTTATAGGAAGCACAGTAGCACCTGCAGTTATTACAGGTGTACCTAAGTTTAATGTTCCACTTACGGAAGTTGGCAATACATTTGCTGTTCCCTGTATAGTGCTAGAACCAACAGAGAATGATGCGCTTAAACCAGACGCGAATATATTTGCAGCACCTGTTATTACAACGGAACCAGTATTTATTGTCATGCCTGAATTAATAGGCAGAACTGAAGCACTTGCGGTAACAACTGGTGTTCCGACAAATGATAGTAGGCTATCTAAAGATGGAAATACAGTAGCACTTGGATTTCCTGCTTCAAAAGCAGTAGTCTCAAATGCTGATGATTCAAATGCTAATGCCATTACACCTCAAGTGCTTTTAGCTCTTCCACCGTCGAGCACGTATCCACGACCTTGGTGATGTCGCGCAGCCGCTGCTTCTCTGCGACAATGGCTGCGGTATCTGCATTGCTCTCTAATGCACGTTGGAACGCTACGTCCTGCGCGGCGAGTAGTGGCTCACGCTCTGCCCGTAGACGGTCCTTCGTGATGTCCTTGGCCTTGGCGATGTTGATCGTGATCATGCTTCGTCTCCGGTATTCTGTGCGGCAAACCATGCCTCATGCCCCATACCCGTCCCATCAGGCGATGACATATCTGCCTCCCACGCATTGCGGAACGTGCGGTCAGATGGAATGTCGGACACGTCTACGATCTTAAATGGCTTACCAGCAGGTACGTCCTTGGCAGCAATTTCCTCAATGGTCATCGTCTCAAGAGCCTCTGGAGCGGGGATGAGGATGGATACTCCACCGTCGTCGTTTGGGTAAATAATACGGTTCATTGTGTGTCCTTACCTAAATATCGCGGCACAAATAATTGAACTGTCGTTGTATGAATTTCCGCTAGTGTCACCGTTACTAATTGTTATTGCAACCGTAGTTTGAGTTAATATATTAGTTGCTGTTAATCCGTTTGTTCCTGCGGCTTGTTGCATTGGGGTCAATACTGTTGAATAATTTACATCCGGCATCGCAAATGCCAAATTAATACCGTACAATCCAACACCATTGTCAGCAACACTTGTAACACCGCCACTGCCACGGATAGTACAGAACCCAGCCGTGTTGGTCGTGCCATTAAAATTAACCCACGCACGACAGCCGTATGCCCTTGCTGCCGAGCCGTAGCCGGAGTTGAATGCGAAATCTCCGCTTGAATTAATCACCGCCCGTGAAGTAGCATTAGTATAAAAGTCAATAGTCCCGCCAGTGCCGACAATTTGACCAATTTGTAAATTAAAATTATTTGTTGTGTTAAATATACGAGCATTATTCGCGGCGCTTACATCAATAACCAACCCAGTTGATGCGTCTGGGTTATGGAATGTAACCTGTCCACCCTCTGTAGACACAGGGCCAAGAGTGAGTTCCCCAGCTACGTGAAGTTTAGTGCTTGGCGTCGTTGTCCCAATCCCGACATTGCCAGACGAGTCGATACGCATAGCCTCCGCACCGCCCTCAGTGAAGGCAATCGTATCAGCGGCAGGGAAGAAGATGCCCGTGTTGGTGTCGCCAGTTGTGGTAATTGCTGGGAGAGCCGCAGTACCTGCCCTAAATTCAATATTCCCGCTCGTATTGGCGGTCATCGCCGTAGTCGCACCGTTATTGCCAACCTTGAACGCGATGCTGTCGGACGTGCCGACACCACTTGTTGATTGAAGCGTGAGGGATGAAGACGCAGTCGTTCCACCAATAAGAAGCGGCGTTGTTGTAGATGTTGCAGATGTTACTGTTCCACCAAAATAGTTTGGCGCAGTCCCGGCAGCGTAGAATCCATACGTAGTGCCGCCGCCCGTGGCGGTGTTTATTCCAGAGTAGAACCCGTAAGCCGTTTTACCCGCCGTTACTGCGGCGGTGTCGTCAGCGAAATGTCCGTAATTGTTAGTGGCCCCGATTAGGCTGGATCTTGCATTAAACCCATACTGCTTTGTAAATGTAGCAGTCCCTAGTCCAGACTGAAAAGCGCGAAAGTGGTGTAGCTCACCCAAAGTACCAGATGCCGCGCTGGCATTCGATGCAAAATAAAACGCAGCACCAGTTATACTTGATTGAATTTGCCCGTCTAATTGGATTCCAAAAGCATTAGTGGTACTACTAGTTAGGTTTTTTGATACCCGTATAGTATTACCAGACTGTGATGTTGTCCCAATCCCAATCTCACCCGACGTATTAATCGTCATCGCCGTAGTCGCACCGTTATTGCCAACCTTCAGCGCAATGCTGTCGGACGTACCGACGCCCGATGTTGATTGCAAAGTCAACGCTGAAGAAACTGCCGTGCCACCAATAACAGCAGGAACAGTTGCAGAGGTAGTAATAGTTGGCGTTGCAATGGTTGGTGACGTAAGTGTTTTATTTGTAAGTGTTTGCGTGTCAGTAAGTGTAGCTACACTTGTATTTATACCAAGCGTACCACTGGACAATAGAAGATCACCAGAAACAGCAATTTCTTCAGCAGCACCTGTACTTGCTGTAGTCCTACCTACAAGCTTACCAGTTGCCAACTGCAACGTATGTTCAGCGTTCCAATTAGAAGGCTGTACAAGTGTTGCGTCAACACCGTCTGACTTTCCTGAATTAAATGCATGTTTTAGTGATATTGCCATTATGCCAACCTAATAATAGCCGTCGCTGCTGCTGCTGCTGGGAATACCACAGTAAATGTTCCATTCGTTGCTGTCTGATCAGTCGTAAAGTCTAATACTGCAATTGCTTTATTTGTTTTTGAAGAATTATAAATTAAACCATAACGAGCAGTAAATGTTGCTGTTGTCCAAGCTGTATCCGTAAAGTCTACAATTGCAGTTGAACTATCAAGGGAAATTACAGCACCAGCCAATGTATTACCACCAGCAGTATAATTAGTTCCGCTACTAGATACTTCATTAGTAGAACTATAAGCCGTAGTTGATGCTGATAGAGAAGCTGCACTTGTATAAAGTGCCAACTTAATTACATCAGTGTCAAGATCGTGAGTCCCACCAAGGACTTCTGTTTTAAATGAATTACAAACTGCACTCGCCATTAGATAAGACCCTTAGTTTTAAACTCGTCAGATGAGTTTCTTGTTTCCATAAGTTGCAAACGCTGCATTGCCTCAGTATAACTTGTTTTGTACATAGTTAAAAGGTCTGGCGCGGCTTGAAGATAAATAGCTCCTTCGTACACACACGCAGCAAATAGTACATCTTCTGCGTTTGTTCCAAGCCACGTAGTTGCTGCTGTAACAATAGAGGCAGGGCTATACGTGTATGAAATTTCAACAGCAGACGCAGCAGACGGTGTTGGTGCTAGGAATATAGTATTAGCATCCCAATGAGCATAGTATTTTGGTGTACCTGTAGTTGCAGAATTAGGTGTGTATTCGCGAATAAAGCTTTCTGCACGAAGTTCAAGAAAGTCTCCTGTGTTTAAACGGATATATCTTACAACCAGACAGTCTGTTGGTAATCCAAGATATGGATCAGATGCGATAAGATTGGCAGTTGCGTGTTTTCTAAACAGGCGAAGATCGGACTCACGAAGAATCCGATTTTCTGCATTTTTAATGATTTGATCTAAATTCGCGGCAAGTTCCGTAGACTCGTTGTTCAACCAGCTTACAATACCAGCTTTTAAAGTTGTATAGTTCATGGTCTACCACCTGCTGTGTGCGGAAATGCTGCAGTATATGCTGCATTACTTGATGTCTGTATTGGTGTATCTTTACGCGGATCTCTTAGAGGCTTAGGATCTCCAAGATCTTTATGTCTAGGTTCTAACTGAGGATGCTTTTCCTCATAGCATGATTCGCACACAACCATGTTTGTCCACTCCTTCTTGAGAGTGACCTTCTTATACTGCAATCCGCAACGATCACAGATACCAAGATACATGTTGCTAATAGAACTCATAATTACCTACGCCGCATGGATGGATACATAAATGTACTAGTACGATCACGATCCCCTTCCATTGCATAGTTCATATTACGATCAAACTCTGCAAGGAACGAAGGCCAAGCTGGTGCAGATGCTGGTTTCTTAAGTGCCAACTTATATGTCAGACCTGAAATAATAGCTGGAAGAAGCTGATCAGGAACATCGATAGTGTTGGTATAGTCACCAACGTCTTGGATCTTACGCTTCTTTTCAAACTTAACTGTATATACAGCATCAGGAACGGGCCATAGATACAGAACAATTGCGTCTCTTTGCTTATCTACATAATAAGTAGACGGAGTACCTGTTGATGTTTTGTCTGGAATTACAGCATAATCACTATATGAATAACGAGTTAGCTCAATATCAGTAGAGCTTACTGTAACAGTCACATTCATAATATCAAGTGCGTTTGCATCTAATACATATGTAGCGGTAGACGCCACAGTAGAAATTGAATCCTTCTCAGAAATAAATGCAAAGAGATTTCTATTAGAGAATTCTCTGAACAGAAGGTTTAAACTTCTACGCGCTGATTTAAGCTCATGACCAGTTGGTGTAAGGACTCCAAGTGGCTCATAGGCTTCAGCAATAATGTCATCCACAGTAAGATTGAATGTAGATGTTCCTGAAGTCGCCATTTAAAATTCCTTATTGAGAGTTGACTTTCCTCATTTCGAGGATAATCGTATAACGGTCACCAGATGCAGCACCAACGGTGGTAAACTTAATGTTACCATTCTTTCCAGCACCAGCATTATTCTTAATTCCACCAAAACGTGTAAAGTCAAAATTCATGTTGTTGTCTGGCAATGTGAGAGCTACTACAGGCGTAGTTGCATCAAAAAGAATATCTACACCCATACCCTGATTCATAAAATCGACTCGTTCAATGTACAATTCGTCGCAAAGATAGGTAGATGCAGTAACCTTTGTCACGGCGGCTTCACCAACACCATCAGAGATATTGGTGAATTTCATAATGAGACGTGTCTTGCTATCAAAGATAACTTGAGAAGTTACTGCATCTGCCATTTTGTTTTCCTATCTTATATTACGAAACTGCAGCACTGAATGGCGTAATAACACTGCCCGAACCGAGCAAGTTAGCACGAACCACAAAGATACCAGAAGCGACATCGGTTACCTCAATGTACGAACCAGCAAGGCCACCCTGCGTAGAACCGTTCATTGTAAGCGTGTCAGATGCTGGAAGCGTACCGAAGTTAACGCCAGTCGTACCAGCAACACTTGCTGTTCCAACCATAACGTCAGTGGCATTTGCCACCTTAATGATATCACTGTTGCTTGTTACGCTAACTGTTACAAGGAAACGATACATAGCATTTGTACCAGTTGCTGCAGGAAGAGTAACAGTCGTGCCTGAAGCAACACCAAGATTGATAATACGACCGCTATGTGATTCCTGCGTAACATCAAGAGTAGCGGCTTCCGTCAAAATATTTGCGTCAGTGCCTGTAATAAATCCAGCCTTAGATGTAACTGGACCTGAAAAAGTAGTCGAACCCATTGTAGTCTCCTATTGCGTTAAATTGTACTGTCTCGCAAAGTCAGCCAAGGCTGTCAGTACAAGTTGAAAAAGGGGGAGAGATTTTTCCCTCCCCCTGTAGCCTATTAGACGCCCGGCGAACCGTAGACGGCACGTGGGTTAGACCAACCGAACGAATACCGCTCAGAAGCCTTGTAACGCACGTTGCCCGACTCAAAGTCACCTTCCATTGCCGTCTTAAGCGCACGACGCTGGAACATCTTCATGCCGTCTGGGCAGTCAGTCTTGATGAACCACGCATCTGGATCGGTGAGGTAGTTGTTGACGGTGTAGCCACCACCAATAACGCCAGTCGAAACGATTGCGTTGACATCATTGTCTGCAGAACCCGGACGATATTCCGTCTTGAGGAGACGCTCTGCAACGAACGTCAATTCATTAGGAATGATCAGACGGGAAGCCTGAAGAGCGATTGGAAGGCCACGATCATCGACGAAATCGCCGATTGAGATCAAAGCATTTTCCAGTGCCGTTTCAGAGATGTCTGCAGCAGCGCGGTTCGACAGTGTACCACCACCCCAGAGAGGGTGATCAGTGGCGCAGAGAGTCTTACCATCGCCACCCGTGTAGCCAGACGCAGCGAAGGCGTTGTTCAGCACAGATGCTGCCTTAACCTGCTTCGAATGGGCCATAGAACGGGCAAGAGCCTTCGTGTAGCGAGTTGCAAGAGAATCATAGAGATTATCTTCCATTGCCTCTTCCGTGATCTGGAAGCCGAGGGCAATCGTCTCATGGTTGTAGCGAGACACCCACGATTCAGCAGCTTCGTCATAGGAAATTCCCTGACCTTCTGCCTTCGTAGGAGCAGCACCAAAACCGACGATCAACACTTCTTCTTCAAAAGCACGATCAGAGGTCATTGCGTCGAAAATCGCAGCGTGTTGATTCTCGTAACGCTTATACTCAATGCCAAAGAGAGCATGGAGGCCGGGTTCAAGTTCCCGGAGGATTTGTGCGCGATTAATCATTGTTCATTCTCCCTATTAACGAGCATACAGGTGTTCGTTGATCAAGACGATCACTTCTGCCTGTGTACCATTTGCTGTTCCAAAAGCGGCTCCCGGTGCTGGTACAAGACCAATCAAACGGAACCCAGCGTCAGTGCCGACAGTGGATGTATCAAGCATCGCACCAGACACGCCAGTGATGTCACTTGCAGTACCAGCGACATGATCGCCAGTCGTGCCAACATCAGCCTGTGTCAAGTAGTCTGAAACACCATCGTCATAGCAGGAGAACAAGATATCAGGATCATCATAGACAAAAGCCTTGATGTTTGTTGCACTTGCTTCACCAGTCCAATAGCGAGAGAACTTCGTCTCACCTGCGGAGTTGACATAAGAGACACCTCCGAAGATACCAACCATAGTGTCACCAGCCGCTGCAAGGTTGATATAACCCGAAACGATTTTTACTGGAGCACCAGTGTGGATTTTAGTCGTGTACGCAGCAGAAATAAGGTATTCCTGTGCGCGAATTACACCACCCGAAAGGTGGCGGTGGGGCTTAAAGCCATAAGCAGCCATTTTTTAACTCCTAGTTAGCTGTGGCCCCGAAATTAAATTAATCATCAAATTTATTTTTCCGAGTGCCACGAGTTGAGGTTGATTTACGCTCCCTCAATAAAGGCATAGAAGGGTGCTGTTCGCGCATCATATCGTTGTCAACTGCTTCTTCTTGAGTACTAGTCTTTCCAGCATAATAATCTCTACGAGATTCATTATTCTCAAAGCTGTTCTTCATGAGAACCAAATCACCGATACCAATTGCTCCAGTGTACTTTCCATCCCCTACAGAAGGACCATCAAAACCGGAATGTTCGTCCTGCATAACAGGAACCCAGCCTTCCCGGCGACGGCTGGATAAATTCTTAGCGTCATCTTCGTTTCGAATTGCTACTCGAATCCAACGATATTCAACATCGTCACTGTTAGGTGTAGGCATATCAAGGACGGAAGGTGGACGGTAAGTCTTCTTGCGAGAAATCTCATCTCGTGTTTTACGGGCTGGTTGCATTTCAATATCCCTTATTTTAAATAACGCGCATATTCGGCAAGTGGAACGCCAAGCTTATTTGCCATCTGTACTTGTGATGGAGAAAGCTTAATCTGGCGGCTAGTGGAGCCACGCGAAACCCCAGCTACTTGCTGCGAGGATGATTTAACTGCGGCAGTCTTAGGTGCTTCCTTCTTTGCAAGGGAAGGAAACTCTTTATAAAGCCGATTATTAAGTTCCTCGTAATAGTCATCTGAAGAAGGATCAAAACCTTCCGACTTCAGACTCGCATCAATGGCATAGGCAGCACCTGTCTTTGCGACATCCTTACCAAACCATTCATTCTTTGAAGCCCAATCAACGGCACGTTCATCTGGTCCGTTTGATCTTGGCCTCTGTACAGGCTCTTCTACAGCGGCTTCCCGCTTAAGACGACCCTTAAATCCCTCAATGTCACGAAGCTCTGCCTTGAGATCTGTAAGTCGGTCAGTAGCCCTGAACATCTCATCAGTGTCACCACTGTCATAAGAGTTCTTGTAAGTAGTCTGGATTTTCTCAAACTCAGACTTAATGGCCTCTTCACGAGCAGAAAGTGCAGCCTCGTTAGACCTGATCAAATTAGTATGGGTTTCTTTATAAGATCCCATGACTTCGTTTAAACGGTCTTCTAGTTCTTTGTTCTTACGTTCAGCCTCTCGACGTTTCCAAACTTCTTTTGAAATACGCTTACGAACACGTTCACCGTACTCGTCGAGATCTTCATTGTCAGAATCTTCGTCTGAAGTATCCGCAGGTTTCTTATCTTCCTGCTTTACTTCTTCTTTGTCTTCTGGCTCTATCTTAGATAGCTTGTCGCGAAGTGGTTCTGTTTCGAGAAACGGAGCCTTGTCGTCAAGCTCAATAATAGTGTCTTCTGTGTCAGTTTCTAACTGCATGGTACTCCCCATGTGATAAAATTGCAAGAGGTAACGTTATACCCGCTTGATCTTTGCCTTGATTTCTTCTGGAATGACTGCAAGAATTTCTTCGTCATTCATGAGACGATATTCCTTGCCATCAAGTTCGATGCGTGAACCAGCATAACGACCAAAGATTACGTGATCACCAACTGCTGCCCAAGGATCATTCATACCAAGGTCTGGACGATTGTAGGCAAGACTTCCTAGCCTTACGATCTTTCCAACACTTGTAAGGTTTCGCTCATTTGATTTAGCCATATCAGGGATATGGATTCCACCAGCAGTGACATTCTGGATGTCAGAAACCTCAATAAGAATACGCCAACCACATGGCGTAGGTAAAAGTTCTTTACTCATCTTCTTCGTTCACCTTGACTAGAGATTTAATCGAGTCTATCGACATGTTTAAACCCTTGAGAACGCCAATTCTGAACCTGTAATCTTCCATTGAGGAAACATTTCCTGAATAAACAGACTCTTGCTGACCAATAATGTCTTTGCGAATTCTTTCAAGCAAGTAATAAACAAATGTCTCTACGTCAGTATTTTTATTCATCTGAAATAGAATCATTTATTGCTTGGTGCATCAGATGTTGAAGCACACTAATTCCAAATACGTATTCCTTTAGGTCAACAGTAGAACCAAAGTTTATTAGATTACCTTCTGTAGTACGGGCTATGCCGACTATCCAGCTAACAGGACCAACAGAGTCTAAACCCTTAATAAGATCTTCCTTGATCTTTTCATGGTTCTCTTGTTCTGTCTTAGGCTCTTCTTTTGGAACTACTTTAAGTTGAATTACAGTATCCGTCATTTTGTTCTCACGTTTTAACACTATATATCAAGTAATCATATAGTATTTTAAACGCAATACTTTGGCTAACGAAAGTATATACTGTATTAACGCTTTTTCTTCTTACCAGCAGCTTGTAGTGCGATAGCAACCATTTGCTTACGTGACCGAGGCTTTCCACCCATGCCACGTTCTTTGCCAGTCTTCTGATTATCGCGCATCAGTTCCCTGATGTTTTTAGATACATCTTTACCCAAGGGCATTATTTCATCTTTCCCTTAACCATACCGCCATAACGCATCATCTGATCCGACATTGGAGGCATTGGCATCTGTGGCGACATAGCCTTCTGCATGGGCTTAGGAGCCATTGCAGGACGAGCCTTACCACGGAGTGTCTTTGGTGCTTTACCCGTCTTAGCAGCCATCCCTGCCTTACCTGCGACCATCATACTGTCGTCGGCGTTGGCAACCATACCGCCACGCTTGTAACCCTTACCAGTGACGCAACCGCCACCCTTCATTGCTTTACCCATTCCACGCACTTTACGTACTCCCTTTTCGATTTGATGAGACATTGAACTACGATTGATCATCGTTAGCCTTTTTTACGATTCTTCTTTTGAGACTGTGGTACAGATTTACCTTTAACAGAGCCGCCCTTTTTAAAGCCGCGCATTGGTGGACGTGGACCACCCATACCACTACCTAGTGCACCAGAACCCGGCATTGGCATAGCTGGACGTGGACCACTCGCCGGAAATGTATTAAGCCCAGCACCAATCATACCAGCCATACCACCCTTTACAGGATTACCAGACCCACTACCCCCAAAGCCACTAAAACCAGCACCACCAGCACCAGCACGTGGAGGCATTGGAGAGCGTGGAGGCATATTTGCAACCATTCTTGGATCAGCTATTCTCATATTATTCCCCTAAAATATTTAAACTACGATTTATCACGATTAGCACTTCCATCTTTTACGAGCTTGTCTAAGACGACTATTCGGATTGTTTGCTGCTTCTGGAAAGTCGCGCATCTGACCAGCAGATCTAGCGCAATAAGACTTCCTACGTTTTGCACGAGCAGGACTTGGATCAGATTCAGTTACGGCAGTTTTTAGTTTAGATCCGGGGTTAGCACGACGATATGCTTTAACACCCTTCTCAGTCATACCCGCACCAGACTTCGTAGGAAGGAAATTACCAGACTTAACTGATGTCTTAATACCCATTCCCTTTTTACGCATTAGTCACCTGCGGTATTTTTAATAAGAACAAAGATAAACATACTTGAACAAGCGTTATTATTTCCAGTGCCTGTAGCCTGTGCTTCCAATGTAGTCTTTTCCGGGACAGCAAGTGGAAACTCAAAAACGTAGTCTGCTACACTGTTATTCACAGTAGTAACAGCAGCAGTGCGACGGATATCATCTGTTCCGCGAGTCATTAAACGACCTGTTACTGGACCTGTTCCTGATGCTTGACCAGACGAGAATAATCCCTGTGTTATATAAGCGGTATATCCTGCTGGAACTGTAAAACTTCCTGTGATACGAGAGTTATAATTAAATTGAATAACGTCATAAACTGTTGCTGGGACACCCGCTGTCACAGTGCCAGTACCAAAATAAATAGTTCCGGCAGCAGAATCCAAAGATCCAGCAGTAACAACATAGCAGTTATTTATATGCAGATATGAATTTGTAGTTGTGACAGCAGTTTGACCATTTAGTGTCACAGTTTCTGAAATTACATTGTGATTTGTATCCAGTCCTTCAAGATAAACGGTTCTTGCACCAGTTCCATTAGATGAATCATCAGTACTACTTGAACTTACTGATAATTGTAATGCTGCTGCTGGAAATGCAAGAATTCCACCATGAGGCCACACTGTTTCAAGATCAGTGTCTAGGTCAGAGTTATAACCAAAGACAACATAGCTTTGATGCCACGGGATTTGACCACGAGCTACTTGAAGCTCAAACGGCTCTGTTTTACCTGTTTTAGTAATAGATGCTGGTGCAATACTCATTATTGAGTTCCTCTATTTGCTATAACAGTTGCTAGGTCTGCCCTCATCTGCTCACGATCAAGCTGTCCTTTTTGCTGCAGCTTTGCAACTTCAATGGAAAGCTTGTCTTGATGTTCCTGATTCTTCTGAGCTAGTTTCTGCTGATCATTTTGTACGTCTGCTTGTAACTTAGCACCATCTAACTGCAGTTTTGCTTGTGCCATTTGCATTGCTGGATCTTGTGCAGCCTGTTGCTGCTGCTGCATCTGAGCCATTTGTGCAGCCTGTTGAGCCAACTGTTGCATTGCCAAAGCTTGTTTCTGTGCAATGAACGTCTCGACTTCAGGATTAAGAGTAACGTATTCATCATCCTTCGAAGGATTAGACTTATCGTAGTCAGGAGCAGGGTTAAGATTTATGTTGGAAACTGCTTCTACCTGTTGACGAATCATGTAAGCTTGGTGCTCTGCGACGTGTGCCAAGAGCATTGGTATTACCTGTTGCAGTGCAGGATTCTGCATTGCCATTCCCTGCACAATCTGTAGCTGTGCCATATGAGACTGTGCATGAGCATTATGATCCTGATACGCATAAGCCTTGATAGGATTACCGTTCATGACCGTGAATAGCTCTGTCGCAGGGTCCATTGGCTTGGCTCCACGTTCTGGAGCGAGTACTTCTTCAATGTTCAAAGTACCAAGTGCTTCGTGCATACGCCTGACAGCTACACGAAGATCATGCTGCTGTGGAAGTTGCGTAGCCAACTGCAACTGTGTCTGTGCTCTCAAGATACGTTGAGACTCAGAGAAAGTGTTAGGATCTGACACAGGCAGAACGTCTACACGGCTGTCAAAGTCTGCCTTGAAGATAGTTCTCTCACCGCCTTCAACGTCGTATGGATACTCTTCTGGTAGGAAGTCACGGTTAATACGTGAAAGAATCTTGAATTCCATACGCTGTGCGCGATGAAGACGCTTGTGAATAGCAGACATCACCTTTACGCCCTGCTCCATCATGGCAAGTGTAGTACCAACTGGTGCTTCACTATTCATGTCAGAGACATTCATATCAGCGACTGACGCAAGACGGCGAGAGTCATCAATGATACGACCAAGCAAAAGGAACAGGGTCTGAGATGGCTCTTTTACGGGTATCGTTATGATAGCCTTGTTCAGATCGTCCCCGTAGCCTTCCACATCACGGAATTCGCCGAACGACAACGGTGTATCACCACCATCGATACGAACTCCACGAGCCTTAAATCCTGCTGGAAGGTTGGCAAATTGACCAGCATCGACCAAAGAACGCAAAATAGCAGTTGAGGTCTTCTGCAAATTGCCTAGAATGTGTGGCAAACCCATGCCATAGAAACCAAGCCCCGGAAGGAACTTGTAATGTGTAAACCACATTAGTTTCTGCTTTTTAGGGTCATTTTCTTCATAATTACGACGAATTGACAGCACTTCTTCGGTAGATTCGTCAATTGTAACTACATATGGAAGCTTAATTCCGGTAGGTTCACCTTCGTCATCAAGGTCTTCAAAGCCTTCAATGTCAAGATCTACATGAAATTCAAGGAGTTTACGTGTTCCCTTGGATTCAAACCTCTTAATACCAATAATTTCTTCTTTTGCTTCGCGTACTTCGTTGTCTTTGTCATTCTTTGGCTCACCAAGATCAATATCTACATAGAAACCGCTGACTTGATGCCTACGGACTTCATTTTCATCCATACGAATGATGTGACAGAACCTTGGGGAGGTTTTAAGATCCGTTGTATGGTAAGAAATTACAAAATCTTCTGCAGGAACATACTTAGAGACTGGACGTTCAAAGTGATAATCGTAATAAGTCTTTTTAAACGTGCTACCAGAGAGCGGTAGATGGAACAACATCGTGTCAAGTTCATCAAAATACTCTTCCATTTCTTCTGTGAGTTGATAGTTCATGTAATCACGAACACGATCAGCCTGAGACAAGGTTTCAGGTGACGCAGTACCCATAAGTTTTGATTTTACTGGTCCACCAGCGGGGAATAGTTCAGAAATTGCCCGTGCTTGGAACTGCAGTGCTGCCTCAAGCATCATTGGGTGATGTGCGGCACACGCTCCCGGAAATGGATAGTCTACATCTTCAAGCTTAAGACCGAGGATCTGAATACCCTCTTTATATGTAGCTTCCCAATCCTTGCGGGATTCTAGGTCGTTCTTAAATCCATCGATAAGGTCAGATGCAATTTCTTCAACATCCTCAGATTCCATGTATTCAATAAGATTTTCACTAAACTCAGGCTCTTCAGAGTCTTCTGGGCCAACGTTAATAATTACAGAACCATCTGGCTCCATAATGATTTCAGTCTCTTGATTCTCATCAATATCATTAAGCACTACGGCTGTATCTACCATTTGAAAGATTTTTCCATAAACACCGTATGTTTAAACACGGCACAATAAGTATTCTATAACATGTAACTTACAAAACGTCAACGAAATGTGCTACCAGTAAGCTTTCCTAGTAGGAATCTCGTAGTCTGCTTCTTCCGGGTCTTCTGGGTGTTGTAAGAACCACCCAGACTTAAGCCTGATCATGGCTTGTGTAAATGCATCTACATCGTCGTCATTACGACCGTTAGGAAATGATGTAAGTTGGTTAATAAAATCTTCAGCCCAAGCTTTTTTTGGAATCCAAACTCTACCAGACTCGACAAGTGGTGCGACGCTATGTGCTCGTGAAACTTTATCCCTGTCTGGAGAATACTCGTTAATGGGAATACCAGCACGACGAAGATCTTGTATGAGAGATTGACCTGAAGCTTTCTTCTCAATGATTACATTATCAGGTTTCCAATCCTTATACAACTGTTGAGCTTCCGAACGTAGCTGAGGGAACTCCATTCGTCTGTTTAAACGATGCAGAAGTATTGCGTGTGGTCCGTCGTCCTTAAGAAAGATGCCCCAAGTTTGTATTGATGTTGGATCTGCTGATGTCTTTATAGAGAAAGCAGTATCGTATGATTGGATTACATATTCACAGTCTGGCGGTTGAGACTTGTCCCACCACTGCCACCATTCGCGCTTGAAGATATTTCCATCTTCCGCTGTAGGACTCTGCTGAAATAGCGCAGACCACTCTCTGCTTCCAACTGTGTTTTTAATTTCAAGCAGACGCTCAACAGGATAAGACTCTTTCCAAAGAGCTTCGCCTTCTTCTCGACCAAGGACATCATCGTCCTCTGCGATGGCTGGTAAGTTGACGACATCCCATTGTTCATGAGGTGAATTAGCAATAACCCAACCAATTAGATCTTCCTCGTGCCATCTTGTGCCAATAATAATAATTGCACCACCGGGCATAAGACGAGTATATGCTACTGACTTATACCAATCAATAACCTGTCTACGAATGGCAGATGAGTCTGCGTCTTCACGACCTTTAATAATGTCATCAATAACCAGAAGATGAGCACCACGACCAGTGATTGGACCACCAGCACCAACGGCGAAGTATGTACCACCGTCGTTGAGCATGAAGCGTCTAGCGGATTGAGAGTCACCGCTTAGAAATGTTCCGGGGAATATCTTCTGGTATAACTCTTCATCTCGGATTTGGTTACGTACTTTACGTCCAAAGTCATCCGCTAGTTCTTGCGCGTATGTCGCGAAGATTACGTACTTGCTAGGATTCCTACCCATGTACCAAGCTGGGAAGTTCTCTGAAGTAAGAGCAGACTTTCCATGCCTTGGTGGCAATGAAATTGCTAGTCGTTTGATTTCACCACGCTCTACAGCTTCAAGCTTTTCAGCCAATAGCTTAATGTGTGGTGGATCTTTATATCCGTCGTATTGTAACTTGCAATATTCTACAAGACTTGACCGGGCTGCTTCGACCTGCTCTTTACGCTGCAGAATCTCAATAGCCCGGTGTAGTTCTTGTAGACTATTGATATTAAATTGATTCAATTACACGAGTCCGAATTGTGTTAGCAGCATCAGTCATAGACGCTGCAACACTCATAAGATATTCCTTATCCGCGTCTGGAATCTTACCATCGTTTTCAAGCGAAGACATTTCAAACATGTCTTCAATGATATCATCCCACGAGAAGAATTCAGCAGTGCTGCCATCATCAGGGAAAACCATGACCAATGAAATACCTTCATCGTCGAGTTCTGGGAAGATATCGATATTAATACTTGTTTCAGCGTTCATCACCGTCTCCTTTAAGTTTACCTCGTGACTGTCGATCTGCCAACTTTGCAAGATTTCCGAACGCAACTTCATTGAGGCTGAGTCCAACATCTTTACTAAGGGCCGAAACATACCAAAGAACATCACCTAACTCCTTGCATAATGAGTTCTTAAACTCAGGTGTAATTACTCCATCGTTGTCACGATAAAGTTTCTTGACTTTTTCAGCTACTTCACCTGCTTCACCGCATAGTCCCAAAGCAGGATACATTAAAGCGATATCTTTTGAATAGATAGCGGTCAACAAAGCATCGTCTTGATATTCATCAAACGTCAGAGAAGTATCTTCAATATCATACTTCTTTGAAAAACTTTGTTGACTGAGCATATCAATCGCAAACTTAAGCTCTGTCAGAGCCAAAGAAAGTTCAAAGATATCACCATCTTCGTGCATATGATGTACACACGCCATAAGACGACGTGTTACTTCAGATACATGTCTTGCCACTGGATCTTGACCATAAGAGTCAAACCAGTCGCTTATTACTACATCAACCATAACAACAGGACTTACGTAGTGAATATATTCTTCACCAGCGTGAATCTTGTTTATCTTGCGAGACAAATACCACTCTGCCTTCTTAAGGTCAATAAGTGGATCTGACTTACGGTTGAACCTAGAGCAATACTTTATAACCTGCCACAGAAGTGGCTCTTGAGGGAAATATGCTTCCAATATATCAATTGGCTCATATTTCCTACCAGAAGCGTAGTGCTTCGGATTATTTACTACGTCCATGTTAAAGTCCTACGGAAGAGAGTGGTTTATATACACTCTACTCCGTAGACTGATTCGTTATATAATGCAAGTGTGTTATACACCGCAAGAGCCGCCTTTTCCAGAAATATCACAGATATCGTGAGTTCCAACAGCTTCTTCGAATTCATCACCCAAGTGTTGGATCGCAAGATGATACGGCACTGACGTGAGTGGTTGACCACCACGTGATCCATCTGGGTAACACGTAAATCCACGTAGCCCGTGAGCATACTTAGCGAGTGTTTCAGCCATTAAGGGCACTTTATCCTCGTTATTATGCTCTGAACCCCACGAAGGAAGGTTAATGGTCGATGATATAGACATGTCTACGTAGCTCTGAACATCGTATTGGAACTTAATACGACGCTCATAGTCAACAGAAAGATCAATCGCAGACTCAATGTCTTCAGGATTTGTGCCGTAAAGGTCAATCATTTCCTGTGCTGCGCTGTCGATCACATACTGATACTTCCACGTTGACTCGCCAACGAGGTATCTGCGCTTATATGCTACTGCAAATATTGGCTCAATGCCTGTAGAAGTACCCGCGAGAATGCCGATACTACCTGTTGGGGCAATAGCTCTATTAGCAACAGGGCGAGACACCCCAAAACGATCAGCCGTACTTCTTGACGCTTTATCTGACAACTCCTTGTAAGAAGCTAACCATTGATGAAGTTCAGGAACAACTTCGTACTTATATCCGCGCTTGATGAGCCACTCATGCATACCCATCAGACCAAGGCCGAGACGACGGTTCTTCTCTCGTGTTTCATAGATCTTGGAGTATGGCAATTTGGCTTTCAAAGTTCCGCAAATTAGGAATTTGGTTCCAAGTTCTACTATAGCACGAAACTCATCCAAAGACTCTATGCGTCCAAGATTAATGCTACCAAGATTGCAAACATCAGAATCATCAGCACTGGTCACCTCTGTACATGCGTTGCGTAGTGTTTCGTTTTCTTGCTCATAGAAGTTGAAACTAAAGCCCGGCTCACCAGACTCCATTGCCTGTCTCACGTTCTGTTTAAACGTAGCACCAGAATCGCCAGTCGTTTTGTAATTCTCCAGCCAAGCTGTGTCGTAGTTCAGGCTGATGTTCGTCATGTCCAGAGGAGCAGGGAAGTTGAAGTCATCCTGCTTGATATCCCAGAGAGACTTACCAGTCTTACCAACTGGCATAGAGTGCCAATCCTTGGCTGCAAGAAATGCCTGTGCGTCGTCATGCTGCCAGTTCAGTGATGCATAAATTGCAGATCTCCTAGAACCACCTTGCATAACTCGCCGACCAATTTCGTTGATCATTTCCATCTTCGGGATCGGGCCAGACGCAAAACCACCAGTTTTATTAATAATAGAACCAGACGGCCTGTAAACAGAATAATCAACGCCAATACCACCACCTGTCATAAGGCAAGACTCTGCCTTCCAAGAAAGATTAGCCCAATCTTCGCGGGAGTCTTCTTCTGCGCGAAGCAAGTAACAGTTGTTGAAGAATTTGTTAGGACGACCAGCGTAGTACAGGTAGCGTCCACCGGGAATGAACTTGAGTTCAGTGATGGCACGAACCAAATGATCATTGTCATCTGGCGACAGAAGATCACCACATACATCTTTTACAAGAGTAACTGCAAGTTCTGCCCACGTCTCAGCACCTTCGTGAGCGTATTTATGATTGAAAATACTCTCGCTAAAGGAAGAACGAAACATTGGATTTGAGTTAGATTTAAACATCGACTACCTTTCGAGACAAAAAAAGCACCTGTCACGCATAAAGACACGTGAGCGACAGGTACTATGTATAATGAAGTCCGAGGCTTCAACAACCCCGGACTTACGATAATACACTACTTTTTTTGGAATACAATAGGCAATGAAAACCACGGGCCGGAACCCGTGGGAACTGCTGCCGTAGCAACAGCGTTGAAAGAAAATCCGTTAGCCAATACCGGATATGGACCCCGTATTTGTTGACCCAGCCAGTGTTAAACAAAGGCCAATTTATATTCCGTGACGGTTACCAGCACGGTTGGGAGGTCTATGTTTCCATACACATAGACCAAAAGTTGTGGATCACCCGGAGGTGAGAACCACGAACCTCTCTTAATTACAAAGATGGATCAAACCGTGCCACGGCAGGTTTGAAACCATCACCAGCAGTAACTGCACAAAGCTGATTGAGTTCTGGCTTATAAGCGAATACCGTCCACGTACCAGTTTGTGGGTTCATATACAATATAAGCTGTCTTGTCTGCTGTTCGTGCATATCAAAGAATGGTTTTTCACCATACTTCTTTGCAATTTCCTCATGTGTCTTTACAGCGTCTGAACAGGCTGCTTGTCCATACACTGCAGTAGAGAACAGTAATCCCACGAGGATAATAAGTTTTCTCATTATATAACTATACTCCATCTCGCCAACCGCGATTTCGCTCCTTGGAGACGACGCGAAGATTGGAACGTTTGTTAGAGCCGCCTTTGCGAAGTGGCTTGATATGATCTACGTCCATACCATCACCCTTTGCAACACCACCTTCTTTCAGCATAACACGTCTAGCTGCGTTATTCTTCACGCGCTTGGCTATAGCCTTCTTAGTAGCACCATATGTATTATTGTGCTTCTTGGTCTGTGCCGGAGTTCTGTGTGTAACAGGATTGCGTTTTTGCATTACTTCGACTTCCTAGAAGCTGCAGCGTTATCTACAAGGTTAGGATACACACGACCAGCTTTCTTCGCCCTAGCTTTGGCAAATGCTTTTTGATCAGGTGTCAACGGAGTAGACTTCTTTACAGGGGACTTTTTCTCCCAGAACTTTTTAACTATCTTCATTACCGTACAATCCCTAAAAAAGGCGCAACTATCCTTAATTTATCTGTAAAGCTTAATTCCGTTTCTCTTATCACCTTAACCCAAACACACATTCTTTCTTCGTGTACCTTAGAAAAGAGAGTTTCTATAACCAGCAACTTTAGTTGCGGCGGGGGTTCTTACCCCCCCTCCCCCCCCATATGGGGCTAAATGGGGGTGCTTGTCAAGACCCCATAGAATTGCAAAAATGCAAACAGTACTTTGCAAAAATGCAAGACACCATATAGAATAAGGGTTACAGCCCGGCTCACGCCGTTAGCCAAAATGTGCGACAGAGTGTGGATAACTTAGATAACCACTTGCCGTAACGCAATTACGGTAGTAGCCATACTACAGCAGCACTGACGCTGCAGTGAAAGGATAATGAATATGGAAGACACAAATGTATTGCGTGGTACTATAGCTGGTGAAGTGTTTCAAGAAAACCCAGATGCTTGGGGTTACCATCTCATTATTGACGCTTGTGGGTGTAACGATAACATTAAAAGCGGAGATGCTCTTACTGCGTGGGTTCAGGAACTTGTAGAACTGATCGACATGGTTGCATATGGTAAGCCTATGGTTGAACACTTCGCGAAGCATGACCCACTCAAAGCAGGTTACACACTCGTGCAGATGATTGAGACTTCAGCCATCAATGGACACTTCGTAGATCTCAATGGTGGTGCGTATATCGATATCTTCTCGTGTAAGCCATTTAATGCACGTACAGTAATGGAGCACTTCGTTGAGTACTTCGATCCTGAAGATATGCTCGTTGGTGCTTCATACCGTGGTGTATTCACCGATGATGATGCACATGGAGCTACATCGTAATGGAAGATTATGAAGAACGGATAAGACACTTGGAATTCATGCTGGACCTGTCACGTGAGCGGGAAGCGTCGATGTCCAAGCGTGTTATGGAGTGTGAGAATCTCAAGTCACAGATAAAAAACCTTGAGAAACTCAACAGCACATATAATTCAGAGATAGAATATCTTGCGCGTATGATACAGAGGAGTAGCAAAGATGCGTAATAGCACAGCTTGGCTAGGAGAGATCATCTTCGAGGAACGCACGAAGAAAGGATACTCTTTCAATAAACTATCGGCGATTAGCGGAGTACCACTGAGCACCGTTAAGAATATGGAGACTGTGGACTGTAACCCAAGCATAAAGGCAACTATGGCTGTCCTCAACGCTCTGGGGATGGATCTAGAGGTGCTATATGCAGATACACCAAGAGAGAACTTCAACATCGTGTCTAAAGATACAAAGAGTATACCGTATGCACATAACGATGCGAGACAATACGATCACGATAATCACGCGGCATAAACTATACAGACTGATGTGGGTTCCTGTGTGGGAGATAGGCAGACAGCAACGCATAACACAGACGGTATATGCAGCAGGACCGCTACGGGTTGTGATTATATAAAAATTTTTTAGGGGGCCATCTAATGAAAAGTGGGTGGTCCCCTAGAATTATACACATATGTAGAGGGGTAGTGCTAGTAGCGGAGCTACGGGCGGGAGGGGGGGGTGGGGGTCACGTTTAAACAGACGAATGCAGGAATTGCCACTCATTATACTATTGCCGTAGAGTTCGACAGCATTACTCTACGTTACAACAACAACACATTGCATTTATGCAAGTATAGTCCAAGCATTGGCATAGAATATAATTATGTGTCGCAAGTATAGTTCAAATCAATTCATTAGTTCGTGAACATTATTACTGTTCGGGACTACATCGATAGTATTGATAGTCTTGATCAGTCCAAGTTTATCTATGGCTGACTGTATTGCAGACCTGAGTTCCGTAGGATTAGCATCGTCTAGTGACGAGTGGGTACTTATATCAGCTGTCACCGTCTGCTCAATATACAACCCCAATACTTTCCCTCGTAGCTCTTCTGCTTTGATTGCCGCGCTTATTTGACCCTTACTCATCGCGGCTTCCCTTAATGATATCAACTGTGCTAGATGCTCTTCCCTAACGTCTGAAGTAGTCGCTGATGTACCACTACATAACTGTACTACTCTTGCTTTGATCTTGTCCTTCTTCATCAGCCTTGACCCTTGGACATGTGCAGACAACACTGCATATCCTGCATCAATTGCCGCATCAGTTTGTGATCTTCCCCTTGCAATTGCTTGTGCAAACCGCTCTTCCTTCGCGGCAAGATACAATATTGCTTCGCTTTTATTGGCTGTTTCTGCTACTTCGCTACGTAACATTCCTATCCTGCCAACTATACTTTTCCTGTCACCACCATGCTTTGGCTTATCCATTGTCCACCTATTCTATGAATACTGTGTTAATCTGCTATGCGAATACTTAACACATCTTGCTTATACTATACAATACTTCATTGCGATGCTTTCCCGCCAGATAGGAATGTATTCTCATGAAAAGTTTTACTCACTTCGAGCACAACTTTAGAGCTGCCAAAATTTTTTCGGCTAAGTCATTGTAATCATTGAACAATCGTATTCGTTATTTTTCTCAATGTTTTCAATGGCTCAGTCAATCGATACTGTAAGTCATTGTAATCGTTGCACATTTGCTGTCGTTATTTTAGGCTTCGGTGCTGAATTCATAGGAATAAATTCTTATTCGGATACTAAGTCATTGTTATTGCTAGGTTTTTTCCATTCACCCCGATCTGCTACACGGCATTACAACCTAACCCATTGAAATCATTGAGCTTTTCTAGTTCTGCCATATACTCATTATAATATACAGGAAGCCATGCGTTTTTTGCATAGGACGTATTCCTTAAACGCATATCAAGAAACGAATCAGCTAAGTCATTGTAATCGTTATACAAATTGCTATTACCTTCCGCACCTTACGTTCTAAGTCATTGCAAACACTACGTTATTTTTAATTTGCAATGCCTGAAAAAACGTTTATTGCTTTGGTCGTCGGCGGCGGCAAGGTTCTGAAACTCCCTGACCCCTTGGGGTCTTGAAAGTCCCTAACCCCCAAGCCAAGACAGCCTACGCCTCACGAGCGTAACATCGTGCATCCCACGGTAAGAGTGGGTCTGGCCTACGCCCTATCCGGCCCATCCCAATGGATGGACACACGTCTGGATAGTCGGAGCGGGGACGGAATGGGGGTCGCACCGGAGGTGATAGTCCGGCAGTGCCTAACGGGTTTCCCAACCCGCCCATCAAAACACTCGCGGAGCATGGGCCGACATTGAAGTCGCCGTCTCCGAGCCAGTCAGGCTAGTCGGGAGAAGATAAAACCTACCCCGATAGCAAGGGTTCAAGAAACATTTATTGCCGCCTCCCGCCTGATTGATTGTCGGGCAGGGCGCGGCGTTTGGCAATTTTCAACTGCAATTTTTCAACTGGAGCGACGACAATGACAATGAATTGGGACGAAATAAACGAACTCGAAGAACTCGAAGCGAAGGCGCGGCTTGTAAGATTTCGTCAGGCGGCAGACGAAGAACACGGAGAAGGTTGGCTCGAACAACATGACAACGAACTGCGTCAGCGTAGTTTAAACGAACCTGTCTGGCGTTTTAGCGACATGAAAATTGGCAAATAATCCATCAAAACAACGGAGAACTAAAATGCGTGAATATTCAATCGTACTTCCTACCCATGACAATGACGGCACCTGCCTTGCGACACTGCATAACAGGCTGAAACGTGAACTGATCTATGTGTTCGAGGGTTATTCTGCAACGGCACAGACGGGCGGTTGGGTCAACGACAAAGGCCAAATGTTTGAGGAGCCATCCATCCGGTACACGGTAGCATCCACGAGCGAAAGCAAAGGTCTGACAACAGACATCATCGTGTCGCGCATCGCTAGAAAATATGGCATCTTGGCAGGTCAACAGGCAATGTATGTCGTCCTCGACGGCACTGTCGAAATCATCACAATCGGAGCATGACAATGCACATTATCGAAAGCATGGAACGGCAGATCATCAAGGCACTCGTGACCGAGGCGTTTAAACGGGGCTTTACAAAAATCATCATCGACAATGGCGGCGACGACGAAGAACAGATCACCTGCACCGACACCAAAGAGGTGATGGCGTCGATCCGGCAGACTGACGAAGAGCATATGTTTTTCGTGCACCCCGATAACCCAAAAATGTCATGGGTTTTCCTCGTGTACGGCAATGACGGATACGATGTCATCGCGGATCATTCGTTGAGCTTAAACGAGATGATCGAAACACTTGACCCGCTGATCCACACCCTCGAAGCACAATTCCACGGAGTATGAGACAATGAGAACGCTCAACGCAATCGCAAAAGAAATACGCACTGACTGGGCGAAGCCTTACTTTGGGGCTGTTCCATACCTACGGGCAATGTCGGAACTGTCAAGTATCGACGAGCACTATGGGTACGATGACGCACGGTCAATCGTTCGGTACTTCCTCGCCAATGCCGCAACGTATCGCGGTGACACAGCCAAGCGGTGCAAGGCTGAACTTAAATCAATGCTGTAAGGAGCAAGACAATGCGGAACAATGACATCCACAATGCAACCATGTTCGCGGAAGGTGCGACATCCATGCTCGAACATCAAGGCCATCTGGAGTGGGACATCTGGCTCTGGGCTACCAAGGTCGATCCCACACACACGATAAACCTGCACTGCAACGGCGTATCGCGGCCTCAAGCGACACTCTACGAGCACACCCCTGAAGGTGTAAATCTCGACACAGCACTTGACCTCTTTTACTAGGAGCATGACAATGACTGAATTCTTCATCGACATATTCGAACTTTTCTGCCTCGGCGCATTCATCACAGCTATTATCCTTTGGGTAATG
>Ga0315903_10000996_pt1 | contig 42836 bp, 70 predicted proteins | sample LakEriMetagenome_7_FD_203524 | JGI IMG/M metagenome (GOLD analysis project Ga0315903, IMG submission 203524) | Freshwater fungal communities from buoy surface, Lake Erie, Ohio, United States - Buoy 2 MA119 | ecosystem: Environmental > Aquatic > Freshwater > Lake | place: USA: Lake Erie, Ohio... | reverse complement strand
TACATCCGCGCAATCTCAGGGTCGCCCTGATCGTCAACAGGCGACACCTTGATCGCAGGACGAGACTGCCGCATGTCGCCAGTGACCTGACGGATGAACTGCGGCATCCGGTTGACCGTGATGCACGGGCGGCCCTGCGCTTCACGCTGCCGGCGAACATCAGGCGGCCACTGATCCCCAGCGACGAACTTCAGATCAGACAGAGCATCGTCACGGTTATCGCGGTCGGCTTCCCATGCGAGATTAAACCGCTCCATAACCTGACGATGCTCGGGCTTCTTGCCCCCCTTTTTCATTCCGTCAGGTTCGATCATGTGAAGACCAAATATCCGTTCACATCACCGGCAGCCGGCGCGGTATTATCGCTTTCAGCCTGACCCGTTGTGATGCGGTAGGAAATGCCGTTGGAAAACGGAATGCCGTAAACGAGAGGAGTGCTAACAATGGGAGCGGTCCCAGTGGCACCGGCAAACATTGTGAAAAGAGGAATGTCGGATGATGTCGGGGCCGTAGCCATGTCATAAATCTTGATGAAACGCCCGGATGCGGCGTAGTTAGTTATAAGCCCACCGTAAAGCCGCCCCGGCGTCGCTTTCACGACAACGCCGGTCGTGTTGGCAGCCGAACGGATCGCCCTTGTGACCAGCGTTTCACCGTGCTGAATGATTTCAAACCCATTCGCCATTTCTTAAACTCCTAGCCATCCGCCCGAATGCTGCGGCGGGACTGCGTAGTGCTCGACTTCATCGAGCTTGGGGACGGCCTTGCGTGTCGCCTCAAGGGCGTATCGCAGCGCGTCGATGACGTGGTTCTTCTTGTCCTCAAGGACGGGTAGAATTTCGTTCGTCAGCTTGTCGGTCTTCCACGAATAGAGCGTGAGTTCATCAATGAGGTGCGTGCACTTGGGATGCACCACGATGTCCACGCTTTTCAGGAACTCAACGCCATCCTTGACGCTGTTCGGGCCCTTCTCAGCCCCATGGATGTTGAAGCCAGCCCGCCGCATAAACGAGATCGTTTCAGGACGAGAACTGTCAGCAGTGATCGGCCATTCCCTTGACCCGCTGATCTGGTCGAATAGCTGCGGCGTCCGGTCAATCTCACAACCGATCTTGTGCGCCTCGGCATCGATGTAGAGCGTCCGATCCCACAGATAGGCACGAACGAGAACGGTCGGATCGATGGCAAAGCCCCAATCCGCCCCGAAGTATGGCCGCGCGTCCGATGGAACGTCCAGGCGATCAATGCGCCAGTTCCGAAAGACGCGGGCCTCGCTGTTCCTCTGATACTCGCCTAGCCAGATGTGAGCGTATTTGTCAGGGTCTCGTTCCCGATCCCACTCAAGCTCCTGTTTCAGGACCGCAGGAAACCAGCGATTGTCCGACCACAGCACCCGCTTGACGAGAGCGCCGGGCGGTTCCTTTTCCCTGAACATCACGTCAATCGGATCGCTCTTGAACCGTGGGTTCCATGAGAACCACAGTTCCGAGCCTTCCTTGCGGATCGTGGGGATGAGGATGTCTAGCGAGGACTGGGAGACGGTCGCCGCCTCTTCAACCCACGCGATGTCGATGCCTTCTAGAGACTTGATGCTTTCCGGGTTCGTCCGAAGACCCGCGAATATAAACTCAGTCCCGTTCTTGCCCTTGATGTCTGTCAGGGTCGAGGAATAGAACCCGTCAAGCCCTAACGCCTTGATCTTGTCTTCTAAGAGCCGCTTGACCGAATCCGCGATGCTCTTCTGAATCTCACGGGCGCAAAGAATGCGTGTCGGCTTCTGCGCTCCAATCAGCACAAGAGCCGTGGCTATCGAATGTGACTTGGCGCTCCCTCGACCGCCATAAAACGCTTTGTAGCGGTGAGGCTGGAATAGCCCCTCGAACGCTTCAGGAAGTTGAACCTGGGACAAAGCTCACGACGATGTTGTTTTGGATCGGCCCGCCGTCTTCATCGCCCATCACCTCGACAGACTGCGCCGGCTTGCCGTAGCCACGATCAAGGATGCGAGACGCCGCATCGACCCTCACTCGCTCGTCGTCGCTGTCCATGGCAGACACAAGCGTTAGCAGTGCCTTTTCAGTATGAGAGCGAGCTAGGCCGGCAAGGTTCTTCTGCGCTTGGCGCTTAATGTCGGATCGCGACACGATTGCTGCTCCGCGCCTTGTTAATCAATGTGATAAGCATTTACACAACCATGAAACCCGGATCGTTCGGATAGGGCTCAAACTTCTTGCCCAGGACAACCCGCTTTGCTGCGTCCTCAGTCGGACACGCGCACACGATAGCGCCGTCTTCCCTCACGACCCAGAACGGGAAGTCGCTTGCCGGGCGGTATTCAATCGTCATGACCAGCCTCCGTTGCGACCGTGGGTTTGGCTAGGCAGTTGATCTGGGCGGAGAACCGTATGGGTCGGCCCGCCGCCAACCGTGGCGCTGCCAGAAGCCCCCATTGAGGGGCTGGTCACCCGATACCCACGCGGGCAAACGATGCTGTTGCATATGGTGCCGGGCGGGCAAGCACAGCCACCGATAGGCGCGCCGGTCCATTCGCGGGTAGGCGGAAACGACACAACCTGAAGCCGAGCAATGCGCCCCTTGATCTCTGCCCACTGGTCGGCGGACGGCGCTTCACCGAACGATGCCGAGTAGCCTTCAAGCCACGCCTGAAATTCCGAGATCGTCATGACAGCCAATCCATGATTGCCAGCGTAAGGGCTGTGCCGATGGGGACGATGAGGGAATAGAGGATCACTCGAACAGTTCCACGGCGAAGCGGTAGCCAATGCGCCCGATGATCACCGCCACCAGTGCGAGGCAGGCGAAGAAGCCAGCGGCAAAGGTCAACATCGCCAGCCTCCGAATGAAGAAGGGCTCCCGAGTTTCCCCGAGAGCCCCGCTGCCAAGCGCGCGAAAGGACTAGTCGATCTTGATTTCGTGCGAGGCGGCATCAAGGCGAGCCCCACACTCGATAAGGTTGCGAACCAGAGCGTCAACATCGCCCCTGCTCATCCCATCAAGCGCCTCAACGGGGATCTCAACGAAGGCAAGCCCGCACTGCATCTTGATCGACATTTGCGCACCTTCTCTCAACACAGCCCCGCATCGTCGGGTCGCTGACCGGTTCCCGTGGTGTGCTTAGGACCGGTGTTCGATGCCCGGTCGGAACCCGTCGCTGTGTATGCTGTCAGTCGGGCCGGGCTTGATACCGGCTCCCCATCTCCGCTGGTCTCCATTGCCCTCTTTCGAGGCGTCCCAGTTCGCCGGGCGTCTGGATGGGTTAGTGACGACTCTCAGCGTGTCCATCCACGCCGCCGACTGATCTCTGCCCGGACGCAAGTCCGAGCCTGAATATAGCTACGCCCGCCGCGAGAAATGCAGCGGTGGCACATGGCTATTGCCTATGCCGTCCGGCCACTACAGGGGCCAATTCAGCCGCATAGCGGCTGCGTTGTCAATCACAATACCGACGCCGCATTGGATGTCAAGCAGCCATCTCGATCACAGATGCGTCAACACTGATCTCAGTTGAGCGGCCCAAAATGTTCATGAGGATCGACACACGATCCCGCGTCGTCTTTTCCACGATGCCATCAAGTCCACCGAACGGACCTTCCTTGACCTTGACATGCTCACCCTTGGCGAAACCATGCCCGGCCACCTTGGCAACGAACTCGCCGCCAGCCTGACGGCTTGAAAGATCGTTGATGTCCTTCTGCGAAATCTTGCCGACCACCATTGAGACGTGCTTGCAGTCCACCATCCCCAGCCGGTAGCCCTGCCCTGTCACGAACACGTATCGCTGGAATAGCGGCTCGTTGAACTTGCGCCGGAGCATTCGCTGTTGATTGGTCCGCATCTCCACCGTCTGCGGATACCATGCCGTATAGCCGGCCTCCCGAAGCGCCTCAGCGGCTTTCTTCTCCATCCTGGGCTCGACTAGCAGGACGTGCCAAGTGCCCGCCTGTGGGGCCGGCTGAAGCGGCGATGTCTCATCAATGAACCGCCATTGCTGCTTCTTCTTCCAAAGCTGCGGCCTGATTGATCTGGCCTTTGCGGCTCTGGTCATGAGGCGGGCGATGCGGTAACTCATTCGTTTGCGCCTCCGCAAATCAGTTGGATGATTACACCACACTCATTGCAAAAACGCAAATTTAGACGCGGTTACCGAGTTTCCTCTTGCGGCCTCGACGTGCCATTCAGCCTCTCACAATTCCGATTGCGGTTCGGGTGATCGTGAGACCGACAACAGCCGCCACGATACCGATCGTCGTCGGGTAGTGAGCCCATACGAAGATCAATCCGGGCATGGTCGCCCCAAGCATGACGCCGGCAGCCACTGATGACGCGATGAGCAGGAGAGCCATGATTGCGCGGTAGGCCATCCTTCACTCTCCTGTGGGCTTGGCGGGTCGCATGTCGGCGGCAACGCGATGGATCGCGGCGGCTACCTCTAGCGCCATCTCGACTGTCATGATGATGCGGCCGAAATCGTCCTTGCCATCCACCTCTAAAAGACCGAGGCCGTCAGAATCCGGGCGAACGGCAACAAAGTTTCCGCGCTGATCGAAGACCCTGATGTGCATCTCCACGTCCAGCTTCTCGCTCATGCTGCGCTCCTCTGTGCCTCACTCGATGAACAGGCGCTTCACTGGGTCGAAGTCCAAATCCACTTCGCCCGGCAAGCCCATGTCCGGCTGATGCCTGATCTTCTTCACAAGCACTGCCGTCAGAGTGTCCATTTCCAGATTCCCCTTTCGGGCAATAATGACGCCGATGTCTGCCTTGTTTGCAAAGTGCGCGCTGTCAGAAATGTCGTACAACGATAGCTGATCCGGGCCTTTTTCCTTAGCAGATTTTGTCGGATGCGCCACGATTACCACAAGAACATTATAGCTGCTGGCGAACCGCTTCAACTGACGGATGGCTCGCCCGACATATTCTGTCTGGCTCTCGTCCCGTCGCCTTAGATGATCGACTTCGTTCCACGGATCGATGACGATGCACTTGGCACCGTGCCGGATGACCGCAGCCTCAGCCCGTTCGATAAGCCAGGAAATGTCCGCGTCATCGTCACACTCGGCATCAGGGCCGATGAAGACAAAGTGATCCGCCACCCACCGTTCGGCCCGGTCCTCTTCCGCCTTCGTCCAGTTGATCTTCCGGTCAACCCACTTGGGCTTGTCGAGAAAGGCAGCCCCTAGCGCGTCCACCACATAGGGCCGGATCATCATCTCGAATGAGGCGATGGCCGTGACCCAGCCGTATTGCCTCGCCAGATTGGCAACGAGTTGCTGCGTCCATGTGGACTTGCCCTGCCCTGCAAATCCCGTAACGACCATGAGCGCCGGGCTGTAAAGCTTCACGTGCTTGTCGAGGCTCTTCCATCCGCTGGACAGGCCCTGAAGCGGCGGCGGGATCGGAATGTCAGCCAGACGGTAGAGCCCCGAAACCGGGTATTCCTTAGCCTGATTAATGATGCGGATGACCTCAGGCCCGCCATGGCTCACCAGAACGTCGTTGAAGTCCTTGCATCCTTCTGGATATGCCACCCACGAACAGCGCAGCCGGTCCAGACGCCGCACCAGTTCCTCGGCAAGCCGCTTGCCTGGCCCGTCGTTGTCCGTGGCGATGATGATCCGCTTGATGCCCTTCAGCCGATCCCAGTTGTTGTGGATGAAGCTGTATTTGGTGTCGTGGTCGAGGTCCGTGACTTCCGACACAGGCCCCTCGGGAGGCGCACCATCAGGGACGGAGACGGCGAAGGGATAGCCTGCCTGGATTACCGCAAGAGCGTCCATCTCGCCTTCGGTGATGACCAGCGCATGTGTCCCCGCCTTCAGCGCGGGATCGTCCAAAACGTCGGCATTCCAGAACGTCTTCCGGGCGTTCGGCTTCTGCCAGAACCGCTTCTGAGGCCCGCGATACTTGGCCCCGATTTCCTTCTCGCCTTCGATGAACGGGAAGACGAGGATGTCGCCGGCATCGTCAGGCGTGACGGAACCACTCTCGCCGCGCCGCGCGGTGTAAATCCCCAAGCGGGTCGCGAGTTCGGGATCGATCCCCCGCTTGTCGAGCCATGCCAGATGCGTCGTTCCCAGCATTTTCAGCGCCCTTCCATCCGCAGTGGTGGCAGTTCCACCGGCATCCTTCGGCAGTGACTTGGACCGACAGGCACGGCTCGGATTTGTTGCGCCTGAGGTGTGAGCACTTGGGGCATTTGGTCTTCTGGTTGCCCATCCGGTGTGGATTTGCCCGGATTTGGTATTTCGCGAAGATGTCCGCCGCGCTCATACCGACCCCCACACCCGTTTCGGCGGATCGCGAGTTCGCATCCGGCTTTCGATTGTTCGTCTGATCCACGGCACCGGATCGGCTGGACGCGCCTCGCTGGCAGCGTCGATTGCCTCAAGCACGATCACGGCTTCGTCGTTCGCCAGCTTCAGCCAGGAGCCGATGAGGGTTCGCGCCTTGGGGGCCGGCATCCCAGTCATTGCCTCGACGGAAGTTCTGCCACGCTCGAAAAGATCGCCTCGAAAATCTGTCGGGGCCGCTTGCGGCGCAGTCGAAGGTTTTCTCTCGACCGTAGGGAGAGAGATAACCTGAGAATGTTCTGTATCTGTCTCTGTATATGGGGGCGTTGCAGAACGTTCCTGCAACGTTGCATCACCGTTGCGCTTGGTCTCTCGGTGCTTGCGGGAACGTTCCGTGCTGCTGTCGCTCTCAAATTGGCGCTTCTTCCAAGCCCCAACCTCCTGCCCCTCGATCATTCCAAGCTCTTGCATTGCCTGGAAAACCTGATCGATGACCGTCGCCGGCTCTCCAAGGACAGCGGCAACGCGGCGTGAAGTCGTATCGAAGCGGCCACCGTCATTGCACTCAGCGGCGCTCTCAAGAATGGCGTGCCATGTGGCGATGGCAACAGAACGAGAACACCCGACAATGACGGCCACCTCGGCCAGCTTGTCGTCCTTCACCGTTCCGGAGTAGGCGCGATACCAGCGGCTCATGCTGCCTCCCACGGAAGGATCGAAACGCAGGCGCTCGCGATGCCGGGGGTGCGCTCCACCACCAACTTGTGCAGCAGCCTGTCATCTGGCGTGATCTTGTGCTTGACCATGAGGTCGAGGACGGCCTTGGCGCGGTTGTCGATGTCGCCTGGCGTCTTCTCAGGAAGACGAATGATGGCCTGATAGGGACCCTGGATCTTGCTGGGCCGCTGTGACGCTATCGCCCATCCGGCCTCCTCAATCCACGCCTTATAAAGCGCCGTCTTTACGCGCCCGCGACCGGGAACGTTGCTGAAGCACATGTTCAGCGATGGCGGGACGGGAACTGAGAAGGCCGTGCCATCCATCAGGCGACCTCGTATTCTTCTGTCGCTGGGTTGAAGCGCAGAGCCCCATTGGCGAGCAACGCCGCAACGCAACGGTTAAGCGAGCCGTGAATCTTGAAGTGCGCGCTGTCTGATGCGCACACGTGGAGATTCTCAGGGCGATTGTCATCCTTGACGCAATTGATGTGATGGACGCGCTCGTTCTTATCCAAGAAACGCCCAACTACCTGCTCTGCCACAAGAACATGCTCATAGACGTTGCCGTGGCGGTCCATGCGAGGGTGCTTTAAAACCTTTACAAGGACGTGATGGCCACCGCTGTCTCTGTGTTTCTTTATTTTGTTCCCAACAACGTCAAGGCGCTTTTGCTTGGTTCTGCACACCATAGAGCAAAACGGCCTATGACCCCTGCTGGCGTTCCCCGCCTCCTGAAGCATACGCATTCCACAGCACGAGCAGTTCTTTGGCAGGAAGTAGCGAGAAACTGGACGCCCGCGATATTCGACCTCCTTGCGGAGCTTGCCGCCGTCGATTTCGACAAAGCCAGGCCACTCAATTGACGGAGACTGGCCTTGCTTCAATGCGAAGACACGCTTTCTCCCATTCACCCCCAAAGCACCGGAAGCGCCTGGATCAATACCCATCACCACACGGTCACGCATGAACGCGCTCCCCGTATCGGTCATAGGTGTTGAGCAGATAGAGGATCGTCGTGTGATCCCGCTTCATCCGCCGCGCCACGTCGTTGAGGCTGTATCCCTGCTCTCTGAGGTAATGGCTAATGCGGGCGCGCGCCTTCACGAAATGTGCCTTCCTGACCTTGCAGATAACGTCATCGGCGGTCACGCCAAGGTCGTTGCACAGAGCCTCAACGAGAACCTTGAGCGGCGTCTTGAGAGACGCGATGTCAGGCACCGGACCCATGACAACGCGCACTGGCCCGATGGGCTCGGGATAGTGGCGAAGGTCATAGAGGCTGCGACGGCGGGCGGCAGGCGGCATCATCAGACGCCGCCGAACCTCGGAATAATGCCTGATCAGAGATTGTTCGTTCACGTCTCGTCTCCGATCTCAGGTGCGACCCGAAGGGCCATGCGTTCCGTCCACACCGCGAATCTGAGCCCGCAGCGCATCAGCAGTCGGGCCGTAGAAATCCGCGTCGATGCGATCCAGGCGGCCCATGAGGCGCGCAACCGTGTCGCGAAGTTCCTGAAGCTCATTGTTCGCCGCCTTCATCTCAGCCTTCGCTGTGCATTTGCGAAGCTGGTCCAGTTCCTCGACCCTGACCCGAACGCGGCCATCCGCGTGCCAGACAGAACGTGCTCGGCTCCATTTCCAGCGCAGGCGATTGGCGGCAGTCGTGATGCGGGACTTGACGTTCTCGCCGTCCCTAGCCGGGGCGACTTCCCGAATAAGCCGGGCGGCCTCTAGCGTGGCGGTTGTCACGATACGCACTCCTTGGAATGACGACTTCTTGGCGGACATCTCCGACTACTCCTGTGGTGAGGTTTGCTCACCGAACAGGAGGCGACGGAGGCCACATGGAGGACATCAAGACCATTCTCGACCGGGTGCTTGCTGGCGTTGGCGAGATGGTTGCTGAAAGAAAAAGCAGCTTCATTCACGAAGCCGCAGTTGGCGTGCCTGGGGAGGTCCGCGACCAGCGGGAGGGAAGGACGGTCGCTATTGAAGGCACGCGGGAGAGCACATCGGCGGGAACCCGCCTCCTGCCAGTCGTTTCTCAGACAGGAGGCGGAAAGAGCCCAAAACCCGGCATTGCCGCCGAGAGTTGTCTTCACCGGCCGATGAAGGGCGGTCATGCGATCACCAGTGCGGCGATGCAGGCGAGAATGGGGAGGCCGATCACCGACACGGACAGCCAGAAGTGATGCACCGCGATGTGCTCGGCAGTGTCTGCGGCGCGGGTGAAGCCGTTGGCGAGGCGGTCGATCATGACGAACGCCTCCGGTCCAGCCATTCACAGAACTCATCGACGCCGTTCAGGAGCCAGATGCCGGCACCGACGCCGGCCACGAACACGGTGATCTTCAACTCGGAGATGGCGGCCATGGCGCAACTTCCGGCGAAGAGAGCGATGCACACGACAATCCTGCCCATCACCGCACCGCCCATGAACCGATGACGCAGCACAGGCCGAACAGAACCAACTGCACGAACAGGTTCGGGTCCATCACAGAACCCCCGTCCAGAAAAGGAAGATCAGAGCAGCCGCAAGCGCGATGCAGGGGCCGAATGCGATGAGGTGGACGGTCCAGTCGTCATCGTTCATCGCCTACCCCCGGTTGAGCAGGTTGCAACGAATTTTAGATAACGCCAAGAAAACACTAGGGATTCACCGGATTGCCCAAAGGCACGCAACAGCCCGTAATACCGCCCTCGCATAGCAGAGGGGGAATTGATGCTATCGTTGCAGTGCTTCGACACGCTGGCAGTTCGCGCAGGTATCCACGCATTCATCATCACGTATGCCCGCACCCCAAAGGGGCGGAAGAAGCTGCTGGAGGCCATCGCGCTCTTGCAGGAGCACGCGCTGGCGTCGCAGATCACGCCCATCTCGGGACAGCACAAGACAACGCCACGGCAGCGGGAAACGCTGGTCGAGGGCCAGATGTATCTAGAAGCGATACGGGACTTGCTGGACGGGGGCAGGGTGTAAGTCATGCCTCAAACCCGATGAAGTCTTCGTGGCTCAGTGCGCCGCCAGAGGCTGCGACGATCTTGCCGACAACGGATGCAGAGGGATTGGAGCGCTGACCGTTCAGCAGCATCGAGACATAGGACGGGCTAAGACCGGCACGCTCGGCAATGGCCTTAGCCGTGATCCCGTTGCTCTTGATTTTCGCGGTCAGCGCTTTCATGCGCCATTTATAACCGGGAGTGAAATTCACTGCAAGTGATTATTTCACTGAGATGGGATGGAGCCGCGCCGTGATTCGTTGGCACCATGGCCACATGGTCAAGAACGCGCGAAAGCAGTACCAGCCGACCTTTCTCCGGGCATGGCGGAAGCACCGTCACCTGACGCTGGAGCAGTTGGCCGAGCGCGTTGATATGAAGGCCAGCGCCCTGTCCATGCTTGAGCGCGGACAGAGCGGATACACACAGCCGACACTTGAGCGGCTGGCCGAAGCGCTGAACACCGATCCCGCGTCGCTCATCATGCGAGACCCGTCCAATGCGAACAGGCTTTGGTCTATTTGGGAACAGGCACTTCCGGCGGAACGGCAGCAGATTGAGGCTGTCGCTGATGCTCTTGTTCGCACTCGCAAGGCCAGCTAGCGCCGATCAGCTCGTTCTCGGCTGCACCTTCAACGCTTTTGGTAGCGCCGACCAGCTCCGCTTTACCCTGGTGTTCAATCAGGCGACCCCCAACGTCGTGACCGTTGTGGGGAACAACGGCTCGGCGGAAGCTGCCACAATACGGACTGCCGACGTGCTAACCGTAATCGAGACGACGCGCCTTGGTGTGTCCTTGATGACAATCAGCATCCTGTCCGGGCAGGTCTCCGAGGCGACCTTGACACGCCATATGGTCATTGGAAGCCGTTCCGTCCGGTCGATGTTCACCGGCTCCTGCCCCGTCCAGCGCTGAAAATAATTCACCGTCAGTGATTTTTTGCTTGCGCTAGTATTTCACTTGTGGTGAAGTGCCTCCATCAGATCGCAGATGGAGAGCGACATGCCCCTTAGCCGCAAAGCGATGATCTCGGTCCTTACCGCGATCCAGAACAGCCCCGAACATAGGGACCGCGACATCCTGACGTTCTCCGCGTTCCTCGATGACGCGGAACTCGGCAAGCACATCACCGACAACTTCAAAGTGCTTGGGCTTGAGAGCCGCCGCTATGCGCTCGAAGCCGCCCACCGCGCCGTCAACGCTGCCTGACGAACGGAGAGCGACATGACACTGACCCTCCCCACCCTCCCGATGTACCCCACGCACCGCGACTGGTCGGGCCTGAATGACGACCTGCGCCATCAGGTGATGCTGATCAGCGAGCACATGGAACGCTTCGCCGTTCTGGTCAGCGAGAACGCCAGCAGCAACGGCGGGCGTGTTCCGAGCAGAATGGTTCGTGAATATGTCTCCGATGCGCTTATCGCGGCCATCGAAGACATGACATCGGCAATTGAGATAAATCGCCAAGAAGCGATGGAGGCCGCGTGATGCGCGACGCAATCAATACGGACCGTTTCATTGTTCCGCCGTCTGTTGTCCTAGAGCAGCAGCTTCACATGATCAGGGACGACATCGAGAACATTACGAGACGGCTCCCGACATCTGACTTCTACCTCATTCGAGAGCATCGCAGCCAGCTTCGCGAGATTGCACGACTGGCCGCAGAGGCTGTGCAGAAGATTGACAGCAGAGAATGGGCCGGAAAATGACATCGCAAATTAGCGTTGACACGCTGAAAAAGCTGCTCATCTGCGACTTTGAAGCCGGGACACTCACGTGGCTTCCAAGAGATCGGTCGATGTTCAAGAGCGACCTGAGTTTCCACGCGTGGAATAAGCGATTTGCAGGGAAGGAGGCGCTCGCTACCAAGGATAAGACTGGGTATTTTTACGGCCCAATTCTTGGCAAATGGCACAAAGCCCACCGTGTTATTTGGGCTATGAAGCATGGGTACTGGCCGCCGCAAGAGATTGATCACATCAACGGTGACGGCACGGACAACCGACTAGAGAATCTTCGGGCCGTTTCGCCTAGACAAAACCGGCGAAATCAAAAGACGCCGAAGACAAATACAAGCGGCGTACTTGGAGTCTACTGGTGTAAGCCTGATAGAAAATGGAAGGCGCAAATTAAAATCGACGGAAGGAAGATTCACCTCGGAGCGTTCTCAACAATAGAAGACGCCGCCGAAGCCCGCGCAGCAGCAAATGTGAGATTTGGCTTCCACGAAAATCATGGGAGAGCCGCATGAGGACCGACATCGAAATCCCGCGCATCGAAGCCATTGCCGAGCGCCTGCGGGCTGAGTTCCCAGAACTGGCGGACGATGAGGTTCTGCGCTTCGACACCCTTGATGGTGAGGCTCCAGTCTCGGAAGTCCTCCGCCACATCGTCAAGGAAATGGCTGTCGCTGACGCCTTCGCATCCGGGCTTGCCGGGATGATCGAGGACATGGGCAAGCGGAAGGACCGCTTCGTCAATCGCGTCTCCTACTGCCGAGCCATGATCGAGCGCGTCATGTCCGCTCTGGGTGTGAGCAAGATTACGCTTCCCGAGGCGACGCTATCCATCCGCCCCGGCCAGCCCAAGGTGGTGATCGGGGCTGAGAACGAGATTCCCGCCGAGTTCTTCCGGCACGAAATCAAGCCGAACCTGTCAGCCATCCGCGATGCGCTGAAGGCGGGAACGGCAGTCCCTGGTGCGAGCCTGTCCAACGGGGCTCCGAGTTTGACGGTGCGCATGACATGAGCGGCGAGCCCATCAACGTGCTGGAAATTGCCGCCCGCAAAGGCTCGTTCGTGGTCGGCAAGGGATGGCGCAACGAACAATTGCGCCTGCGCTGCACCAACCTTGTTGCGGCTGGCCTGATGGTCAAGCGGCACGGCGAATACATCATCACCAGCAAGGGCCGGAAGGTTCTGGCGGAGGACACGAAATGACCCCCGAAGCCATCAAGGAACTTAAGAAGCCGCTTGACCCCAAGAACGTCGCCAAGCGCACGCAGTCTGGTCGCCAGCTTGATTACGTCGAAGGCTGGTTTGCCATTGCCGAGGCCAACCGCATCTTCGGTCACGATGCATGGGCATCCGAGACGGTGGACATCAGGTGCGTTGCCGAGAAGCCCCGCAAGATCGGCAGGGACGGCAAGGATGGCTGGGGCGTGTCCTACGTCGCCCGCGTTCGCATCACCGTTGACGGTGTGGTCCGTGAGGGTGTCGGCGCTGGTCACGGCATCGATGCCGACCTCGGGCTGGCCCATGAGAGTGCCATCAAGGAAGCTGAGACGGACGCTAGGAAGCGCGGGCTGATGACCTTTGGCTGGCCTTTCGGCTTGGCCCTCTATGACAAGAGCCGCGAGAACGTGGCTTCGGAACCGGCTGGCAATCCCGCCAGTCGCGGCGCGGGGGCTGTTGCTTCCCCGGCGGCTCCCGCGCCAGCCAATCCAAACCTCTACACAAAAGAGCAGCAGGCGTACCTGCGCCTCGCTCTCCCGATAGCCGAGAGGTGCGACGACTACCACGAGTTTGTGACGTGGTGGACCGGCGAAGCCGACAACAGGTTCAGTGCCTTCGTTGTCGAGGGAACCAAGGCATACGCCGATCTCATTGAGGGCCTGAAGCCGATCAAGGACCGGCTGATGACGCAGAAGCAGCAGATCGTGGATCCGGTGTGATGCCCTCCGAAAAGCGCCCCGTCTTTGTCGATCCTCGCCACCTTCAGGACCGCTGGCGTGATGGGCTGGTCCGCGTTGAAGTAAAGCGCCCGCGTTCCGTACAGCATAACGCGCTTTACTGGTCGCAGCTTCACGAAATCGTGGCGTCCGGCGCGACTAAATACCCCACCGCCGAGCACCTTCACGATGCAATCAAGGCGGAAATGGGGTATGTTTCGCCAGTATATCAGCTAGACGGAAGCGTTGTCTTTGTTCCCGACAGCACTGCGTTTGAGAAGATGACGCAAAAAGACTTCAACGCCTTCTATGAGAGGGCCATCGAATTAATCCAGACGCATCTTGGAATTGATGTGTCGCAGCTAGAGAGGGCAGCATGACAGACCGTTACGACATCGCAGTTTCCGAGGAAGGCCAGGACGGCAAGCGCCGCTGGCAGAACATCGGCGTCATGTTCCCGTCCAAGAAAGGCGACGGGTTCAACATCAAGATTGCCGGGCCGCATGGTGTGTCGTGGCTGTCTGCCTTCCCCGCCAAGCCCAAGGAAGACCGCCAGGGCTCCCGTCCTGCGGCGCGGGATGATGACGCGGATAGCGTGCCGTTCTGATGCGCCGCTCGCTTTCCACAAAGGCCCGCGCGGCACTGTTCCTTGACCACAAGGGGCAGTGTCACATCTGCGGCGGCCTGATCCAGCCGGGTCAGGCGTGGGAAGTCGAGCACGTCATTCCGCTGGCGCTGGGAGGCGATGACGAGCCGCACAACATGCGGCCCGCTCACGCCAAGTGCCACAGGACGAAGACGGCAGACGATGCGACGAACACCGCGAAGGCTAAGCGACGGGAAGCCAAGCACAACGGCTGGCGAGCCCCTAGCAAGCGCCCCATGCCCGGCTCGCGTGCGAGCGGGTGGAAACAGAAGTTGACAGGCGAATGGGTGAGACGATGAGCAGGGCACTAGAAGCGGCTGTGAAGGCTGTCGGGCGCGTTGAACTGTGGGATGGCGACAAGTGCGTCAACGTCCTCACAAAAGCCGCCATCCTCGCACTGAAGGAGGTGGTCAATGCCGGTTGAGGTTCGCTATCGGGGCAGAGGCAAGGCCCGCTGCATTGACGAGATCGTGGCGCAGTATTGCAGCTTTCAGGTCGAGCAACTGGACGACGCTAGCTGGTATCTCGGTGTCGAGGACTGCAACGGAGATTATTACCAGTTCTGGTTTGGCACCGAGAGCGGGCGCGGCAAGGTCGCGTTCACGCATCAGGAGGCGACGCCGGCCCGAGCCGCACTGAAGGAGGCGGTCAATGCTGCTAACCCCTGAGACGCTAGCCGAACGCTGGCAGGTTTCGCCGGCACTCATTCGCAAGATGCTCGCGAAGGGCGACTTGCCAGGATTCCGCCTTGGCGGGAAGTTGTGGCGCATCAGACAGGCGGATGTGGAAGCCATCGAATGCCCGACTTCAGACTTCAGCGGTTCCGTGGTGGCTGGGCCATCGCAGAATACACCAACGGACAGCGCACGTCCCGTCGTCGGCTTGAAAGCCGCGATGCAGCAGGCGCGGCGGCAGAGTTCAGCCGCCTAACGGCGCTGGCGAACAAACCGTCAGATCCGACAGTGCATCAGCTTTGGACCCTGTATCGAGAAGACAGGAGCGGTCGCGTGATTGCACAGAACATGGAATGGAGCGGTCGCGCCATCCTCCCGTTCTTCGGAGCGATGCGCCCTGCCGACATCACAGCCGGAACCTGCCGGGCCTACACCGCCAAGCGCCGGAAGGAAGGACGCGGCGACGGGACTATCGGCACGGAGCTTGGACACCTTCGCAACACTCTGAATTGGGCGGCCAAGACCAAGATCATCCCGGCCGCCCCCGACATCGAGCGCCCTGCCAGACCCGCCCCGAAAGACATCCACCTGACACGGGATCAGGTGAAGCGGCTGATGGACAACGCCACGATGCCGCACATCCGCACCTTCGTTGCTCTCGCCATTTCGACAGGCGGTCGAGCCGCAGCCCTCTTTGATCTCACCTGGGATCGCGTCGATTTCGCGCGCGGCCTTGTGATCCTTAGCGACAAGGAACGCCCCCGACCGATGAAGGGGCGCGCAACCGTCCCCATGAATGAAAGCCTTCGCCGCGTCCTTACGGAGGCCAAGGAGGCCGCTCGAACGGCGCATGTGGTGGAGTGGGCCGGCAAGCGCGTCAAGAGCGTCAGGACCGGCCTACAGCTTACCGCGAAGAATGCGGGCGTGCCCGATGTCTCGCCGCATGTGTTCCGACATTCCGCCGCCGTGTGGATGGCAGAGGATGGCGTGCCCATGGGGGAGATCGCCTCATTCCTCGGGCACAGCGACAGCCGGATCACCGAGCGCGTCTATGCCCGCTTCACGCCGCAGCACCTTCGTCGGGCGGCCAAATCCCTCGAACTGGATTGAGGGAGTGACCACAGGTTCACGTGAACTTTTCAGGGGTTCAGAGAAGATTTCTGTAGCGCAAACGACGCTGAAATGAGACACTAAACCATGAACACAGCGCAAACGATGGATGAACAAATGCCAATGCGCTCCCTTCACACGGGAGGGGTCACAGGTTCAATCCCTGTCGCGCCCACCACTCAAACCATTGAAAACACTAGCGTTGCCAGTCCCGATGAGGGAGTGAACGCGGGTTCTGCGGAACCCAGCGCGACACTAACGGATCGTTACGGGGCGGGTGTTGAAAAGACAGACGCCCCTTCCCCCTCCCGAGACACGCCGGGACGGGAGTGGCGAGCGATTGCGAGCGCGCCGAAGGATGAAACGTGGGTGCTGTTCTACCCGCACCACATGGTCGGCTTTTGGGACCTTGGTGGCAAGTTTTGGCGGCTGGTGCTGACCATCCCGCTCAACGACGACATGACCATATCGGACAAGCACGGCGGCATTTTTTACGAGGTCGCGGCGTCATCATTTGGGATGCCGGAGCCCACGCACTGGCTCTCGCTTGACGACCTTCCACCCACCCCTCCGCAGGAGACCGGACATGAGTGAGACGCGCTATCGAGCCTTTGTCGCGGCGTGGCCCACGAAACGGGGCGGCCTCTACCCTGTCATGGACACCGTGAGCCGCACCGCCAAGGACGCCCGCAGGAAGTCTGCCGAGTATTGGGATGACGGCTGGAATGGCGCGCTCAGGCGGGGCTGGCGCATCATCCCCGTCACCGTCGTTGTCCCCACCCCTCCCCACGGCGAGGAGGGGTAGCCATGGCTGACGCGACACCCTTCTTGCAGCGGCACTACGAAAGCGCGCTGGTCGGGCTGGCGTCGAAGGGGCGGCTTGACCCGCAGCGCCACGGCCACCTGCCCCCGCACCTATGGGAGGCCCTGCGCGTCGAAATGCAGACCCGCTGGCGCGAGGCGACCGGCGAGGAATACGCCACCCTGAAGATCGAGGCCCCCACCCATGACTGACCTCACCAAGCTGGCAGATAAGGTGGAGGGGCTGACGAAGGCGCAGTGCTGGGCGCTGCAGGCCATCTCCGAGCGTCCGGGCATCACGCCATCTAGCCTCGGTCAGCGCATGGTCGAGCGACCAGGCGTTGTCCGGCGCGGCGGCAATCAGTGGAGCCACCAGGGGCTTGGTCGGATCGGCGGAACAATGATCGCCCGCCTCAAGAAGATGGGGCTCGTCTCCATTGGCTTCGGCCCGATCACAGAGGCTCGCATCACCGACAAGGGCCGCCGCGCCATGGAGAACGACAATGACCGCTGAGATGCAACGGTGGGTTCAAGACGGTGCAGAAAATGGCTGGAGTATGCCGTCTGCACCTTGGTGGAAGCGCACCCCAATCATTCGGCACATTCGTGCCTTGTATCTCAACATCCAGATTGCGCGTCACAATGCCCTTTGGTCGTCGGTCGGGATGGTCCCTACCGGCCGGGATGAGTGGATTGTCTTCGGCATCTGGCACGGCAAGGAGCGGGCGCGATGACAATGCCGGATAGGATTTGGCTACAGCAATCCGCGACCGGACCTTTCAAGGTGCTGGAACCGCACGACCGTGAGTTTTATCGCTGCACCGAATACATCCTCGCCTCCACCCACACCCGCGCCATGGAGGCGCTGAGGGAGGCGCGGGAGGCGTTGGAACGGGCGCGCGAGGATATCGGCGCTTGGGGCGCATACGCTGGCGACTACTTCCAGGAGAAGCATGCGCTCCGCGATGACATCGAAGCCGTAACCGCCGCCCTCTCCCGCATCGACGCCATCCTGAAGGAGGACGCCGCCCATGACTGACATCAACACCGCCACCCGGATCGCGGTGGAGAGCGTCCGCGCTGTCGCCGACGTATTAGGCCCGGAACTCGCCGCCAAGGACGCCGAGATCACCCGCCTCCGGGCGCTGGTCGAGGAGATGGGGAAGGCGTTAGGCGACCTCGTGACCTTGAACGATGAGCACTCCCCGTTCGGCGGCGAACTCTATCATGACCGCATCATACGGACATGGGATCGCGCCCGCGCCACCCTCGCCAAGGCCAAGGAGCAGCCATGACCGAAGACCTGCGAAAGGCCGCGCTGGCGGCACACAACGACTACGCCGCAGCATTTCCGGGGGTGTGGACACCATCCAACTTTGACGGGCAGGTAATCAGCACGTTAAGCGCCCACCGAAGGCTTGAAGGTTCGCTCGCAAGGTTTCGAGACCTCGCCAACCCCGCCGCGATCCTCGCCCTCTACGCCGAGCTGGACAGGCTACGGGAGGCAGTGCAGGAGCGCGACGACCTGCTCGATAACGAGCGAGGCGGCCGGGCTGCCGCCATAGCCCGCGCCGAGAAGGCGGAGAAAGAGCGGGACGAGGCGCAGTCAGCCTGCACCGCTTGGCAAGGCGTCTATGAGTCCCTTGAAGCGCACTTGAAGGACAGGATCAACATGCGTGACGAGGACGACCCGTCCGCGTATCTCCGCATCCTTCACTCGTGCATTTCCGGCGTGATCCGCGACAGCCGCGCTATCGTCGCTTCTCGTTGGGCCGACGCCGACCGCGCAAGAGCCTCCCTCGCCGCCGTTACGGCAGAGAGGGATAAGCTAAGGGAGGCGCTGACACCGTTCGCGGGATACCTCGACACGGTCGCGTCTGACATCGACAACAAGGGGAAACCGCTACCAGACGATCAAGCCATGGGCTGGGTCTATCTGACCGTTGGCCGTTTCCGCCGCGCCCGCGAAGCCCTCAAGGAGCCCACCAATGCCGAGTGACGAGATGGTCGAGAAGGTCGCGCGGGCGCTGTGCCGTCTGCACATCCAGAACGTGGCGCGATACGACAACCCTCCGCCGACCGAGGACCGCATCCAAGCGGGCGTTGACAACTGCTGGCAGCACCACACGGAGGCTGCCCGCGCCGCCCTCACCGCCGCCATGGGGGAGACGGAGCCGGTGGCTGATGGCGACGAGGAAGCGCAGTGCTACCCTGTTCATCTGGCGTGGTCGGAAGAGGACGAGGCGTGGATTGCCACATCGCCGGACCTTCCGGGTTGCTGTGCCGTTGGCGATAGCCGTCACGATGCTGTGCGGGAGATGCAAGGCGCGATCTTCGCGTGGATCGACGCGGCCAAGGAAGCCGGGCGCTCAATCCCCAAGGCAACGCTCTCCAAGCCTCCGGAGTGGGTTCGCGCCTCCCCCTCCGAAGCCGCCATCAGGGCGGACGAGAGGGAGAAGTGCGCGAAGGTGGCGGAGCGGTTCCCTGCCGCAGGACACCGCACCGAGCACGGTTTCCTTTACGGCCCGAACACGAAGAACGCCATCGCCACCGCCATCCGCGCGAGGGGGGGGGGAGACATGATAAAAACAACGCCTTGGGATAGCGCCCACCACTTGGTCACAGACAGGGATATTCTGGAGTATCTTCTGGCGGCCATTGATGAAGATGACATCGCCCTCATTCGATATGCTGCGGCTAAAGCCAGAGCCGCACTTCTTGCAGCAAAAGCGAGGGGGGAGACATGAGCGATCTACGTGAGGCTATCGCAGCCGCGATCACCGAGGCGCTGGACGGAAAGCCATGGGATAATCTGGGGGCCGCAGACGCCGCTCTCGCTGCAATAGAAGCGCAAGGCGTTCGGCTGGTGTGGATGAAGCCGGCGGTTCTTCCGGGGCCGCAGATGCTCAGTGAAACCACAATCACCATGACCGAGCCGGCGACTGTCGAGGTTCGGCTAGGCGGGACGGGAGGCGGCGAGGGAGACTAAGCCCCGTCCTCGTTCCGAGGGTCAGCGATGGCGCTACCGCAGGGGCCGGCAGTGCTTCGTCTTCTCAATGAGAAAGTCGAGGTTGCGTTTGGCAAGGTCGAGGGTGGCGATGATTTCTGCAAGGTCTGCATCGTGGGCGATCTTGGTTTCTCCGTTCGGCATCTCACCGACCACAAGCACCTTGGCGAACCCCTGTTGAGACGCCCATAGGAGGGTCGTGGCTACGCTATTCTCCGTCACGGTTCCCCCAGATGCTCACACTCGCAACGCCACATCAGGCACGACCAGACGCCATGCGTGGGGCCTAGATCGTTGATGAACATCCAGCCTCGCTTTTCGAACTCGGGGATGCGGTCGAGAAGGACGTAGCGAATGTGTCCGAAGGTGCGGGGCATCATACGTTCACCCGATGGCGGCCAATCTCACCGCGCTCTGAGTGCAGGACAATCGCCTGCATGACTTATCTCCTGCCGTGAGATGCGTGGAAATTGAAGTCAGCGTTGGCCTTTTGGCGAGCCAAGATTGCCTGCTCTTTGGTTTCAAAGAGGCCAAGGCTTATCTCTTTGTTGTCGACACTTATGCGGGCGCGCCACTTGCCAGCCTGCTTGTGCAGCGAAACACCGTGAGCGCCGCTTGTGTTGTTGCTCGACAAACGGCGGTTCTTGAGGTTTTCTTGGCGCGAAACAGACCTAAGGTTCTCAAGCCTGTTGTCATCTCGGGTGCCGTTTATGTGGTCGATGTCCGCAGTTGGCCATGCGCCTGTCGCCAGCGCCCACGCGACACGATGAGCCTTATAGAGGGAATTGAATATTCTGCCTGTCAGGTAGCCATGGGCGTCAAGCGACCCAAGCGCGGGTTTCCACGCGAAACAAGTGTTCCATCTTTTCCAATGCCGCTCACTCGGGAACATTTCCAGCGGGCGCGGAAGCCAAATAAGCGACCCAGTTTCTGCATCGTATTGCAGTAGACGGCGCAGGTTGTCTATGTCTATCTCTTTATTAGCCATGGCGAACGTCCTGTGTTCGTGGTGGTCAGGGCCGAGCGGTGTTGCAAGCACCACTCGGCCCGTTCGATTCTAGACTACCCGTCCAGCATCGCAACACGAACGCGCGCGACTTCGCCAAACTCTTTGTGATAAGTGATGACCTGCATGGACCGACCGGAAAGAAACCCGGAATTATGGTGCCATGCGTCCTGTGGTATTGGAGCCTGATGGCTCTCCATGATTACACCGTTCCCCTCCGTCGCGAACTTGGAATGATGGTGAATATGGAAGCCGTGGACATAGCGGAACTTGGTCGCGCCCCAATCCTCAGCGCGGCGATGCGCCATGATTGATGCCATGTCCTTCAGCTTGACGGTGTGTCCGTGCGTCGCCCCGATCAGCACGTTCCCGAACCGGTGCCAGAAGAACAGGGACGCATCCACATCCACCGTTACGTTGGGGTCGTTCCGATACCAGGCAAGGAGGAAGTAGGCGACGGCAACGGCTGTGTGCGTGTCGTGGTTGCCGGGGAGAATGCGGACGATGACCTTGCGGGCCTTCCGCCTAGCCGCGTCGATTGCCCTGACCTTCAGCCGGCAGGCAACCTCAAGCCCCTTCTGGTGGCGTCCATCCACGTCTAGGACGTTGTTGGAGCGGGCTGTGCGGTTCTCGTTGTTGTCCGCATGTGTGAGGTCGCCACCGCCGAGGAGGATAGCCGTGTCGCATTCAGGGGATCGGCTGATGGCGTCTTCGATACCCTGCCCGATCACCTGCTCGGCAATCTTCAGATCCCAATTGGTGCCCGTCTCGCGAGCCCACGTCAGAAGATTTATGTGCCAGTCGTTCGCCGGAATGAGGTTTAGCAGGTTCTCGTCTGGGGACTTCGGAGGATCGACAGGAGGCGCGCTCGGCTCATAGTCAGCGAAGGCCGCCTTGATGGCCTCCACCGCGTCCAGAGCATCCATGCCCTCTCGCGTCTTCACCCACCGATTAAGCACCCTCCCCTCTGCATCGAGAAGCGCGCTCTCGCCTTTGACGACATGGCCGGGCGGCGGCTCATAAGCTACGCCAGCGGCAGGGCCTTGCTTGATCCACTCCCGTTGCAGATCGCCATCGGGGCCTAGCTGCGTCGATGTCGATTTAATCTCGAAACCGGGAAGGACTGGACCCGTTCCCATCATCCCCCTTCGCGCTGCTATCTCCACGCGGCTGGAAAGGGTCGTGCGGGGGATTCCAAGGATTTGCGCTGCCTTGCTAGCGCCGTGGGCCTTATGCGCCTCCACGGCTTTTGCAAGGTCTTCGTCCGTGGCGTAGGGAGGCATCAGCGAGCCGGCCCCTGCGGTTTCAGCCCCTCCACGATTTGCCGGATGACGCGCAAGTCACCCTCCATTCGCAGGAAGGCGTCCCGGTCTGTCTGTCGTTGAAGGCGGTCAACCTCTCTCGCGGTTTCGACCTTATCAATCCGCGCCTCCATGTTGCCGATCCGGCTAACGATGGAATCCACCTTGGATTGCAGCATCATGAAGGCAACGAGAATGCCCGCAGCGGCGCTCAGGAACGTGTAAAGCGCGGAAGGTGCGTTCAGCTTCCAATCGAACTTGACGCCGGGCATTAACCTCTCCCCAACATTTTACAGATTGCAGACGAAGGAACCATAGTGCTGATGCCGGATGGGGCAGGGCCGAACATGCCGGGGGCCGAAAAAAGGCCGACAGTGACGCCGACCAGACGCCCGCGAACATCAAAGACGCCGCCGCCAGACATCCCGCCCCACACGGTCAGGTCCATGACGTTGACAAGAGCCCATGGCCCGTATTGCGCCGCCGAGGTTGCGATTTTGCCCGCGAACCTTGCGAACCTCACCGGGCCGGGGCTGCCGTATGCAACGACGGGCGTGTCTGGCTTCAGAGCGCCACAAGAGATGTCTGCCGAGGGAAGCGATCCCCCCTCATAGGTGAGGACAGCGACATCATATTCTTTGGCAATCCAAAGAACCTTGGCGGGATATTTCTTGCCGTCTGCCGTTTCGATTTCGATTCCGGTTTTACCGTCAACGACATGCGCGGCAGTCAGGAGAACGTTGCCGCCGATGTGTGTCGCTGATCCGTGCGCGCCAGAAATAACGACACGCACCGACGCGCCCTGCATGTCCTTCGGAGTGCACGCGGCCAAGGACAGCGCAAAAGCAATAGCGACAAGCGCCAGGAACCATTTAAAGGCACGGCTCATGGTTTCGCCCCCTTTCAAGGTCGGCGCGCCAAATCAGCACGTTAAATTTACGGCAATCGCAAGTTGATGTCTCGGATTTTGCAAGCAAATAGCGCAGCTTCCCACAGCATAACGCCATTGTGATATTATCGCCTGCCGCGAATAGCGCCAGCAAGTGCTGTAATTCCCTGTCCGATGACATGAACGCCAAAGAACGAGAGCAGGATTGCGCCCTGCCATTCGCTGAACGGGTGGGGGAAGGCCGGGATGCGCCAGCCGAGCTTGAACGCGGTGTCCAAGCCAACAAGGTTGAGGTGCAAGACGAAGGGAGCGGCAATCAGAACGGTGATCAGCCGCATCTCCCAAAAGCCCGCCGTGGCTAGGCGGATTTCCTTGGCAGCGGCGCGGTCTGCCATCTGTCGTTCAATGTCCTTGATCGCGACATCAGCGATAAGCCGTTCGGTCTCGTTCGCAGCCTTCAGCCGGGCTTCATAGGCGCGGGTTAGCTGTCCGATAAGGTCGCCAGTCACCCATTTCAGGATCGCGCCCCAGAACATCACTCGCCCCTGTTGAAGGTGACGCGCCCGGACATGACGAGCCAAGCGAAGACGCCGCCGACAGCCAGGATGGCGAGGAAGGCAATCAGGCCGTAGGCGTTTTCGATGTTCGGGAAGGCCAGTCCAAGGCCAGCGAACCAAGATGCGACCGTCATCCAGAATGGCTTGCTTTCGGCGGCCGGAACTTCGGTGCGGTCTTCCTCGACTTCGGCAACCTCGCCACGCCCGGCAGGCCCGGTTTCATCGGGCAGGGAGCGCCACAGAGCGGCTTCGGCGCGGCGACGGCGCACAAGGCCCGGAAGGACTTTCCCGCCGCCTTTGGTCCACATCATGAAGGCAGCGGGAACCTCACTCATCCGCCCGGAATTGATGCGGCGAACGACAGTCGAACGAGCGAATGCACCAGTCCCGATGTTGTAGCAAAGGGACACGCAGGCATCGAACTGCCCCTGGTTCAGAGGCTTCTTGACTGCCGCCGAGACGGCGCGCTCATACTGCCCAAGGTCACGGATCAGCATGGCCTCTGCCTGCGTTGCCGTGATCCGCATTCCGGGCGTTACATCGGGCGCGCCAGCCGCCGAAGTATGGCCGTAACCGATTGTTAGGACGCCCGCCGCGCAGCGGTATGCGCTCAGGCGCAGGCCCTCAAACTCCTTGATGAGCGCAAGGCCCTTTGGCGAGGTTCTCATCGCTCGCGCTCCCTGATGTTCCGGTTCATGTCGAGGACGAAAAGGGCGAGCAGGCCAAGCGTGATCACTCCCGCCGCAATCACGGCAAAGTCGTGTGTCATTGGCGGTATCCGGCTATTGGTTGACGAGCCCAATCCGATGAATCAGACTCTCGCGGATGGAGAGGATCGCGAGACAGTTTCGGCTCTTGGTTGCGGCTGGCGGCGGTGTGCTGCTTGTTCTCGCGATCATCGCCCTTGTGACGACTCCGCTATGGGTGTCGCTGCTGGCCTATGCCCGCTGGATTGCGCCGTGGCCGTTCTGATCACGAAACGACAAAGCCGTAGATGTAATAATCAGCCGTGACCGCCGATCCATGCGCCGCGGTCAGTGACAGATAAAGCGCAGAGGCGGTCGAAACACCCTGCCCGTATGCGGCAGCGGCGATTGTCTGACCAACGCGACTATCCCCTGTGAGATTGGCGTACCCTTGTGATGCACTTATCAGCACGTCACCGCCTTTGGCTGTAGACGTGTAGACACCGCCGACAGCGCTACTGGCAGCCGCGCTCGCATTGACTGCCTTTGCAATCAGGATCGTGAAGCCCGTAAAGGTTCCGTGCTTCGTAAATGCTTGGTCGGCGGTCGAGTTCATGTTCGCCCCGGTGATCGACCAGAGCAGTTGCGCCATGTTCTTGCCACGGATGGGAAGAGTGGATGAAACCGCCGTGGAGCTTGCCCGCAGCGCCTCTAGCCCCCCGGTACGAAGTGCGACATCGTTACCGTTGAACCCCTCAATAAACAGGCCGGAGTTGTTGCCGTAGAGCAGCCCGCGAAGAGTGCTTGCCGAAAGAATTTCATACCCGCCGAAATTCCCAGCCGCCGGGGTCCCGACCGACATAACGCGGGAGATGCCGAGGACATTAGGCGCACCCGGCCCAAGGATCGCGGCTGTGGCGCTGGTGTGGCGAAGGCCACGGACAGCCGATAGGATCAGCGTGTCAGCCGTCTTGTTTCCGGCGAAGTTGTTGCTTTCTGAAAGCACAATGCCTGTCAGTGAAGCGGACTGCTCTTCGTAGCCATAGGTCTGAGTGCCGCCCGCCCCGAGCGTGTCATAACCGCGGTTGCCAGAGAAGACCGTGCCAGATGCGTTGTAGGTCGCGTCCTGATACCGGGCGACAATACCAGGAGAGCCGCTGGTCTGCCCGTTATCAATGCAGGTGTTCCCCTCGACGATGCCGTTTTTGCCGCCGAAGTCGATGCCGGCACCGGAATTGTCAAAGCACAGGTTGTCGCGAACGATGCTATCAGCCGCCCAAATCTCAATGCCGCCGCACTTGTAACCATTCACGTCAGTACCGACGCCCCCTGTGATGCGGTTTCCTTCAACCGTCACTTTGTAGGTGTCAGCATCCGCTTCCACAGTCACGCCGGCACCGAAGCCGAAATCGGTAACGCGGTTGCCAGCGACGATTGTGTTCGATGACGCGATGAGGATGGCAGAGCCATTACACCGATTGTCCTCGACCGCATTCCCGTAGCTCGTGCGCCCGTCGTGGGAAATGATGATCGCCTGATTGAGCGCGTCGTCCGTGGTGGCCCGAGTGATCCTGTTTCCCTTGATCACGCTGTCACGAAGGCCAGTGGCGACAATGCTGACTGTAGCCTGATTGGGGAAATTGCAGTCGAGTATCTTGATGCGGTCGCACGACTGAAGGCCGAGGGCACCGTGCGTCCCCGATGGGGTCTTGCTGTTCCAGTCAATGGTGAGGTCACGAACCTCAACGTCTGACAGGCTCTGGAAGTGAACAAAATTGTCGGTGGGAGAGTTGTTGTCGAGCTTCAGGACGGAGTTTCCTGTGCCAGAGCCGAGCCATTTCTGGTTGCCGACACCATCGATGGGAGAAGCCGACCCCCATAGAATTGTGCCGTCAGGGAAATGGATAATGGGCGCAGCGGCGTTGATTGCCGCTTGGAGTGACGTCGCATCATTGGTCGCGTTGTCAGCCTTGACGCCCCACCACGTCACTTGTGCGTTAACGCCATCCCACTGACGAACCCACGCGCCGGACGCACCAGACGTATCGGATGCCGGGGGCACGTAAATGGCCTGCTGCGTGTCGGCTGTCACGGCGGAAGAGAGGTTGGACGAGGACCAGCGGAACAGCCCCTCTCGCCCTGTTTCCACGAGATTGCAGACGGGGAATTTCGTTCCATCGACTGATGCGAGAGTCACGCGGGTTGTCGCTGATGTGGCAACAATACCGTTGGCAAGCTCCGTTTCGCCCACGGCCCCCGCGTCGATATTCCATACGGTGCCGTTGGACGAGACGGTGATGTCGCCCTTGTCGCCATCGGGGACCTGGGGACCCTGAGGGCCGCGCTCGATCACCTCGACAACAATCGTGTCAAGTGTAGGCATTCAGCTTGTCCTTGGGTTTAGACGCAGACGCTATTCAGTTGCTCGGAAAAGCCCGCCGTCTGGCTTGACCACGTGATTCCGTCTGGCGATGTCTGGATTGCCGCTGCGCTTACTGATCGATAACCGACAGCGACAAACTGGCTTCCGGTCCAGCAAACGTGTTTCATGTCGTCAGAGCCGGCTGTGGTGCGCCCGGTCCACGTAGCTCCGTCAGGCGATGTTCTAGCTAAAAGCGTTCCGACAGCCACAAATTGAGTGCCAGACCAGCAGACGCCATTGACGCCGCTTGTTGACCCGAATGTTTCAAAGGCCCAAGATGTTCCGTTAGACGACCGCTGAACCTTACCCGCACCACCGACTAGAACGTAATATCCGCCGCCGTAAGCTGCCCCGCGCGAAACAAATCCGGCTGGCGTGTCCCACCGCGACCATGACGAACCGTTGTAAAACTGAACGTCATCGCCGCCAGTGCCAAGGACGACACTGCTACCATTTGGAGCAAACTTTACGCCAGTATACCCACCAGACAGAGCAACGCTAGACCACGATACGCCGTCCGATGATTCAAGAACGCTTGTTCCGGCAGAGGCAAACCATTTCGTTCCGTTCCATGTGACGCCAGCAAGGTTAGTGCTGGTTCCTGATGTTTCAGTTGTCCACGTTACAGCGTCCGACGAAGACAGGATTGTTCCCCCCTCACCGACTGCTATATATTTTGTACCTGAATTGAACACGTCAAACAGGTCGTTGCTGGTTCCGCTTGTTCTTGTGGTCCATGAGGAACCTGTTTCCGATGTCGCAATTCTGCCGCCGTTGCCGACAGCAACGATCAACCCCGCCTGACGCGCAGCGGGGACGAACCGACCAAGGCCCGGAATCATCGCGAGCCCGGAACCACTGAGATGTGAATGTTTGAACTATCCTCGACGAAGTAGCTTAGAAGCGACGTTCGGGATGCGGTCGTGTCGATGGCGACAGCAGAACCACCCTGGAACTTGTAAACAGCGTTATAGGAAAGCGTCCAACCGCCCGTGCCGTTCTGCTTCACAATAATGACGCCCGACTGACCCGCCTTTGCATTGGACGGAGCGCCGAGCGTTCGGGATGCCGTCAGCGTTACCGTGAAGTTGATGCCGGTCGCCATATCAACGGCAATCGTCGCCGCGTCCGTCAATGTGGCTGGGGCGGCTCCTGCCCATACCTGGTCCGTAGACAGAACCTTGTCTGCGGTGTTCCCGAGAAACTGCGCTGTGGTGGCTTCGGGAATCCGCGCAATGTCAAACGTGCCAGATGTAACGTCAGCCGCAGCGTGATTGTGGGAAGCCGCCGCAAAGGTGCTTGTGGGCTCAACAGCAGCCGTCCCGAGGCCAAGGGCAGTCCGCCCCGTCGCAGCGTTCCCGGTAAGGACAGAGCGCCCCGTTGCGGTGCTGTCGGTGATGTCGGTTGCGACAATGCTGGATACGGAGCCGGTTGGCCCCTGCGGTCCCGTCGCGCCCGTCGCGCCCGTGTCTCCCTTGGAAGCAATGACGCCCCAATAGGTCGCGTTCGGCGGTGCCTGATTGGTGTGAGCCATGATGCAGATATAGGAGGAGCCGTTATAGGATACCGCGTCATTGACGACGTAAGCCGTCGCGCCGGACCATGTGCCCTGATACTGGGTAAAGGCCGGTCCACGGTCGCCCTGCGGCCCCTGCGGACCATCCTCGATGACTTCAACAACTAGCGTCGTCATGTCACCGTCCATTCGATAAGATAGACGGACCCGCCAATGTGGGTGGTCGTGGTGCCGTCAATCGTGCGCTTGAGCGTCCAGCGGCCTCGGAACTTCGCATTCGGAAGCGCATCGGTGGCCGTGTCGGAGAGGGTGAACGTCGCCTCTCCCGTCGTGGGGCTGGAAATCGTCCACGCCGATCCTGTTGATGGATAGGACAACGTGGTCCCATCCGCGAAATCGAATTGGATTGTGAGTGTGGACCCTGTAAGATCAAGGGCGGTTAGTGCCCCGTCCGCCTCATAGTATTTGAGGCGAAGCTGTAGGGTGAAGTCGTCACCCTTCTTGATCTTGATGTCCTTGCGTGCCGTGGTGCCCATCAGGTCTTAATGATCCAGTTGGAGAACAGGGCGGGTGAAAGCGTGGTCGCGGCAGTGCCGGAGCCAACCGAAGAGGTCGTGAAGGTGTGGGTGTGGGCACCATTGGAAGATGTCGTGGTCGTGCCGCCCGACTTCATGCGACCAGCGCCGCCAGAACCGCCCGCGCCGTCGCTCTCAATCGCAACGGTGTGCGTATGAGCGCCGTCCGAGGATGTCGTGCCGGTGTGGGTATGAGCGGGGATATTCGCTTCAACCAGGGTCGTCTGTGCAGCGCCGCCCGTTCCACCGACGCTCGTTCGCCCGGTGATGGCAGAGGGGATGCGGGCCGCATCGCTGCCGCCCATGTTGTCGCGGCCATAGGGAGCCCTGCCCCGCATGTCGGGGACGTTGAATGTGGTCGCACCGTCACCCGTTCCGAATGCCGTCCCGATGACCGCAAACAGCGCCGAATAGGTGGAGCGGGAATAGGCCGTGCCGTCGCAAAGCAGGAACCCCGTGGGGGCGGAAGTCCCGCCATAGGGGATGTATCCACCAGTCGGAACCGCAGTGACGGATGGAGCGGAAACAAGCTCACCGACAGGATCGGCGGTGCGGACCGTCGTGCCTGCGGAGGTCTTCAGAACCGCCTTGCACATCCCGTCTGGCAGGTAGATTGCCGAGAAGGTGCCGGTGGAATCCGCCACGACAGGATTAGCGTGAGCCGTGGTCCTGTCCTTGTCCTGATAGACCGTGACAGGCGTGGTCGTGCCGGTCTCGTAGAAGTAGAGCAAGGCACCAGCAAGCGGCGCGCCGGAAGCCGCCTCGAACTGAGACCAAGGCGGTGAAAAGAGAGTGACGGACATTCAGCACCCCGAACGAAAAAAGCCCCCGCAAAGGGGGCTCGTGTGGTGGACGTGTGTGTGGACGTTAGGGGGCTGCTGCCCCCCCGGCTGGAACGTTGTTCCGGTCCTCTTCGCTCTGTCCGAACCGCTGATACGGAAGGGCGCGGAAGAGGCTGTTTGGGTCTACCGTTACGCCAAGTTTGTCGCCCAAGGTCGAAGCGAAGTTACGAGACGCAATCTGAAGCCCTGAGACGGTGGCGGCGGTAGGAGTTTGGATGGCAAGCTGATAGGCGCGCGACCAGCGAGCGGCAGAGGAAGCCGTAGCCGGAGACGCAAGAACGCGAGACACGACATTGCCGCCAAGGACGGTTGCCATCGTCGTGATAGGGCTAGCCAGCAAACCGGCACCGATGCCAGCAGCAGAAAGGTTCTGCGCCGTTCCCGATGGGTTGCCGAACCGCTGAACCTCACGCGAACGACTGGAAATCGTGGCAATGTCGTCAAGGGCCTGAGCGTGGGTACGGTTTCCGGTTGCCCGAAAGAGGATGTCCTTGCCCCGCTCGGAAAGCTTCCCGTAGTCAGTAACAAACCGGGCCGGGGAGAAATTCCCATCACCATCCCTTCCAAGGCGGGAGACGATGACGGAAGCTACTTCATTCCACTCGTCCGGCTGCATGGCCTTCCGGGCGGTCGAGAGCTTCCAGATGTCAGCCGAGGCGCGAGACGACGCGGCGTTCTGGATTTGGGTAATGATACCCTCGTCCGAATTGGCGTTCATGATCCGACCAAGCGTCTCGCGGCGCTGCGTCCAAGCCGAATACCACTGATCCGCCCTTTTATGCGCCTGATAGGCAGCGGGGCCGGCAGCACGAGCGGCAGCGTCAATATCAGCGGTCAGGGCCGCGCCAATCTGCTTGAGTTCAGCATTGGACATGCCCTGCGGCGTGTTCCCAAAACTGGTCATTTCATTCAGGCGGGTGCGGAGATCGCGCATTCCCTGGTATGTCAAGCCCCCCCTTTGTAGGGCTTCATCAATGACAGAGACGGCCTGCCCCTGCCCAAGCCCAGCCGCCTGATTGCGGGAGACGATCTGTTGCGCGATCTGCGAGGTCTGCCCAATAGGGTAAACCTGACCGGGCGGCACCAACTGCTCAACGCGCCCATAAAGCTGATCAGCGCGAGCCGGCATCGCGACCCTAACTGTCTGCTCGATACCGGAGCGAGCGGCAGCGCCGGCTGCGTCTGCGGTCGGGACGGCACCACCACCAAGGGCAGCGGCGGTGTCATCCATCCGCGCGCCCATCTGCTGAACCATGCGATCCGTGTTCCGAACAATCGGGTCCCCAGCCAAGGGAACGTTGCGAACGCCCTGCCCAACCCGCTGCATCGCGGTAGAATCCGTGGCGATGAGGCGAGGCACCTGCACGCCCTGCCTGTCAGCCGCATCTATGACAGCCTGACCAGACGGGCGGGTCGTGATGGCGTTCTGCGGAAGTCGCGGCCCGACAAGAGCGTTAAGAGCGCCTCCTGTCACACCGCCGACGACAGCGCCCGTTGCCGCCCTTTGCGCCCTATCAGCCAGACCGTCACCCTGACCGGCACCGAAGGCCGCGCCATAACCAGCGCCGACCATGGCACCCCGGCCAAGCCGCGTCATGGCATTCGCTGGCGCGGAAAGCTGACCCACCGGGAGGGCAAGGCCGCCGCCAAGCTGGGAGCCAATCGACAAAATCGGGGACTGTGCATCATAGGCCGCATTCACGCCGCGCTGACGGTCGAGGTTGGCCCCGTAACGCTGCGAGAAGGTCGCCCCGTCGCCACGCCCGACAATCGTGTCGAGGAACGCCACTGTATCGTCCATGAACGGGTTGACGCCGCGCGCCACGCCCTGAACAATCGTGTTTGCCGTCCGCATAACGGGGTTCTGCTCGGCAAGGCTGCGCTCTGCCTCCGCCTGCGCTTGCTGCCGGCGCGTCTGGCTGTCACGCGGGCGAATGGTGATCTCGGGAATGGATCGCTGCTGGGCAACCGCCTCGCCCTGTGCGGGGAGACCCCCCTGGAACTGCGCGAACGTCTGATCAAGGTTCGGAGCGGAAAGCGCACCAGGAGACGCGGGTGCCGTGGCTGCGAAGGTCGCGCCGACATCGGGCGTTCCGAGAGGTGCGCTTGCCGGGCGTGGGGAAGGCACAGGAGCCGTTGCGCCTTCCGGGGGCGCATCGTCCCACTGGATTGCCAAAGCGGGCTGTGCGGGGGCTGCGGAGGGCTGTGCGGCGTCGATCCTGCGGGGCGGGTTCTGCGAATAGTCGAACTGCGGCCTGTTCTGCCACATCTGGTCAACGACCTGCTCGCGGGTCGGCTGGGCACCGGGGGCGGCTGGGGCAGCGGGGGATGCTGTCGGGGCGGGCGTTGCTGCGGCTGGTGCTTCCGGGTCCGGGGTATCATCCCACTGGATGCCGGCAGTCAGAGCACCTGCCTGATCCCACAAGCCACCAGTCTGGCCGGGCATGGAAGGGGATGCCGGTGTGGCGGTTTGCTGACCGGGAAACGGGATGCCGTGCGGGTTGCTGGACGCAGACGGAGCATAGCCGAGCGTGAAGAACCGATGCCGCCCGATATCATGACCGGAACCGTTATCCCATGAGGGAGCCTGACGGCCAAGGCCAGCCTGTGCGGTCGGTGAATAGAAATGCGTCGCGCCCCCGGTCGGGTCCTGAGACTGACCGGAAAAGAACGGCTCTAGCGCCTGTGCCACCCGCTGATAAGACGGGTCTGTCGGCTGGATAGACTGAAGACGGGCGGCTGTGGTTGGGTTATTCCACGGCTCGAACTGATTGCGGGCGAACACGATGTCCCGAGCGCCACGACCAGCCGAGCGCATACGGTTGGCGATGACGTGGGCAACGGCTAGCTGACCGACAGGACCCTCGGATGCAGCCTCACCAATAACGGTGCGGATGATGAGATCGCGTTCGGTCGGATCAGTGATCATTCAGCTACCACCAACTGTCCGTTGCGGACGATAACGCGGGTTCCATCGGGAAGGCGTCCGGTCCTTCCTTCGGTCGCACCAGCGGGAGCCGGGCCGATGACGCGGGGACTAGCCGCAGGAGCGGCAGCGGGAGCCGCTGCGCGGGTCGCTGGCTGGCCTTGCGCAGGAGTGGCTGCCGACGCAGAACCGGCTTCCTTGGGAGCCAATCCGAGACGGGATAGCGGGATGCCAAGCGCCGCTTCAATCTCAGCCGTAGACCGGCCTTGCTGGACGTAGGTTCCTGCCAGCCTTTTCGCGCCGGCTTCGGCAACCTGCCGCTGGACTTCAAGATTGGCTCGAATGGCAGCAGGCGTCATGCCGGGGTTGATGTCAGCCTTCTCGAACGCGGCCTTTTCCGTCGCAGTCAGGGCAGAGCCGAACAGTTCGTTCCGGACCTTGTTCTTAAACCTATCGTAGGACTGCCACCACGTCGCCGCTTCCTGGTTCCCGATGCCGGTATTGCGCGCAAGCTGGTTCGCCGCATCACCGATGGCGGGGACGCGCCAGCCTGCATAGTTGTCCTGAAAGCCTGCGATGAAGCGGTCAGCATCCGAGACGCTTGATCCTGCATCAGACAGCTTGCCAATCGTGCCGCTATCAAGGCGCGGAGCCTCGCCACGTCCACGTGCCTCTGCCTGCTGCTTGATGACAGCGGGGTCCTGCGGTCCACCGGGGATCGGCTCAACGCCGCCATTGGCGCTGCGACGGAACCCGGCAGGAATGCCCTGCTGTGCGATCTGCTGCTGCTGCATCGTCTCCTGACGCTGCGCGCGTGCCTCGTCTCGGGTGTCGCGCCGGCCCTGCAACTCAATGGCCTGCTGGCGCTGCTGGATGCCCACAAGCGTCGCCTGGAGCTGAAGGGCCGCCTGCGTTGCCGCCATGCCACCCTGGATTTGCTGAAGGGCAGACATGGACGCCCGCGCCGCTACATCCGCGACTTCCGGGCGACCACGATAGGACGAGACGTTGACGCCGTTCTGCTGAAGGAAGTCCAGCCCCTGCTCGAACTTCGCAGGATCAACCTGACCATCTAGAGAACCGCCCTTCGCGCCAAGCGAAATCGAGCCGATCATCTGAATGGCCCGCATCGCCTGTTCATCGCGCTGGCGCTGCTGTCCAAGACCATCATTAGCCTGCTGAGACGCAAGCTGGTTGCCCTGAATGAAACCCTGCATCGGGTTGATCATGTTGTTCATAGAGACAGCCCCGACATGATGCCCGACGAATAGCCGTTATTCCCCGAGAAGCCGGAGAACTGCGGCTGCTGGCCCCAATTCTGAGAGCTAAAGGCGTTCATCACCGGGCCGTTCGGATTGGTCAGGTAGCCAAGCGCGGTGTTCCACGAATTAGCCCCCTGCATGATGCTGGACGCCTGCTGATTGCCGCCCTGCATCGCGATGTTCGACATATTCCCCGCCGCGCCCATTGCAGCCGCGTTATTCTGCGAGGTCTGCGTCTGGCCCATGCCCGCCATTGATGCGAGGCGGTTCAGGTAGTTTCCATATTCCTGATTGGCGAGGCCGCTGGTGGTGGTCGCAAGCGCCTTCATGGCGTCGCCGGAACCCGCCATGCCGAGAGCCGCAAGCCGGTTCTGGACCGCATCGTTCGCCTGCTGAACCTGGAACTGATAGCCGGGCGTCTGCTGGAACCCGACACCCTGCGTCATCTGCCCGCCCCAAGCCGAGGTGGCATTCGACGTTTGACCGGCGGGGGAATTGGCAATCCCGCCCGTCTGGAAACGGCCATCGTTCATGGCGTTCTGATTGGAGCCCTGGGCGTACTGCGAACCGACAGGCCCGGAGTTGGGATCGTAGAATACCGGGTTCTGCGGACGCGACAGACCTAGACCATCCATTAGACCATAAAGCGCGGTCTGCCCGGCATACATCCACGGTGCGTTGTCAACGCGGGTCTGCTGAAGCGCATCCCTCTGGAATTGCGTCGCCTGTGCCTGTGCCGCAGCCTGGGTGTTAGCCGCGCTCTTTGCAGCCGAGGACGATAGAGCCGCGCCGCCGATAGCGCCGGCAGCACCGACGCCAGCCGCGATCAGCCCTGATATTGCCGCCATTAGATAGCCCTCATGTAAGAGGTTTCCGCCTTGGAATAGCCGCGCCGCTCAAAGACCCGGCCAAGGGCCTTGTCGCGCTTTCCACCAAGACATGAGAGAGTGACCGCCGAAGCGCCGCGCGCCTCTGCCCACCATTCGAAATGATCCAGAAGGGCCATGCCATCGGCATCCGCCCACCAGAACGTCTCCACCGCGACCTTGTGAGCCGGGTTGAAGTAGAGAGGCACCAGAGCCCCGCCGATCATCCCCCGTTCATGGCAGAGAACGATCCCGTCCGGGTTGCTGATCGTACCCTCTAGAAACGCTGCACAAGCCTGCGGATCGTAGGGAACGAACGTATAGTCAGACATGGCGTGGAACTTCGCGCCCATCTCGACAATCCTGGGGATGTCGGAAAGACGAGCCTGACGGATCATTGAGCCCTGCGAACACCCGAAACCGTGAGCGTCACCGTATCGGCAACGCTGGCATATGCGTAGATCGACGCCCCCGGAGGGATGGCCTGATTGACCAATCCCGTGAGTGAAACACTCGACAGCGCCGGCACGTCCTGAAACGAAACCACGATGTATTGAGCCGCAGGGCTTTCGCCGTTCGGCACCACATAGACAACAACCTGGGCATCAGTTCCGGTCGGATTGGCTGCTGTCGCCGCCGTCACCTCACCCGCCTGATTGAACGAGAACGATGCGTAGGCAACCGCGCTCAAGGTCAGGATTTGACCAGCTATAAGCTGCTCAACGCTCCGTTCCGTGATCCTTGCGAGGTATGCCCTTGCCTCTCTCGTCAGGAACCGCCTGTCATCCACAAACTGAATGTTCTGCGGGGCGGCGCTCACCCCAGCACCTGCGCTTCCATGCGCCCTGAAACGACTGTAAACGGGGCGTTGTCGGTGAAGCTCAACCGGAACGTCCAGTCACGGGCAATCCCGAGGTTACGCCACACGGCGCGGCGCTTGTAATCACCCACAGCACCCAAGGCCCGCGTCCTGACGTTGCCGAAAGTCATCCCGTCCTTTGCAAGAGACAGCATGACAGAGGGCGAAACACCCGGATCAACAATCCCCGTCTCGCAATCGAGCCAGTAGGCGTCAATCTGAATGCGCTTGCCGTTGTTATAGATCGGCGGGGCGATTGCCACACGCTCGAGAATGTCGCCGTTGTCCTGATAGGCTGTCGGGACAAGCTGGCAGACGCCACCATGGCCCAAAACCACAGTCGCACCGAGCCGATGAGGCCCCACGATGTCCCAGGATGCGGACTCCCACGTCTTCGCCTGATGCCACGCACCCGTTGCGATGTCATAGGCGACCGTCAGACGCCCCGGAAACGTCAGAACATAGAACTTGTGCCCCGGAATGGCGTAAACCCACGCATAAGCGTCCGAATAGGGCCTTGCTTCGCCAATCAGGCGCTCAACACCCTCATCCGAGATGCGCGCGGGCCGGTATCCATCCGCCCGGTAGACCATTCCATCGTTTCCAAGCCAGAAAACCGTGTTGTCTTCGGCTGCAACCGTGTAGGCACCGCCGCAGCCCCTCTCAAGGGCAACGCCGCCAACCCGCTGAAACGAAAACCCGGACGTGCCGACGTTCTCCCACACCTCAATGGAGGTCTCACCGAACAGCCAAATCTGACGATGATCGGTGAACACGCGAACAAGCCTGTCCGGCTGGCTTTCGGCGGTGGCGAAATTCAGCACGCCAACCGTCGTGAAGTCGTTGAGGTCGGTCCTGTAGAACCGTCCCGAATTGCGGTCGTTGAACACGCCGTAGCCGTCAAGGGCAGCAAAGGAGCCTGCGGCAGTGATCGGCAACGATGTCTGCGAGAACGTCGTTCCATCCCATGAATAAAGGCCGAAGCCGTCGCAAATCCCGATCTGCGTGGCGTTCTCACCGAAGGAACACTTGCCGTTAGCGGTCTGAAGCGTCCCGAGACGAATGCTTTCCGTCGTGGTCAGGCGGTAGAACCCGTCACCAATGACAGCATAGTCACCGCCCTTCAGATAGGCGACGCCGCGCGCTTCTCCACTCACCGAATGGTTTTTCTGCACACCAGGGCGACCGATGCGGACCAGCCCGCCACGCCCCTGCGGGACCTTCTCAACGTACATATTGATCAGGTTTTCGCGGGTGTTCTGCTCTGTCGCACTCTTGCCCGCCTTGATGGCAAACGGCGCTTCAAGCATCTAGTAGTCCACCAGCCGCTGCGACGGCATGACCGGAATGTCATTGTCCGCGTTCACGCTGTCGGGATCAAAGGAGGCGTTCTGGATTGCCTCTTTCCCGTTGTTGCAGAGGTTCACCGTCACCGCGTCCGGCTGCTTGCCATAGCGGGGGGCAAGGCGGACAGCGAGACAGGCCGTGAACGCCTCGTTCCCCTCATCCGCAATGGACGAAAGCCCGTAGGTGTCCACCGATACCGTCTCGGTGAGGCTATCGAGCGTGGGGGCGGCCATGATGGTCTTTTCCAGCACCCACTGCTGAAGCATGTTGTTCAGTGCTGTCAGGCCGCGCTGCGCTTCGTAGTCCTGAAGCGGCTCTTCGGCCTCGTCGATCCCGAGCATGGCGCGGGCGTCAACGATGATGTCGTGTGCTGTCGCCATGGGAACCTCAAATGAATGGGGGAGAGGCGAACCCCTCCCCCGGTCTTGTTACGCCGAACCCTTGATGAGGCCGGCAGCGACCATGGCGGCGCGAAGCTCGTTCACCAGCGTCACGATGGCGTTGGCCTGAGCCTCAGAGTAGCCGTAGGGGGTCGATGCAGTGGCAGCCGTGGCAGCAACCGCAGCCTGAGCAGCACCGGAGCGCTGCACGATCGGGGTCGCACCATAGAAACCAATCTTGTCGGTGGCCGACTGACCAAGACGCGCGCCGTCTCCACCGCCGTCCGAGAGTTCCTTCACAGCCATTGGACTGTCCTTTCAGAAAAGAGGAAGGGGGCGGTGGTTAGCCGCCCCCATGGGATCAGGTCGAACCGCTGATGCGGGTCGCGAGGCGCGGGTCGATGGTCTTGACGCCATAAAGGATGTCGAGACGCCACATCGAATGGTCGTTGATGCCGTCATAGACGGGGATCACACGAACCGACGTGCCCTTGTAGGTCTGGCGACCCACCTGGGTTGCGCCCGGAGGCGAGACAAGCGGGACCGTGACCAGAGCGAAGGCGTTCTTCTGGAACACAAGGTTCTGGCGATACGGGGTCGAAGCCGTACCGAAGAACGTCACGGCCTGGTTGTTCAGGTCCGTAACAGCCGTGATGTCGACGTTCTTGAAGGCACCCGTCCAGATCATGGCCGGATAGATCTCAAGATCCGTCTCCGAACCCACCGCAGTCGCGTCGGAAACAACGACGAACTGCTTCAGGAACGGAAGGCGAGCCTTCGTGACCGGGTTGACGGCCCACACGCCATCGATGGTGAAGACCTCACCAGCCTTGATCGTGTCGGTCGCGCCGCCGAGGGTGTCGATGTGGATCGTCTGCACCATGGTGTCCTTGACCGACGCATACGAAACGGTCGAGGCGGTGATGGACAGGTCGATCAGCGGGGAGCCGGTGCGCGAGCCCATGGTCAGGGACTGCACGTTCTGGCTCATGTGGGTGTCAACGCCACCGATCATGCCGAGCGAGCCCTTGCGATAGGCACCCTTGGCAACGTCCTGCATGTACAGGGCGGTCTGGGAGCCAAGCAGGCCCCAATGATCGGAGGGAGCAAGGGCAGCCATGCGACCCTCAGAACCCACCGCATATTCGTCAAGGCGCTGGGGGCCAAGAGCGAAGTCAGCGTAGGAATTGATGGTCTGGCCGGCAGTGCCAACCCACGACGGGATGTCCTTTGCGAGAGCCGCAACATCGCTGTCGATCTGGTTGGCAAGCTGGACCATAGCCGGCTTGATGGCGCGCTCGGTCAGGTCCTTGATGTTCAGGGACAGTTCCTGCGAGGTGAACTTGAAGTCCACGCCCTTGCGCTTGTTGACCTGGATGGTCGTCTTGCCTTCCACCACGTCCTGAGCCGAGGCAACGGCACCGTCACGAACGGTGTAGTCAGCCGGCTTGCGAATCGAGATGGTGTCGCCAACGGTGTAGCCGTTCGGAGACATGTTGAAGTCTTCCTCATAGCCACGGAACACCTTGTCCGCAAAAATGAGGTTGTTGTCGAGAACTGCCACCGCCGCTTTCGCGATGATGTCAGCCGTAAGCTGGGAATTGGACATTTCGGGGAGCCCTTAGGCAGGCACCCGCATTAGCTGGCGTCCTTCAGCAGCCATGCTGCAAAGGCGTCCATGCTCATGTTGTCGGGTGCTGGTGTCGTGGAAGGCGACCCACCCCCGGCCAGTTTCGGCGCGGGCGGCGGTGCCGTTGATGTTCGCTTGGGCGGCGGGATCGAAACCTTCGCTTCGATGCGGCCGAGTTCCAGACCCTGACGGGCTGGCGGGAGTGACGCGATGCGCCGTGCTTCCTCGGGATTCTTGCCGAGGTAGTAGAGGATGGCCGGGCCGTTATCGTGCTCTGAGATAACGTCCGCCATCGTCTCCGAGACGGGCAGTTGCGGGTTGTGCGCGATGATGTCGAAGTCGGGGAACCGATCCTTGACGGTCTCGACCTTCTCACGCCATGCGGAATGACGCGCCTCTTCGGCGCTCTTGCGGGCTTCCTGCGCCTCTTCCTTCAGTTCATCGGCCCGCGCCTGCTTGACTGCGTGGCTGGTCAGGTCGGCCTGGAACTTCGTGGGATCGTCGTAGGAATCGGGGTTCGGGGCTTGCTGCGCCTCAAGGACCTTCAGACGCGCCTCTAGTGCTGCGGCGCGGCGTTCGGCTTCCTTCTTCGCGGCAAGGGCCTCTTCCACACGCTGTTGAGCGCGGGATTTCGGCTTCTCCTGCTTCTCTTCTGCCGGTTCCGGGGTTTCCGTAGTGGCTTCTGTTTCAGGAGCTTCGACCTTTTCGGTGGTCTCGACCGGGGCCTCAGTTTCAGCCTGAGGGACGGCTACCGGCTCAACGTCAACCGGCTGCGTGGTCTGCTCTTCCATGGTTCTCACATGAAAAAAGCCGCCCCGAAGGACGGCCTCTGACCCGGTTCAGCCGGGACTGTCAGCCTTGCGCGGGCTGAATCGCGATCTCAGGGTCCATGATGACCGGAGGGGCCATGAGGTTCTGCATGGCCTGTGCGGTCTTGGCCTTCTCGCCTTCCGTCTTCGCCATGGTGTTTTCGATCTTTGCCGCCTTCTCGCGGGCCTCAAGCTCGGCCATCGGGTTAGGCTGCTGCTGTTGCTGCATGGCCTGTTGTGCCTGCGCCATCTTCTCGGTGTCGCCGCCGGTCTCATCGATCATGTCGAACAACTGCTGAAGCGGTGGCGGCAGCATGGCCTTCAGGCGGGCCGCGATGACCTCGTGTTCCGGCCAGTCCATCATCTTCGCGATCTTGTCGAGCATCGCCGGGGCAGCGTTCGGATAGGCACGAGCGAACTCAACCATGGCGTTGGCGGCTTCGATGCGCTGCGTGTTGTAGCTCGGTCCGGTCGAGACCGTGACATCGTACTTGCCGACCGACAGATCGTTGATCGTCATCGGCTCGCCATTCTCGGCAATCGTTGTCTGGTTGACCTTCACCCAGGCTTCGGAGCCATCCTCATTCAGAAGACGAACAACGCGCTCGGTGTCATAGATCTTCGGGATCAGCGCACAGACGATCTCGCCGGCCCTGCGGATGGCGTAGGCGAGGTTGTCGAAGAAGTGGTAGGTGGACGTGTCCCCTTCCCGCTGACGGGCGAGGATGGCCTTGCCAGAGGTTTCATTCGACTTCGCACCCAAGCCAGCATCGTAAATGCCTGTCGTGCCCTTCATGTCATCGGCTGCGATCTGGGCTTCCTGCCAGAGAGCATTCGGAGGCTGCGGCGCGGCGATGCGCTGCGGAGCGCCAGGAGCTTGCGGGTCGGGGCTGTAGAGCAGGTACGGAAGCGGCGAGACGTTCGCACGATCCCACATCGCACGGTGGTTCTTGATCTGCTCGGGCGTGAGCATGAACGGCGCTTTGGGAGCGAGGGCAATCAACTCGGCAGCCGAGGAGCGCCAGTAGTTGTAGAGCCTCTGCGGGTCCTTCGCATGACGAATGAGGCCAGAGCGGACAGCCTGCGTCCCGATGACGGTTTCCTCGCCAATCACCGGAATGATCGGGATATGAGCGACCGGGAACTTGTAAGGGCCTTCAAGGACCTCCGAACCCGAGACGATGACCATCTCGACCTCAAACCCGTCCACCTCACGCTGGATCGGCTCGCCATTCTGATCCCTTGCAACGGGAAGGAACGGCTGAAGCTCAGGCTTGAAGTCCGACAGGTTGACGGTCTTGCCGTCTTCCATGAGAGCGAGCGTGTATTTCTTCGGCTTCTTGTACCAGTACTCCGCGATCCGCATCATGGAATCATCGCGCCAGAACAGGAACGTGTCCTGACTGGCGTCAACCGGATCGACAGGAGACAGAATGGCCTTGGGATACTTCTTCTTGAACGCCTCTTCCGTGATGCCATCGACCACGAAGCAATAATCAGCGTCCGAGCGGTCGATCTCCTTTGCATTCGGATCCCAGAACACACCAAGCGGGTTCTGAATGGCCCGGATGATGATGTCCTGCTCGGTTACGCTGTCCTTGCAATACTCGGTCCCGACGCGGAAGTGACCAACGCCACAGGCCACCGCAGCCTGGAACGCCATCGTATAGACCATATCGGCCTTTGAAATGCGTTCGATCTGGCGAACGATGCCATTATACATCCGCGCAATCTCGGGGTCGCCCTGATCATCGACGGGAGACACCTTGATCGCAGGACGAGACTGCCGCATGTCGCCCGTCACCTGACGGATGAACTGCGGCATCCGGTTGACCGTGATGCACGGACGGCCCTGCGCTTCACGCTGCCTGCGAACGTCCGGCGGCCACTGATCGCCAGCGACGAACTTCAGATCGGACAGCGCATCGTCACGGTTGTCGCGGTCGGCTTCCCACGCGAGGTTGAAGCGTTCCATGACCTGACGGTGCTCGGGCTTCTTGCCGCCCTTCTCCATTCCGTCAGGTTCGATCATGTGAAGACCAAATATCCGTTCACATCACCGGCAGCCGGTGCGGTGTCGTCGCTTTCAGCCTGCCCCGTTGTGATGCGGTAGGAAATGCCGTTGGAAAACGGAATGCCGTAAACGAGAGGAGTGCTAACAATGGGGGTGGTGCCAGTTGCGCCAGCAAACATTGTGAAAAGCGGAATGTCAGATGATGTCGGGGCCGTCGCCTTGTCATAAATCTTAATGAAGCGCCCGGATGCGGCGTAGTTGGTGATAAGCCCACCGTAAAGCCGCCCCGGCGTCGCTTTCACGACAACGCCGGTCGTGTTGGCAGCCGATCGGATCGCCCTTGTGACCAGCGATTCACCGTGCTGGATGATCTCAAATCCATTTGCCATATCTTACACTCCCAGCCATCCGCCCGAATGCTGGGGCGGGCCTGCGTAGAACTCGACTTCATCGAGCTTGGGGACGGCCTTGCGTGTCGCTTCAAGGGCGTATCGCAGCGCGTCGATGACGTGGTTCTTCTTGTCTTCCAGAACGGGAAGTATCTCGTTGGTCAGCTTGTCGGTCTTCCACGAGTAGAGCGTCAGTTCATCGATCAGGTGGGTGCACTTGGGATGCACCACGATGTCCACGCTCTTCAGGAACTCAACGCCATCCTTGACGCTGTTCGGGCCTTTCTCAGCCCCATGGATGTTGAAGCCAGCCCGCCGCATGAATGAGATGGTTTCAGGTCGAGAACTGTCAGCGGTGATCGGCCACTCCCTTGAACCGCTGATCTGGTCGAATAGCTGCGGCGTCCGGTCGATCTCGCAACCGATCTTGTGCGCCTCTGCATCAATGTAGAGCGTTCGATCCCACAGGTAGGCACGAACCAGGACGGTCGGATCAATGGCAAAGCCCCAATCCGCTCCGAAGTAGGGCCTTGCGTCCGATGGAACGTCCAGGCGATCAATGCGCCAGTTCCGAAAGACGCGGGCCTCGCTGTTCCTCTGATACTCGCCTAGCCAGAT
>Ga0315903_10000995_pt1 | contig 42861 bp, 42 predicted proteins | sample LakEriMetagenome_7_FD_203524 | JGI IMG/M metagenome (GOLD analysis project Ga0315903, IMG submission 203524) | Freshwater fungal communities from buoy surface, Lake Erie, Ohio, United States - Buoy 2 MA119 | ecosystem: Environmental > Aquatic > Freshwater > Lake | place: USA: Lake Erie, Ohio... | reverse complement strand
CTCGAAGTCGGCGACGGCGTGTTCGAAGTGAAATCGACCAATGGTGACACATTCTTGGGCGGTGAAGATTTTGACAGCGTGCTCGTCGAGCATCTGGCAGCTGATTTCAACAAGGCCGAAGGCATTGACCTAACCAAGGACAAGCTTGCGCTGCAACGTTTGAAAGAAGCAGCGGAAAAGGCGAAGATCGAATTGTCGTCAACACAGACGACTGAAGTCAATTTGCCCTTCATTACCGCAGACCAAAATGGTCCAAAGCACCTTGTAAAAACCATCACCCGGGCCGACCTTGAGAAGCTGGTCGATGACCTGATTAAGCGCACGCTTGAGCCTTGCAAAAAGGCTTTGGCCGATGCGGGTATCAAGGCCGATGGCATTGATGAAGTCGTGATGGTCGGCGGCATGACCCGCATGCCAAAGGTACGCGACGTGGTGAAGAATTTCTTTGGCAAGGAACCGCATACCGGTGTGAACCCGGATGAAGTTGTTGCCATGGGCGCGGCCATTCAGGCGGGCGTTTTGCAGGGCGACGTTAAGGATGTTTTGTTGCTCGACGTGACGCCATTGTCCTTGGGTATCGAAACGCTCGGTGGCGTATTTACGCGCATGATCGACCGTAACACGACAATCCCGACGAAGAAGAGCCAAGTATATTCGACGGCCGAAGACAATCAAAATGCCGTGACCATCCGCGTGTTCCAAGGTGAGCGTGAAATGGCGGCGGATAACAAGCTGCTCGGCAATTTCGACCTCGTGGGCATTCCACCAGCACCGCGCGGCGTGCCACAGGTTGAAGTGACGTTTGACATCGACGCCAACGGTCTCGTTAGCGTGACGGCCAAGGACAAGGGCACAGGTAAGGAACAGCAGATCAAAATTCAGGCATCGGGCGGCTTGTCCGATGCGGATATTGAACAGATGGTCCGCGATGCCGAAGCCTTTGCCGAAGAAGACAAGAAGCGTCGTGAATCGGCCGAAGCCAAGAATAACGCAGAAAGCCTTGTCCATTCGACTGAGAAACAGTTGGAAGAGCATGGCGACAAGATTGACGCCGCATTGAAGGGCGAAATCGAAGCGGCGGTGGCGGAAACCAAAACCGCCATCGAGGGCGGCGATGCAGAAGTCATGAAGGAAAAGGCAGCCGCCTTGGCCCAAATCGCGATGAAGCTTGGCGAAGCAATCTATAAGGAAGAGCAAGCTGCCGGGGCATCGGCAGATGCTGCATCGGAAGAAGCACCAGCAGACGATAATGTCGTTGATGCTGAATTCTCCGAAGTCGAAGACGACAAGAAAGACTGATGTTGCATATTTCCGACCGTCGCTATCGAAACGTAAGCGACGGTCGGAAAGACCGGGGGGTTAGTCATTCATGAATCTCGACATTGATTATTATGAATTGTTGGAAGTCGAGCGGACAGCGGACGAAAAGACGCTGAAAACCGCGTATCGCCGGATTGCGATGGAATGCCATCCCGACCGCAACCCTGGTTGCGACAAATCCGAAGCTAAGTTTAAGGCGATTAGCCAAGCTTATGACGTCCTGAAAGATCCGCAAAAGCGCGCAGCTTATGACCGATATGGCAAAGAAGCGTTTGAAAATGGCGGTATGGGCGGCGGTGGGGGCCAAGGCGGCGCTGGCTTTGGTGATTTTTCCGATATCTTCGAAAGCTTTTTTGGTGATGCCTTTGGTGGCCGTCAGCGTGGCCCTGCGCGTGGTGCAGATCTACGCTATGATCTGGAAATTTCCCTCGATGAGGCCTTCCACGGCAAAGAGGCGGACATTACCATCGACGTCGCGACAGCGTGTGGCACGTGCGAAGGCACAGGCGCGACGCCCGGGTCAGGCAAACGTCGCTGCAACCTGTGCGCTGGTCATGGCAAGGTGCGCGCGCAGCAAGGTTTCTTTGTGGTCGAGCGCACATGCCCGACCTGTCACGGTCGCGGTGAAGTGATTGAATCCCCGTGCCGGGCTTGCGGCGGTGAAGGCCGAGCGGATGAACGCAAGACTATCACCGTCAATGTTCCGCCTGGCGTCGACGAAGGCACGCGTATTCGTGTTGCTGGCCGGGGCGAGGCTGGGCCAAATGGTGCAGCGGCGGGTGATTTGTACATCTTCATTCACCTGTCGCGCCACAAGGTGTTCGAACGCGATGGCACAACATTATTCTGCCGTGTGCCCGTCAGCTTCACTACAGCGGCGCTGGGTGGTGAAATCCGTATCCCGGGCCTCGATGGTACCGAACATATCATTGCCGTTCCAGAGGGCATACAGTCGGGCAAACAGCTGCGTCAACGCGGGGCAGGGATGCCGGTGCTGCAAGGGCGTGGTCGTGGTGATATGGTCATTCAAATCGATGTGGAAACGCCGTCCAAGCTGTCCACGCGGCAGAAGGAAATATTGCGCGAATTCCGCGAAACCGAAACGGGTGCAGAATGTCCGCAATCAACTAGTTTCTTTGACAAGTTGAAAGGCATTTGGGACGACATCACCGATTAAGTTCAGGTGCGCGATACGATTAGCTGTGAATCTGCTCCACCTCGGCCCGTAAGGACATGATGAGGGGCTGGATATGCGTCAGCCGGTCCTGCTCCTCATCCAATATCGCATGGAACGCCCGCTTTTTGTAACTTTGCGCGCGTTCCACCGAAAATGCATGGCCCGGCGGCAGCGACGATATCAGGATATCGATCATCCGTTCCGCGCCGTGCAAACGGCCCCATAGATAGTCGTTTTCCCGATAAGAACGGCTGAAAAACGCCCCGAAATTGTTGAACTCTATGCCCTTCAATGTGGCCGCCGTGCCGCCAGTTCGGATGGATGCGCAGTCGTCGGGGGATATGCGGTCGACCTTAACAGGATCAAATTCGTCAAAGCCCTCATCCTGCAACAAAGGCAGGGTGGCGATGTCATAGAGCGCATAGCCCAAATAGCCGAGCAACATAGTCCGGCGTGCCGCAACGGGCAGCGTCAGCATGGCATCGCATAATATTTTGTCGACCTTGGCATCTGTGCGTACCAGATCGCGCTGTACCGCGAGATGGTCGATCAAGCCTGCGGGATCATCGATGCCAGATTTGGCAGCCATCGCGAAATCTGCGCCTAAAAACTCCGCCGTTTCCAGATCGAGAAATAAAGCGAGGCAATTGTAAATGGCATCGCGCATTTTGGCGATAGCATCATCTGGCATATCGATGACATTTTCGACATTTTCGGTTAGGTGCCGAGCCAGAAAGCGCAAGCGCCGGATACGGAAACGCAGGTCATGTGCGCGGAAAAAGGCAATTTGGCGCACGGTGGCTTTGCCCTTATGCGGCGGCATATGGTCGATGTCACGGGCGCCGATTTCGGTCCAAAGCGCGGCGCGCAGGTCACGGAAAAACGCGTTTGATGCCTCGGGCAAGCTGCGGCGCGCGGTGGCGACAATATCGTCCACAACGCCAGCGATTTTGAGATGGTTATAGGCGCGATAGCCAAACCCGGCGGTCACAATCGCCTTCTCCTGTGCCGAATGCCGCCATTTCTGCATCCGGCTCGCGGTCGGCTGGGTCAGGAACCATGTCCTGCCCAGCAGCGCCTCGACAGTATCTTCAACCTCATTCCGCAAGCTATCGATGACGCGTTGCATCCGTTCGATCCGTTCCGAACGGCCCGTAATTTTTTCCAGACTGTCCCGAATGGGCTGTGCACGTGGAATGTTGGATGTCGCCCCCAATATCGTCGAGAAAAACCCCGGTGGCTTGCGTGGTATATCTGAGGTGCCGTCCGCATTGCGTTTGCCAAATCGGAAACTGGGGTGGCCGGGCTTTGGGTCGATATAGACAAAACGACGATCCACTTCGCGCCTTGCGGGACGGTTGCGCAAAGCGGAAATTGCTTGGTTAAACGGCGCATTGGCCAATACTGAGCCGTCGATTAACATCGTATCTTCGGCGGCATTGGCGGCAAATTGCTGCGGCAATATCCGTTTCAAAAATGCCAACCGGCCAAGCCACGGGACATTTTCCCGTACCAGCAAGCGGTCAAGTTCTCGCACCGAAAATGGCGGGAAAGCCCCCGGGAAACTGGCCGTGGCGCGCGCCGCAAAAATCAGTTCGGGAATGTCGGCGAGGTCGGTTCGGCCGCGCGTTGAAAAATCGACGGTGATGCGATGTTCGGACTCGGTAACTTCTTCCGGACTATTGAGGCGCAGCACCCGATCATGGCCAAAATAGTCGGTTACCGTGACAAACAAGTCCAGCGGTTGGTTTTCGGGTAAAAGCGGCGGCTCTATTGCGCTCTTGGCCATAATGTTCAGCGCGTCGAGCAACAATTTCGAAAACACATTCCCGCCAAAGGGCGGCGCAAACCAACGCGCGCGGACAAAGCGCGACAGCTTGTTGGCGACCTCCTCCTGTGCTTCCTTCGCCACTGTTCTTTCGACCGCTCCACCGCGCCGGCGCAAGATCATCCACGCAATCGGCGTTGCCCAAAATTTGGTGAAGCGCGACAGCGGACGGGCGTCCGGATCAAGCAGTATGTCGACGTCCGCCATGTCCAGCCACATGTCGGTCAACGGCTCCAACGATTGGCCTGTGACGATCGCCTGTGACAGGAAAATACCGTTGATGCCGCCCGCGCTTGATCCGGCAATGATATCGGTCAAAACGCGCAACTTTACACCGCTAACGCGCGACATCTCTGTCAGTAGCTCATGATAGACAATCTCGCTGCGGCGGGTGAGGGGCGTGCCGTCATGAAATGCGCGGCTCGCGCGGACCATGTGCCAAATCTCGCGTGTGACGCCATGCATGTATATGGCAAGGCTGACCCCACCATAACAAATGAGCGCCAACCTGAGTTCTTTTTCGCGCATATCCATGATGTGGCATCACACTGCGTCACACGCAAGCGCTGATCCTGTGGTATTAATTGTTGAGTTCTTGATTTGTTCTGATAGATATCGGCCATGGCAAAGGCAAAACGCAAATATGTGTGTCAGGCATGCGGGTCTGAATCTAACCGTTGGCAGGGGCAGTGCGACGATTGCGGCGAATGGAACAGCTTGGCGGAAGAGGCTCAAGCATCTGTTTTTGAGCTGAAGCATCATTTGCACGCGGGCGGCCGTGCCGTCGAATTGTCCGGATTGAACACGGACATCAAACTGCCGGAACGTGCCTCGACAGGTATATCCGAATTTGACCGCGCCTTGGGTGGCGGCCTTGTGCCCGGTTCGGCGACCCTGCTGGGCGGGGATCCAGGCATAGGTAAGTCGACATTATTGCTTCAAGCCGCCGCAAACCTCGCGCGGCGCGGCCTATCCGTTGCTTATATTTCAGGTGAAGAAGCCGTTGACCAAGTGCGTTTGCGGGCCCGTCGGCTTGGCCTTGGTGATGCGCCGGTGCAGCTTGCCGCTGCGACATCGGTGCGCGATATATTGACGACGATAGCGCAAGGCGCGCCGCCCGCTTTATTGGTCATCGATTCCATTCAGACCATGCACAGCGACCTTATCGAAGGCGCGCCGGGCACCGTTAGCCAAGTCCGTGCATCCGCCCAAGAGTTGATCCGCTTTGCCAAGGAACGTGGCACGGCAGTGATGCTCGTCGGTCATGTCACCAAGGATGGAACGATCGCCGGACCGCGCGTGTTGGAACATATGGTCGACACCGTCTTGTCGTTCGAAGGCGAGCGCAGCCATCAATATCGGATCTTGCGCGCGTCCAAAAATCGCTTTGGCGGGACCGATGAAATCGGCGTTTTTGCGATGGTGGAAGAGGGCCTGACGGAGGTCGGCAACCCCAGCGCCTTATTCCTAACCGACCGCGCAGAACAGGTTACGGGCGCAACGGTATTTCCGGCGTTGGAGGGGACGCGGCCCGTTTTGGTCGAAATTCAGGCGCTGACCGTGCGGTTATCGAGTGGCGCGACACCGCGCCGCGCCGTTGTTGGCTGGGACAGCGGTCGCCTCGCGATGATATTGGCGGTGCTGGAGGCGCGATGTGGCCTTAGCTTTTCAACCGCCGAGGTTTATCTCAACATTGCGGGTGGCTATCGTATTTCCGACCCCGCTGCTGATCTTGCGGTGGCGGCGGCGTTGGTTTCGGCTTTGTCCGAACGCCCATTGCCGTCCGATGCGGTGCTGTTTGGTGAAGTCGCTTTGTCCGGCGAAATCCGTCCTGTTGCGCATGGTGCGTTGCGATTGAAGGAATCCGCAAAGCTTGGCTTTGGCCGCGCATTGGTCCCGCCGTCGGTGAAGGGCCAGGCCGGCATTTCGACGCAAGAATTCCGCACGCTTGCCAATCTCGTTGACCATATGCTGGGACGTCCCTAAATCTTTCTTTAACGCTTATAGGGGCATGATCATATGACGCGTGCCGCATTTTGATTGCGACGCGTTTGGGTAATGAGGGCACCAAAATTAGATGACAGCACTTGATATCATTGTCCTATTCTTGCTGGGCAGCGGGGCCGTATTCGGTTTCCTGCGCGGCTTTGTGCAAGAGGCTCTGTCGATGATCGCATGGGTGCTGATCATCTTGGCCGTTTACATGTTTCATACCCCTGCGACGGCAGCTTTGGCCGAGGCTGTGGGTTCGGATTCTGGCGCGGCCGTGCTCGCCTTTTTGGCGCTTGTCATCGTTATCTTTGCCGTGGGTAAATGGATTGCGAAATCGATTGGTGCCAAATCGCGCAAGTCGTTGCTAGGCCCGATTGATCGCGTCCTTGGTTTCGGCTTCGGTATGCTCAAAGGCCTAATTATCGCGACCCTTTTTTTCCTACTGTTCGTAATGGGATATGATTTGGTCTATGGCGCAGACACAGGGCGTCCCGAGTGGATGACCAGTTCGCGCACATATCCTTTGCTCAATGCTAGCGGTGAAGCCATGTCCGAATTTGTCCGTGAGCAACGCCTTGCCGCAGATAGCGACGCGGAAACGGCGAACTGATGGACTCCGCGCTCTACAATCGGGATATCTTAAGGCTGGCAACGTCGCTTGTCGCGGGCGATCGCCTTGCAGACCCCGACGGTAGCGCTGAAGTGCGCTCGCCCTTATGCGGCAGCCGCATTCAAGCGGATATTGTGATCGACGCCGACGGGAAATTGCGTGACCTTGCCCTGCGTGCCAATGCCTGCGCGCTGGGGCAGGCTTCTGCTGCTATTTTGGCGCAAAACGGGGTTGGAACAGCCATGACCGAAGTCGCCAAATTGCGCGATGACGTGGCGCAGGCGTTGCAGCGGACGGGCAATATGCCCAGTTGTTGGCCAGAACTCGCCTTGCTGGCTGCAGCCTGTGATTATCCGTCACGCCATGCCGCGATTTTATTGCCCTATGACGCGATCCTTGCCGCCGCCGTGCAGGCCAAAGAGAAAGTCTGATGGAGGAAACATCCCACCACCTCGTCGCTGATGTCATGTTAGGCGGGGTGGTGCTGCTGGGCGCGGCGCTTTTGGCGGTGCTGATTTTCCGGCGTCTCGGCCTTGGCGCCGTCCTTGGCTATCTGGTTGCGGGCATTGCCATTGGGCCTGACGGCCTTGCGTTGATTGACGCGCCTGAGACGATTTTGGCTTATTCCGAGATCGGCATCATCTTGCTGTTGTTCCTCGTCGGGCTCGAGCTATCGCCCAGCAGGCTGTGGCTGTTGCGGCGTGACATCCTGCTTTTTGGGCCGTTACAGGTCATATTATGTGGGCTTGGCATGTTTGCGATCATTCATTTCGCAATGCCCAGCTTTAGCTGGCAAGCGGCATTGGTCCTTGGGCTTCCACTGGCCTTGTCTTCCACTGCGCAGGTGTTGCCATTGCTGCAATCGCGCGGCCGGATGAAGACCGATTATGGTGAGAAAAGCTTCTCGATATTATTGTTCCAGGACATTTCCATTGTTCCCCTGCTGACTATCGTTGCCGCCTTATCGCGTGCTCCCGCCAAAGAAGGCGCGATTGAGGGCTGGTCTCTGGTGTTTTACGCGATACTGGCGATTACCGGGCTGGTGTTGGCCGGACGCTATCTGCTGTCGCCGCTTTTGCGCTTGGTCGGCAAGATTTCAGAACGCGAATTGTTCATCGTCACCGGCCTTTTTACCGTCTGCGTCAGCGCCGCGGTGATGCAGGCGATTGGCGTGTCGCCCGCCTTGGGCGCATTTGTCGCTGGCGTCATGTTAGCGGAATCCCCCTATCGGCACGAGTTGGAGGCCGACATTGATCCATTCCGATCGATCTTGCTGGGGTTGTTTTTCTTAGCGGTCGGCATGTTGCTGGACGTCGATGTTATCTTGTCGCAGCCCTTTTTCGTGGCGGGTCTTGCGCTGGCATTGGTTGCGGTCAAGATTGCGATTATCTTCGGGCTTGGCCGGTTTTTTGGTCTCCAAAACAAGCCTTCGTTCATCATGGCAATGTTATTAAGTCAGGGTGGTGAGTTTGCCTTTGTGCTATTTTCCGCAGCGCAGAGTGCCCTGTTAATTGAACCCGAAGCTGCGAGCCTTTTCGGCGCAGTCGTAACCTTGTCCATGGCCACCACGCCGTTCCTCATGATCTTTGCGGGCAAGCTTGCGGCGCGAGAGGTCAAGGGTGATGTTCAGTTGGATGACCCGGAATTGGCGTCGCAAGCCAATGTCATTATCGTCGGACATGGACGTTTCGGGCAACAGGTATCGCAGATCATGCAGGCGGCTGGGCGTTCGGTGACGTTGATTGACATCAACCCGCAGACCATCGACCGTAGCGGGGACTTTGGCTTCAAGGTTTTTTATGGCGATGGCACCCGCGTCGATTTGCTGCAGCGGGCAGGTGGCGAAGATGCGCAGGCGATATTCTTCTGCATCGACGACCGATACATGACCGCAGAGTCGCTAATGCCCGTGCGTGAGACCTTCCCGCGCACAAAATTGTTCGTGCGGGCTTACGACCGGCAGCAAGCCTTGTTGTTGATGCAGGATGAGGGCATCAGCATCATGCGGGAAGTGTTTGAATCCTCCATCCGAATGTCTGCCGATGCGCTGCAATATTTTGGTACGGATCGTGCAAAAATTCACGAGATTATCTTGGAATTCCGGCGTCGTGACCGCAGTCGCATGAAAGCGCAGTTCACCAGCGGGGACATGCATGCCGGAAGACGGCACAGTTTCGGCGGCGATGGTTCCGACGATTTTCTAATTGCGGACGATTAGGTCCTGATCCTAAGCTTCGTTGTCCAAAAATGCGGCGACGTCATCCAGCACTACATCTTTGGACAAAAATGTCTGCCCGATACCACGCGCGAGTAAAAAGGGCAGCGTGCCTGCGCTCATCTTCTTGTCATGCCGCATATAGTCGAGCAAGGCTGCGCCATTGGCGGTGACACCGGCTGCGGATAAAGTCGTGGGTAGGCCAGCGCGTTGCAGAAGTTGTGTGACACGTTGCGTATCTTCTGCGGGGCATAGGCCCAGCCGCACCGAGTATCTAAACGCCAAAGCCATGCCAGCCGCGACCGCTTCGCCATGAAAAAGCCGGTCGGAAAAACCGGTGTCGGCTTCTAGCGCATGGCCGAAAGTGTGGCCCAAGTTCAGCAATGCCCGCGTGCCAGTGCGCTCGGTCTCGTCGGCGGCAACGATACGCGCTTTGGACTGTACTGACCTTATGATAGCTTGTGCGCGAATATCAGGGTCACCGTCAAAAAAGTTGTCGAGATTATCAGCGCAAAAGTCAAAAAACGCCGCGTCATCGATCAGGCCGTATTTCACAACCTCGGCAAAACCCGACGCGAGTTGACGGGGTGGAAGGCTATTCAAGAGGTCCGGGTCGATAAGGACCAAAGCCGGTTGATGAAATGCCCCGACCAGATTTTTTCCCGCCGCGCTATTGATAGCGGTCTTGCCGCCAACGCTACTGTCGACTTGAGCAAGTAGGGTCGTTGGTATCTGCACGAAGGCGCAGCCACGTTTGATGATGTGCGCGGCAAAGCCCGTAATATCCCCAACCACGCCGCCACCCAGCGCAATGATATGGTCGCTGCGTTCCACATGCTGTTCCAGCAACCAATCGGTGAGTTGCTCCAGTTGCGTCCAGCTTTTTCCTGCTTCGCCAGCGGGTAGGATGAAATGCGCGCATGATAGGCCTGCGCCGCGTAATGCCGATTCAAACTGTGGCAGAACGGCTTGCGCAACATTTTCGTCGGTAACCACAAGCAAGCGGCTGTCGCGGGCATAAGGCGTTAAGATAGCGCCGACATCGCCCAGTAACCCAGCGCGGACATGAATGTCATAAGGGCAGTTGGACAGATCTACGGATATCACGGTCATACGGAAAGGGCCTTCAATATGTTTTCAACTGTCCGCACATGCGGCGAAGTGTCGCTGCGAATATGGAGATTGGCAGCGGCATATAAGGGGTTACGCACCTTGCCAAGCTCGGTCAGTACAGCCACTGGATCCTTGCCTTTCAACAAAGGGCGGTGGTTGCGCCGCGATACACGGTCGGCAAGTACCTGCACATCGGCATTAAGCCAGATCGACGTTGCGCGTTCTAAGATTAGTGCGCGGGTATCGTTGTTGACGAAAGCGCCGCCGCCTGTCGCGATAACCTTCGGTTCACCCTCAATGAGCCGGGCAATCACGCGGCGTTCACCATCCCGAAAATAGTCCTCGCCAAATTTCGCGAATATTTCTGTAATCGAGAGGCCCGCTGCCTTTTCAATTTCGTCATCGGCATCGACAAAGGGCGCGCCCAGTCGGGCGGCAAGCCGCTTTCCGATGCTGGTTTTGCCGACACCCATCATCCCGACAAGCACCACCGGACGGTTAATGACCAATGCCCCTTGCATGTCATATTTTCGTTTTTTGGGTGGGTGAAGTTCAGCCATGACAAAATGGCCTATATATCGCCTTGGCTTCAGCCGAAAGCAGTTTGCCACTTTAGGATTTTTCGTGGTAAATATAGGATAATATGTTGAACGAAGTCGGATAGTTGCGTGAAATTCCGTTTTTGCGGTTTCTATCGGTTGCCGCACGGGGCATAGGCTTGCTATTCTCTGATGAGGGTTGCGGCAATGGCAACGGATGATAATGGGACATACCGCATTGTTGCTCGCAGATATGGAAACAGGTTCGCATCATTGACTAACAAGATTTCAAAAAGCGGCCTTTTGGTTGCCAGCGCTCTGGTCTTGGTATTTTCTTTGCCTGCGGTCGGGCAGCAGGGACCTGAATCCTTGCTTCCGGAAGGCTTTGGCGATCCTGCCCCTCCGCCGACACCGATAGCGGGCCGACCATCGCCGAATGTTACCGGATCGCCCGTTGGCGCAACCCCCGCGACCTCTTTGACGGAGGACGAAAGCGCGACAGAAGAAGAGGATGAAGAAGATCCGGAATTGGCCATCCGTTTTGACGTGCCACCTTCGGCGCGCCAGTCGTTGAACGATATCGGGATTTTATCGGAAGCCTCTGGCGGATTTCCTGCAAACTCTTTTGGTACGTTGGACGGCGCTTTCCTGAACCAAATTCTCAAGCGGACGACGGGGCCGATTGCCTCGCGATGGGGGACCATTATGGCGCGGCGCTTGCTTGCCAGCCGCACCAACACGCCAGCCGGTGTTAACGGCGCGGATTGGACTGCGGAACGTGCGTGGTTGTTGCTGCGAATGGGCGACTCGGTTGTGGCGCGTAATCTTGTGCAACAGGTTGACAGCGTAGATTACACAAAACGCCTCCACGAAGTCGCGATGCAGGCCTATTTGGCCAATGGCGATTTAGCGGGCATGTGCCCCATCAGCGAAAGTGGCGCGCGCCTTGTGAACAATGGCCGCTGGAAAATGACCCGCGCCATCTGTGCGTCGCTGGCAGGTGAACAAGGCAATGCGACGGCGCTGATAAATCAAGGCCGCTACCAAGGCTGGGTCCGCGGTGTCGATTATCTTCTGGCTGAAAAAGCGGTTGGGGCCGGCATGAACGGGCGGCGTTCGGTTCAAATTGAGTGGGATAATGTGGAGGGTATGAACCCTTGGCGCTTCGGTCTTTCCGCTGCTGTGGGCCTTGAACCTCCGGAAAGCCTATTTGCTGGCACGGGGCGTCAGATCGATGGTTGGCGGGTCCAGTTGCCGATGTTTACACCGACGATCCGGGTCAAATATGCATCCAATGCTGCGGCTCTTGGCATATTGTCGAACCGGAATATGGTGGATCTCTATGCGCAGGTCCTTGCAGATCCCGATGCGCCCGACACCGCGCGGACACAGGCAGAAAGCCTCGGAAATGCGTATACCGCTTCTGATGCAGATGCCAAGGTTGCGGCTATGACATCCTTATGGACCACGGCAGCCGCAGGTGCAGACTATCAAGCTTCATTGGTGATGACCGCGCGGGCAGCAGCGCTTATTGCGCCGGACAGTGATCATCAGGCTGAGGCAGACCGGCTGATTGCCTCCATGCTGACGGCTGGTTTTGACCGCTCTGCGGCGCGATGGGTTGACGTGGTCGCGGATGGTTCGCTGGGTTGGGCGTTAGTGACTTTGGCGGCTCCGGGACGCGTAACGGCCGCTGATTATGGCAGCCTTGACGATTTTCTTGGTAATGATGACAGCACCGACGGACATAAGTCGCGGCTTTTGCTTGCGGGTCTGTCCGGGCTTGGCCGTATTGAAAGCGACGCGCGCAAGGATTTTGCAAGCGATCTTAAAGTCAATATTGCCCGGCAAACTGCTTGGTCAAAGGCGATAACTGCCGCCGCCGAACGTGGCGAGCAGGGGACGGTCGCGTTGATGGCGATGGCGGCACTGCAGGCCCCTTCATGGTCGGCTGTGCCCGCCAATCATCTTTATTATATCGTCCGTTCCTTGCGCCAGGTCGGTTTGGAGGCCGAAGCTCGGATGATTGCTGCGGAAGCAGTCACTTTTGCCTGACAATATGGCAATTACGATCCTCAGCCAGCGATGAGCTTACCTGACCGTGATCTGATTGCCCGTTTTCTGGAGATGCTGGCGGCAGAGCAGGGTGTCGCTAAGAACACGCTTTTGGCGTATCAAAGCGACTTGAATTCGGCATCGGGCCTTTTGCAGGGTAAACTGTCAGCGGCGGGGCCTGACGCGCTCGTGGAACTCGCCCGCCAATGGCGTGACCTTTCCAACAGCTCCGTAGCGCGCAAGGCGTCGGCATTGCGGCGTTTTTTTGCCTTTTTGCATGAGGAGGGCTTTCGCGCTGACAACCCGTCGGCAGCTTTGCCAAAGCCAGCACAGACGCGCCCCTTGCCCAAAATTCTGGATACAAAAGAAGTCGACACTTTGTTTGCGGTCGTTGAAGCAAAGCTCGTACAGGCGCATCCCATACCAACTGATTACCGGCTGTCGGCGTTCATCGAACTTTTATACGGTTCGGGCCTGCGTGCCACCGAATTGGTCGCCCTACCGCGCAATGCGGTCGTTTCTGACCGGCCATTCATCATCATAAAGGGCAAAGGCGATAAGGAACGATTAATCCCCATTTCCAACCGCGCGCGCCAAGCGGTCAGTGCTTGGTTGGACTTCGTTCCGGAAAAATCGCGGTTTCTCTTTCCGTCACGCGAAGGGCATATCAGCCGCATTCGCCTGTTCCAGATTGTTAAGGACCTTGCCGTGCATGCGGGGCTAGACCCTGCAAAGGTCAGCCCCCATGTCCTGCGGCATGCCTTTGCCACCCATCTTTTGGCGGGCGGCGCGAATCTGCGGGCGTTGCAGTCCATGCTGGGGCATGCCGACATCGCAACGACCCAGATTTACACGCATGTCGACAGCAGCAAGCTTGTCGAACTGGTCAATCGACGTCACCCATTGGCAACGCGCACATTGACCCGTCGCACATGAGGCTCTAACCCGCAGGCATGATGGTATATCTCGATTTTGAAAAGCCGGTTGCCGCGCTTGAAGCGCGCATCCTTGAACTGCAAGATGCTGCGCGTGATAGCGACGTCGATGCGGGCGCCGAAATCACCAAATTGCGTGCCAAGGCGGACAAGCAGTTGAAGGATACCTATGCCAATCTAACCGCATGGCAGAAAACACAGGTCGCTCGGCACCCCGAACGTCCCCATTTCAAACATTATATCGAAGCGATGTTTGAAGATTTCATGCCTTTGGCAGGGGACCGCGCCTTTGGCGACGATCAAGCGATTATTGGTGGCCTTGGCCGCCTCAATGGCCGCCGCGTGATGGTCATTGGGCATGAAAAAGGCGATGATACGCAAAGCCGCCTGCGCCATAATTTTGGCATGGGTAAGCCCGAGGGCTATCGCAAGGCTATTCGCCTGATGGAGCTTGCGGATCGGTTCGGTATCCCCGTGGTAAGCTTGGTTGATACGTCGGGCGCGTTTCCAGGCATTCAGGCCGAAGAGCGCGGACAGGCAGAGGCGATTGCCCGTTCCACCGAGAAATGCCTGGCGCTGGGTGTGCCGATGATTGCCTGCATTGTGGGTGAGGGCGGTTCGGGTGGTGCCGTTGCGCTGGCCGCTGCCGACCGGATATTGATGTTTCAATATGCCGTTTATTCGGTGATATCGCCCGAAGGATGCGCTTCGATTTTGTGGCGCACGGGCGACAAGGCGGCAGACGCTGCGCAAGCCATGAAGATGACGGCAGACGATCTGAAAGCGCTGCGCATCATTGACCGGATTGTTGCCGAACCCATTGGCGGTGCGCATCGCGACCATGCGACAGCCGCAGCGGCTCTTGCGACTGCCATAGACGAGGAGTTGGAAGCCTTGTCCGGGTTCTCATCCAAAGAACTGCTGCAACAGCGTCGCGCAAAATTCCTGTCCATGGGGGCTTGAACTGTACCGGATATAGACACCCCATTGGCCGTTTTGTGTGCGGCGGTGAAACGGCAGTTTTCAAGTGGCGTTGCCCGTATTTGGGGAGAATGTTGATGCGTTTTTCGAAGCTGTGTCTTTTTACCAGTGCCGCAATTTTCGGACTGGCGTTGATTGGTGGTCCTATTCCCGCCGACGCGCAGTCCCGAACCGCAAGCCCATCTGTTCCCAAGCCTTTCACCGCCCAAGAAAAGAATGAGGGCGCCAAATATCACACAGAAATTTTGAAAGAATTTGGCGGACCGATGCAAAGTCCGCAAACGGCCTATGTTGTGCGCGTCGGCAAGAATATTGCCATGCAGTCGGGCCTTGGGAACGCGCAAAGCGACTTTAACGTGACGTTGCTCAATTCGTCGGTGAACAATGCATTCGCGTTGCCCGGCGGTTATATCTACATCACGCGGCAATTGGTTGCCTTGACCAACAGCGAAGCCGAAATGGCAGGTGTTCTGGGGCATGAGGTCGGGCACACCGCCGCGCGGCATAGTGAAAAGCGCAAGAATAACGCCACGTTGGCTGGCCTTTTGGGGATGGGCGGCAGCATATTGGGGGCGGTGCTCGGTAATTCAGGCGGCTTATTGGGGGCGCTAGGGGGCGGATTGCAGCAATATGCAGGTCCATTGGCGCAGGTATTCACACTAAAATATTCGCGCACACAAGAGGAGGAGGCCGATGATTATGGCATCCGCTATTTGAGCAAAGCTGGATATGACCCAAGCGCATTGGCATCGATGCTGTATTCATTGGCGTTGCAGACCAGCGTGGATACGCAAGTTGCTGGCTTAGCCGATAACCGCGTTCCGGAGTGGGCAAGCACCCACCCTGATCCTGCCCGCCGCGTTTCGCGGGCGGCATCGAAGTCCAAAAGCTATCCCGCCAGCACCTTGCGCAATGCGGACGCGCATTTGGCGGCCATTGACGGCATGCTATATGGCGATGACCCTGCGCAAGGTGTGGTCGAGGGGCAAAATTTTCTGCATCCCCAGCTGAAGATCCAATTCACCGCGCCCACTGGCTTTGGCATGCAAAATAGCAGCGATTCCGTTGCGATTAACGGCAACAGCGGGAAGGCGATATTCACGGGCGGCGCATTTGATGGCAATCGCAGCAGCTACATCGCCAAAGCGTTGAAGGCGGTGTCGGGCGACAATGCAACCATCCCGGCGGGAGAAATCCGGCGCACAACGGTGAACGATATCCCCGCTTTTTACAGCAATTCTGTTGTTAACACGCAGCAGGGGCAGCGCTTTGTTTCGGTGTTCGCGTATGAATGGGCGCCGGGCACAGCCTATCATTTTGTGACGATCACAGCCAACAACGTGAACCCATTTGACCGTATGTTTGCCAGCATGTCGCGCCTGACCGCCACGCAAGCATCGGCCGTAAAGCCACGCAAGCTGCGTATCGTTACCGCAGGAGCACAGGATAATGTCGCATCGCTTGCGGCGCGCATGGCATATCGTTCCATGCAGACCGAACGCTTTAGGGCGCTGAACGGGCTGTCATCCAACGCGAGTATTCGCGCTGGGCAGAAGTTGAAGATCGTGACCTACTGAACAAAAAGCGGTGTGCGGCCGCATTCCCCGGTTGCGAGGGACATCAAAATCCCACACAGCCTAATAAACCCTGTGCTGTGATGAGAATATGGAAAATAGTCCAAAGATGTTGTTCGTGGTTGCTGCTGCGTTGACCAATGACAGCGGTGAAATTCTGCTCCAAAAACGTCCTATGGGCGGGCAAATGGGTGGTTACTGGGAGTTCCCCGGTGGCAAGGTCGATCCCGGTGAGTCTCCTGAAGCCGCGCTGGTGCGAGAGCTTGAGGAGGAGCTGGGCATTATCGTTGCTGCGCAGGATCTGGTGCCCGAAACCTTCGCGAGCGAACCATTGGGCGACCGAAATCTGGTCCTACTGCTCTATAGCTGCACCACATGGTCGGGTAAGCCTACTGCGATCTATGCGTCCGAAATCCAATGGACTTTGCTAAAAGATATGGCCGATTTGACTATGCCGCCTGCCGATTATCCTCTGGTTCGCAAACTTCAGGGCATTTAACGTCAGGACGCTATCCCGCTTTATCCTTCGACAATATGTCCGCGAGAGACACCTGTCCGCTTCCCCTTTTGGCGGGGCGGGGTTGGTTTTCGGACGGCGCCCATCCGCTTAAATAGATATGCGCAAAGCCTTCAGTAACCTTGCCATGCGCATCGGCACGCGTGGCAAAGGCATGGTCCAGCCGTAGGGCAATGTCTTTGCCCAGATAGCTGCGCGGTCCGGCAAGCGCATTGCCAACGCCTGCATCCCTTATGTCTGACACGATGGAGCGCCAGTTACCATAACGCACCGCCGACATATCCTGATCCGCCACAGGTAAAGTGAAACCAGCACGCACGATGAGGTCCGCCGCGCTGCGCAGGTCAATTTGCGGGTGGATATGCGGGGTAACGCGATCCGCATCCGCCTCCAACAACATTGCCTTAAGTGTACCCAGTGTCCCCGCGCCAAACATATGGCCAAGGAACAAGCCGTCGGGCCGCAACAGGCGACGGATTTGAATCAGCGCGCCGGGTAAATCATTGACGCTATCGAGCGTTCCTGCCGAAATCACCAGATCAAAGCTGCCGGGCGTGAAGGGCAGACGGTCTTCTTCCAATGCAATAGGCGCATCGTTCGCTGTACCCGCCGCAGCTCCCACATTTGTATCTCGTAGCGGGGCAAGGGTGCAGGAGACATTTGGCGGCAGAATCTCCGTCTGCCATCGCCCAATAGGCCCGATGATAAGGGCATGTTCGAACGTGCGCGTAACAGCGGACAGCCGCTCCGTCATATCTTGCGCGATGTGGTGCCATAGGAAATCATCCCGCGAACGCCCAGTGGCCCGCGCGCGCAGGGCATGACGACGGCGGCGGTCAAAAATTTCCGGTGGATTCAATTCATTATGCATTTGTTCCCTTGTGCCGCCCCAATCTTTGTTCGACAAGTGCGATATGGCAAAGGGCCGCCACATTTTCCATCGGATGTTGAATTGGGTATTGCCCGAACGCTGCCCCTGTTGCGGAACTATCACCGCCGCGGGCGGATCGTTCTGTGTGTTCTGCTGGCAAAAGTTGGAATTTCTGGGACCACCTTGGTGTCGGGGGTGCGCAACTCCCTTTGAATTTGACCGTGGCGCGGACGCGTATTGCGCGGTCTGCATCGCAAATCCGCCCCGACATGACGGCATCCGCGCGGCGGTAAAATATGATGATTTATCGGCGCAAGTTGCGCTTCGTTTAAAATATGGCGGCAAAATAGGCTTGGCCCGGGTGATTGCGCAACACATGCTGCGCCATTTGCCCGAAGAGCAAGAGCAATTGATCATCTCGCCAGTACCCTTGCATTGGACACGGATTTGGTCGCGCAGCTTCAACCAGTCGGCGTTGATCGGTAAACAGCTTGCGGACATGAGCGGTCTCGCCTTTGTGCCGGATATATTGGTCCGGCATAAACGCACACCGAGCATGCGGGGGTTGGACCACAAACGCCGCCGAGAGGCTGTGGCCAGCGCCTTTGCTGTCCACCCAAAATATAAGGGTGCATTGAAAGGGCGAAGCATCATCCTGATTGACGATGTCCTGACCACGGGCGCAACCAGCGACGGCTGTGTCGCGGTGCTGAAGCGCGGCGGCGCAGACTGGGTGCAGATATTCTGTTGGGCGCGGGCCTTGCGGGGCGACGGGACGCAAGCGGGCACAACGATATCGTTCGACGCTTGACTTGCAGGACTGGGAGCACCATTTCCGTTTCATGATCGCAAATGTCGAAATCTACACTAAATTCGCCTGCCCGTATTGCGTGCGGGCCAAGCATCTTTTGGACAGCAAAGGCGTCAGATATATCGAGTATGATGTAACAATGGACGCGGCAAAGCGGGCTGAGATGGTTGCACGTGCGCCGGGCGCCCAAACGGTGCCGCAGATTTTCATCAATGATGTCGCGATTGGCGGATCGGACGATTTGCGCGCGCTCGATGTCCAAGGAAAGCTGGATAGCCTATTGGGAGCCAGCAGCGCAGTATGATCACATTTGATCTGAATTGCAGCAACGGGCACCAGTTCGAAGGGTGGTTCGCGTCCTCTGCCGATTTTGATGCGCAGAAATCCAGCGGTCTGCTGGCGTGCCCAACGTGCAATGACGGCGTGATTAAAAAGGCGCTGTCCGTGCCCAATGTTCCGCGCAAAGGCAACCAACAGGGGGGCAACTTGCCATCGATGGTTCCCGCAGCGGCCGAAACAAACACGGATGCTCCGGCAAACGAAATTCCCCCAGCTATTGTGGCTGAGCTGGTCCAAAAATTGGCCCGTGCGCAATCGGAAATGCTGGATAAGTCGCAATGGGTGGGCGGTAACTTTGCCGAAACTGCGCGGGCGATCCATTATGGCGAAGAACCCGACCGCCTGATTCACGGCGAAACCAGCCGTGATGAGGCAAAGGCTTTGGTCGAAGAGGGCATCGAAGTTGCGCCTTTATTGTTTCCGGTCGTCCCGCCCTCTGCAAAAAATTGACCGTCTTATTGCACGCAGCTATGGCCATTACCTATGCACCCATAGCTCAGCAGGATAGAGCATCAGATTCCTAATCTGGGGGCCACTGGTTCGAATCCAGTTGGGTGCACCAAATTATTCAACGCCCCATTTATGTATGCGCAACTCGGAGGCCGTGTTTGAAATGGCCGCTTGGCGATGCTGGGGACGGCTGGCGCTTGCCTTTGCCGTTATCGGGGCACTCGCAGGACTAGCTGCGGCCGTCATGTCGCTTGCTTCGGGTAGTGCTGCCACGCCGCCAACGGTCGCTCCTGTTGCCGTCGTGGCACCTGCCACTGCGCCAACAACGCAATAGGCACCAGCAGCAACGGAAGTCGCAACAAAGGCACCTGCAGCCGCCGTCGTTGCGCCGGAGCAAGTCATCGTGGCAGAAGGTGACAGCCTTTCCAGAATAGCAATCAGAAAGGGTATTGCTGTCGAAGCGATGATTGCCGCCAATCCGCAATTGTCTGACCCAATGCGTTTATATCCGGGTGATACGGTCAATCTGCCAAAAGCGGCAGCGGCGCCAGCGGAGTAAATTAGAGCCGCGCAATATTGCGGTTTTCTGAGAATATGAGAATAAAAGGCGGGGTGCTTACCCCGCCTTTTTTGTGGACTGTTCTATCGCCACGTCGATGGCCCTCAGACGGCATGAGAGCAAGGGCCTGTATACGGGCATGAAAAAGCCCGCCGCTGCGCGTGGGCAGGGCGGGCTGATATTCTATGCGGAAATACGACCGATTATTCGGCGGCTTTTTGCATTTCCTTGCCTGCTTCTTCAACAGCGGCGCCAGCTTCGGCTGTCGCGTCACCAGCGGCCTCTGCGGTTGCGTCGGCTGCGCCTTCGGCGGCAGTCATGGCGTTCTCGGCGCCAGCTTCCATAGCTTCGCCAGTTGCGTCGGCGGCTTCAGCGGTTTCTTCGGCAGCCTTTTCACCAGCTTCGCCACATGCGGTTAGCGATGCTGCAAATGCAAGAGCAGCAACAGTTGCGACTAATTTCTTCATCTTGGTTCTCCTAAGTCCCTAAAAACCCTCACGGGTGTATAGAGTTAACGGATGTTATTGGCTTTACGCAACTATTTTTCCATCCCGCGTGAAATGCCCCATTGTCGGGCGACGGTGTAACCGAGATAGCCAGTACCAAACAACGCGTATAAAGGCTCTGGCAGGCCGTTCAGATAGGCGTTCATCCCGCGCGCGATATTGGCCGCGGCCTCCGGCTGAACGGCGGCAATTAACCCCATAGGGATCGCCCACAGCAGCATCGTATACATGACATAGAGGAAACTTGGCCGTGCGCGGCTTGTCCATGGGTCGGCCGATTGCGCTTCAGCCAACATGGCGGATAATTGGGTGCGCAATGCATCCATCTCCTGGCTGCCTTGCAGCTTGATCAGTTCGAGCTTTGCCGCATCGCGGGCTTTCGGGTCGGGAATGATTTTGTCGATCAGGTTTGCAATCGGGCCGATGATACCTTCGATGAGTGACATGGCATGCTCCTTTTTATGATTAACCAATACGGCTCTTAATCCAGCCATAGAGAAACGCCTCTTGCGCAGGGCGTGCTTCGGCCAAGCGGACATAATGCGCCCCTTGCAATGCATCGATTGCTTTGGTCAGAACGCCCTCCGCCGGTGGCCCGCGTTTTGTCAAAAATGCCTCCAGCGCGCGCAAGGTATCGGGGCCGATACTGCGGTCTATGGTGATGTCTGGATAATCCGTGCCATTGCGGTTCAGCGCATTCAACGCGCGTTGCAAAAATCCGATTGCTGTGCTGGCGCCCATATTGACGCCTGTGTCAAATAGCTCTGCTGCTAACCTCGGCGCAATCTGTGACACTTTATCGAATGCAGGTGCACGCCAATATTGCTTTTTGTAAATTAACGCAGCAACATTGCGCGGAAGATTTTCCATTTGCCCCATATAGCCATGCTGACGGGCGACTGCCTGGGTAACGCCCCAACGCGTTGGTCCGCCCTTGTCGGCAGGATGATCGACAAATCCGCCCTCGCGCGCAATCAGGTCGTCAATCAGTCCGTCAATATTGTTTGGCATCGGCGCACCCTCACTTTCGAACAATTAATAACCAAATAGGTTATTTGTAGGAAAGTAAAATGTGCCAATTGCACGGCCAGCGCGCGCTTGCGTGTTATTTGCGTTGAAATTTTATGGTGAATAATTGGTCGGGACGACAGGATTCGAACCTGCGACCCCCACACCCCCAGTGTGATGCGCTACCAGGCTGCGCTACGTCCCGACCGCCAATGACCTCACCGAGGCCAATGGAAGCGCGCCTATATGGCGGTGGTTTTGGAAAAGCAAGCGCGCTCTCGAAGCTTTGACGTTGCGTCGGCAGGGTGCAGGTGATAATCGCACCCGATTGTTTCCCGGCAGCGCTGCACGTTGGCGCTCGATTTCATTAGTGCGAGGTTTTTTCATGGAGTCTGTTATCTTTACTGCTGCCGCTGGCGGCGCCGGTAGTTCTGCATTTTTCGTGCAGCTTTTCCCGCTCCTGCTCATCTTCGTCGTATTCTATCTCTTCCTCATTCGTCCGCAGCAAAAGCGCGCAAAAGCGCATGAAGCTAAAATCGCTGCTGTGCAGAAGAATGACGAAGTTGTAACTGCTGGCGGCCTGATGGGTAAAGTGACCAAGGTAGCTGATGAATATGTTGAAGTTGAAATTGCGCCAAACGTTCGGGTGAAGGCGGTTAAGTCGACCATTGCTAACGTGCAGCCGCGCAATGCGAAAGCCGCGAATGATTAACCGTCGGGGTTGAACGGCTCTGCCGCTTAACCCAGATATTGCCTACATAGTTCGTTCGGAACCAATCTATGCTTGATTTTCCCCGTTGGCGCGTATGGATGCTCAACACCTTGATTATCGTCGGAGTGGCCTTTGCCATTCCTAGCCTGCTGCCGACGGCAATGCGCGCGCAGCTTGCACAATTTGTGCCGACCCCGACGATCAACCTTGGTCTCGACCTTGCTGGCGGTAGTCACATCTTGCTTGAGGCGGACACGTCGCAACTGGCAGAGGCTCGGCTTGAGGCTTTGGAGGACAGCGTCCGTACAGCATTGCGCCGCGCCAATCCGCAAATTGTGATTGCGGATGTCTCGCGCAGTGAAGGCGAATTGAGTTTTAACGTCACCGACATGTCCAAAGTGGACGCTGCACGTGAAGTGATCTTGCCGCTCATTAGCAATACGATGGGCACGCGGGATTGGGATATTGGCGTGAACAACGGCAATCGCATTGTTCTGTCACCTGTAAGTTCTGGCGACGAAACGGCCCTTGACCAAGCGATGGATACCGCCAAGGACGTCATTGATCGGCGGATAAACGCGCTTGGCACGTTGGAGCCGACGATCATTCGTCAGGGTGAGAACCGTATCGTCGTTCAGGTTCCTGGGTTGGAGGATCCAGAAGCGTTGAAGGCATTGATTGGTAAGACGGCTAAGCTTGAATTCAAGCTGGTCGATGAACAAGCTGACCCCGATCAAACCGCGCAGGGCAAGGCCCGCGTTGGTAGCCAGGTTTTGCCTTATCCCGACAATCCCACGGGATTGCCGTATATCGCGGTGCGTCGCTTGGGCGGGATATCGGGCGACAAATTGGTCAAGGCTGACCCTACATTTGATCCGCAGACTAATGAGCCTGCTGTGACCATCCAGTTTGATTCTGAGGGCGGGCAGAAATTTGCCCGTATGACACAGCAAAATGTGAACAAATTGTTCGCGATTGTGCTCGACGGCCAAGTCATCTCCGCGCCGCAAATTCGGGAACCGATTTTCGGCGGCGTCTCTCAGATTTCGGGCAGCTTCACGACCGAAAGCGCCAATGCATTATCGATCTCATTGCGCTCGGGTGCGTTGCCAGTGGATTTGACTATCGTTGAGGAGCGTTCGGTCGGTCCCGACCTTGGCGCTGACTCCATCCGCCGCGGGGTGTTAGCTGCGGTCATCGGTACAACCGCTATTCTGGTACTCATGTTCCTCGTTTATGGCCGTTTCGGGATGTATGCTAATGCTGCCCTTGTCATCAACGTGTTGATGATTTTGGGCGTCATGTCTTTTGCTAATGCGACGTTGACCTTGCCGGGAATTGCGGGCTTTGTTCTGACGATTGGTGCTGCTGTTGACGCAAACGTGCTTATCAATGAACGTATTCGCGAAGAACTGAAACGGGGCCGGCGTGTGGTGCAGGCCATTGAGTTTGGGTACAAAGAAGCCAGCCGTGCGATTTTTGACGCAAACAGCACAAACGTTATCGCTGCGGTTTTGCTCTTCATTTTCGGGTCGGGACCTATTCGCGGATTTGCCGTGGTGTTGATGATCGGGATTGTGACCTCGGTTTTCACCGCCGTGACCATCACCCGCATGTGGGTGTCGCTCTGGGTAAAGCGCACGCGCCCCACTGAATTGACGATTTGAGGATATTGCTATGAAACTGCTCAAACTCGTTCGTGATGATACTAACATCGATTTTCTCAAATGGCGCGTATGGGCCTTTGCGATCAGCTTGGTTCTGATGGCGGCATCGGTAGGCTTGGTCGCAACCAAGGGGCTCAATTTTGGCGTCGATTTTATCGGCGGCCAGATGATCCGCGCAACGTTCACGCAAAGCGCCACAGCGCCTGTTACCGAGCTGCGCGAGACCGTTGGCAGCCTTGGTTATGGCGATCCGACAATTCAGCGTTTTGGCGCCGAAAATCAGGTTTCGATCCGCATGAAATTACCAGAAGGTGCGGATAAGAACCCGGAGCTGGCCAATGCGATGGCGGTGAAAATCACTAACAAGTTGAAGGCTGATCACCCGGACGTTCGGATTGATGGCGTTGACTCCGTGTCCGGCAAGGTTTCGGAGGAATTGTTCGGCAAGGGTGTATTGGCACTTTTGGCCGCAATGGCCGGGGTTTCGATTTATATTTGGTTCCGTTTCGAATGGCAGTTTGGTGTCGGCGCAATCTGGTCGCTGGTTCACGATGTAACGCTTACCTTCGGGCTGTTTTCGCTCACGGGGTGGGAGTTTGACCTGAACATCATTGCGGCGTTGTTGACCATCATTGGCTATTCTTTGAACGACACTGTCGTGATTTACGACCGAATCCGCGAAAATCTGATGAAGTTCCGCAAGATGGAAATGGCCTCGCTGCTGAATCTTTCAGTCAATGAAACCTTGTCCCGTACAGTGATGACCAGCGTATCAATTTCGCTGCCGCTAATCGTGCTGGTGCTCTTTGGACCAGACGTCATCTTTGGCTTCAGCATGGCAATGGCATTTGGTATTGTTGTCGGCACTTACTCTTCCATCTATCAAGCGGCACCAATACTGATTTGGCTCAAGGTTGGGTCACATAGCTTCGTCCCGACCGACGAAGGCACGGGGTCGAAGGCCGAACGGATAGGCGCAGACTTCGGCGCACAGCCTTAACGCTTATAATTTGCGGACGAGCCGGACGGCTTTGGCAATCCAGGCTGGGTCGGTCACGACCTGCTGACGAGCGCCAGCCTCCAACGGTAGAAGATGTAGCTTGTCTGCATCCCGGCCAAGCAAACGACCAAAAATGAACCGTCCACCGGGTCTTGGAACAAGGACGTCCAAATTTAGCGCAGAAGTAAAATCATCGGGTTGAATCTGCTCAAGCCATAATTCATCACCGCGCCGATATTCCCCTATTGTCGCCGCAATCCGAAGCCCGACCATGCTGGCGCCAATATTGGGAACCATGATGCGCTCCTCCTGTGTCGGCGCATGGGTTCCATGCTCATGCAACACTGCCGCGACGGACAGAAATTGCTGGTCAGGCAGGGCAACAAGATCGCTCGAATCCACACCCAAAGCATCCGCAATGCGGTTAATCCAGATAAGCGACAACACCCGCATGCCGGTTTCGAGGCGGCCGATGGTTTGAGCCGTTGTCTGTGGGTTGCAGCGTTCGGCCACATCGGCAAGTGTTAGGCCCTTGGCCTTTCGTACATCGCGAATTCGACTTTGCATGGAGCACTCCATTACCAAATAGGTTTTTTCTTTCCTACAATATTTACCACATGGCAAGGGTGATTCGAACGATCAAAGGAGATTATCGATGCCCGCTAAATCCCATTCGAACCGAAAATTTCATGATCCACGCATGCTGATTGAACATCCAGTGGCTGAAAGTCGTGCGACCCAGCGCACCGTGACGATTAACCTATCGGAATCACCTTTGTCCTGGCTGCACACGCACGGCCATTTGTCGAACCGACAAATGTTAGCAGGCGAGACATTGCGCGGGGATTATGAATCAGCCGCATTGGGACCGCATGTCACCATGTCGTGGGAGAATATCCCGCGTAGCCGTCAAAAGCGTGGCGCGCCATCAGGGCTGAACCGCACGGAACGGATGATGCGGGCCAAGCACCGCTTTGACGGCGCGCTCGCGGCTCTTGGTCCCGATTTGTCGGATATTGCTTGGCGCGTCATTTGTGTTGGGGAAAGCATTCCCGCTGCGGAGCGCGAGATGTCGTGGCCCGTGCGGTCAGGCAAGATCGTGCTAAAAATTGCGCTGGATCGACTCGCGGCATTTTACCGTATCCCCGGCTAGGATAAGGAATCTTCGACCATCATCGCCAATTCTAACCAGCGTTCCTCTGCGGCATCCTTTTCGGCGCGCAGACTTTCGGTCTTGGTGGTCAGTTCGCTAAAGCGTGCAGGATTTTGCGTATATAAATCCGGGTTGCTCATTTCCTGCTCCGCCGCAGCAATCTCTGTATCGATTTCTGTGATGCGCTTGGGCAGGAGATCATAATCGCGCTGGTCTTTGTAGGTTAGCTTGACTTTCTTGGGCGCTGATGGGGCTGCAGCGGCGGGCTCTGTCGAAACGGTTTTTTCGGCCTTCTTGACGGCTGGCTTGTCCCTTTTGTCGCGTTTTTCTTCCCAATCAGCATATCCGCCGGCGATGATATCGACATGGCCTGAACCATCCAAACCTAGCGTCAAATTGACCGTCCGGTCGAGAAAATCACGGTCATGACTGACGATCAAAACCGTGCCGTCATAATCGGCGATAACCTCCTGCAGCAGATCCAGCGTTTCTAGATCCAGGTCGTTGGTCGGTTCGTCGAGCACCAGCAAATTAGCTTCACGGGCAAATTCGCGGGCGAGCAAAATGCGCGATTGCTCGCCGCCAGATAAGGAGCCGATCCGCGCCTCAATCAATGCGGGGTCGAATAGGAATTCCTTGAGATAACCCTGCACATGCTTGCGCACACCGCGCACATCAATCCAGTCGCTGCCATCTGCCAACACATCGCGCACGCGTTTTTCGGGCGTTAGCAATTTGCGTTGCTGGTCAATGACGATGCCCGTCAGCGTTGGTGACAGCGTGATGCTGCCCGTGTCGGGTTCGGTCTCGCCCGTCAGCATGCGGATAAGCGTTGTTTTGCCAGTGCCATTTGCGCCGACAATGCCGATGCGGTCGCCGCGTTGAATGCGCAGCGTGAAATCCTTAATGATCGTCCGGTCGCCAAAGCTTTTGCCGACATTTTGCGCGCTGATTACCGTTTTGGTTTTGCTGTCGTCGCTGGCGGCAGCAAGCTTAGCCGTCCCTTGCGGGCCAATCATCGCGGCCCGCGCGGCGCGCATTTCCCATAGCTTGGCCAATCGGCCCTGGTTACGCTTGCGACGCGCAGTGACTCCGCGTTCTAGCCAATGCGCCTCAATCTTCAACTTGGCATCCAGGCGGTCGGCGTTGCGCGCATCCTCGGCAAAGACGCGTTCGGTCCATGCGTCATAACCGCCAAAGCCGATTTCATTCCGACGCAGCAGTCCGCGATCTAGCCAGAATGTCTGCCGCGTTAGCCGCGTCAAAAATGTCCGATCATGGCTAATCACCATGAATGCCCCACGATAGCGCGTCAGCCATTCCTCCAGCCATTCAATCGCGGCAAGATCAAGATGGTTAGTCGGTTCGTCGAGCAGCAGCAGATCAGGCTCACTTGCCAGCGCGCGGCAGATAGCGGCGCGGCGTTTTTCTCCACCGCTTGCGGTTTTAGCCTCACGGTCCAGATTTATGCCCAATTGGTCAGCAATTGCCCGCACGGCATATTCGGGCGGACCTTTTACACCATGAACGGCAAAATCGACGAGCCGGTCAAAAGCGCTGACATCGGGGTCTTGTTCGAGCATCACGATGTTGGTGCCGGGCACGACGACGCGGTTGCCCTTGTCCGCTTCGACGGTTCCCGCCACAAGCTTCATCAACGTCGTTTTGCCAGCTCCATTGCGACCAATTAGCGCCAACCGATCGCGCGCGCCGATGAACAAATCAATATCTTGAAACAGCCAGCCGCCACCTTGTTGGAGCGCGAGATTTTCGAAGGCGAAGATTGGAGGTTGCGACATATGGGCTGGCGGATAGGGGGTAGCAAGGGCAGGGGCAAGCCAGATTGTCGATCCACCGTCTTTTGTCATTGCCGCTTTCGCGGGCATGACAATGTGGATGTTGACGATGGGTGAAGCTTCAAGCAAAGCCCTCTTATGCGCACAATATACCTGAACGGAAAATATACCCCTGAAACTGAAGGCAAAGTGTCGGTATTCGACAGAGGCTTTCTGTTTTCGGACGCTGTTTACGAGGTTGTGTCCGTACTGGACGGCAAACTCGTCGATTTCGGTGGCCATGTGCAGCGCCTTGCCCGCTCACTTGGTGAAATTGGCATATGCGGCGCGCCTGATGCGGATGGCTGGCTTACAATTTGCCGCGAACTTGTTGCGCGCAACAACCTCGAAGAAGGCATGATCTATTGGCAGGTCACACGCGGGGCGCCCGAAGACCGCGACTTCATATTTCCTTCCACAGAAACGCCGCCTACTGTTCTTGCCTTCACGCAATCCCGTAAACTCGCGGACAACCCATTGGCACAACGCGGCATTCGTGTGATCACGATGCCAGATTTGCGTTGGGGCAGGGCGGACATCAAAACAACGCAGTTGCTGTATGCATCCATGATGAAAAATGAGGCGATTGCGCGCGGCGCGGACGACGCGTGGATGGAGCGCAATGGCTGGATCACCGAAGGCAGCGCGCAAAACGCGCATATCATCACCCATGAGGGCGTTTTGGTCACGCACCCGCTTAACCGCGAAATCTTACACGGCATTACCCGCGCATCGGTGCTGCCGCTTGTTGCACAACGCATAGAAGAGCGGCCATTTTCCATAAGCGAGGCCGAGCAAGCTGCTGAAGCCTTTGTGTCGTCCGCGTCAGGTTTTGTGATGCCCGTGGTGCAAATTAACGGGCATATAATCGGTGATGGTAAACCCGGTTCGGCAACCGTTCAGCTTCGCCGTGCCTATATCGACTGGGCACGTCGTTCAGCAATCTGAGCGGCTGGCGCAAAACGGGAGTCTGATATGCGTAAATTGATTGTAGCAGCATTGCTAGCGACGAGCGGAATGATGGCCAGTAGCGCGATGGCGACGGAGGTGCATATTACCACCGCCAACCCGGTCATTGACCTGACGATTTCGGAAACGGTCGAAACCCCTCCGGACATTGCCACATTTTCGACAGGCGTTCAAACAATGGCGGCCACGGCCAGCGCGGCTGTCCGAGCCAATAATATGCAAATGGCATCCGTGATTGCGCGGTTGAAGGCGCTTGGCATTGCTGATCGTGATATCCAAACCACACAAATCAATTTGAACCAGCAATTTGACTATCGTGACGGACAGCAGATTTTTAAGGGCTATCAGGCATCGAACATGGTCAATGCCAAGCTACGCGACTTGCGCAAGCTGGGTGCGTTTCTGGATGCACTTGCGGTGGATGGCGCGACCAGTTTCAATGGACCAACATTTGGCGTCGATGATGAAAGCAGTTTTCGGGAAGCTGCCCGCGATAAGGTGTGGACCTCGGCTATAGCTCGGGCGCAGAGTTTGGCGCGCAAGGCTGGTTACAATGATGTGCGGGTGTTACGCGTCGAAGAAAATGATCAGGGACAGGGGTATATGTCAGCCCCCATGGCTGTACGTTCAATGAACGCGGCTGTGGACAAAATTACCCCGATAGCGCCTGGCGAACTCAGCGTTGCGGCAAGCATGTCGTTCACATTTGAAATGGTAAAATAATGGATTTTGGACGTCATGCGACGCGCAACCTCGGCGAGCCATTCACTGTGCGTTCAATGCTGCACGCTTAGGGAATGATGATGATCAACAGGCCTGTCTTTATCTCCATTCTTGCAAGCTTTGCTTTGCTTAGCCCCGTTGCGGCCGATCCGCGCCGGGGGGAGCAGAATGAGGCGCGGCAGGATATGAGAGCGGGCAAGGTCAAATCCTTGCGCGAGATTGAGGCAAATATTGTGCCGCGCATGCGCGGGATGCAATATCTGGGCCCAGAATACGACCCGAGCGCTCAAGTATATCGGCTAAAGTTTATTGACCGTGATCGCGTCATCTTCGTCGATGTGGATGGACGGACTGGAAGTGTGCTGCGGCAACGCTGATAGGGTTTTGTGGCGGCACACTAATCTGCTAGCCATATCGCGATACAATGTTTGACAATGTAAGGGAACGGCATGCGGATCTTGATCGTGGAAGACGAGCCCAATTTGGGCAAGCAGCTCAAGTCAACACTTGAAGGTGCGGGCTATGCTGTTGACCTCTCAGTTGACGGTGAGGATGGCCATTATATGGGCTCCAACGAAAATTATGACGCCGTCATTCTTGATTTGGGTTTACCTGAAATTGATGGGCTGACCGTTCTTGACCGCTGGCGCAAAGAAGGCAGGAAATTTCCTGTTTTGGTGCTGACGGCGCGAGATAGCTGGTCGGACAAGGTCGCTGGCCTTGATGCAGGTGCCGATGATTATCTCGCTAAGCCGTTCCAGACCGAAGAATTGATTGCACGGTTGCGCGCGCTGATCCGCCGCGCGTCGGGTAATGCGTCGAGCGAGCTGAATGTAGGTGACGTTCGCTTGGATACGCGTTCGGGCCGCGTGACGCGCGACGGTCAGCCCGTGAAGTTAACGGCACAAGAATATAAGCTGCTGTCATACCTTATGCACCACAAGGGCAAGGTCGTATCGCGGACGGAATTGATCGAGCATATTTACGATCAGGATTTCGACCGTGATTCAAATACAATTGAGGTCTTCGTGACCCGCATCCGCAAGAAGCTGGGGCAGAACGTGATCTCGACGATCAGGGGTCTTGGCTACAGCCTTGAAGAGCCAGTGAACTGAAGCCGTCAGTCGCCATTATGTCCGCACCAAAGCCGCTAACGTGGCGCAGCCAACTCCAAAGCACGGGATCGCTTACCCGACGGATGATTCTGACGGCGGCGGCTTGGATTACAATTTTACTCATCGGCGGGGGCGCGGCGCTGGACCGCGTGTTGACCAATTCAGTTGAACAGAATTTTGATACGCAGCTTGAATACGTCCTGACCGCGATGATTGCGTCGGCAGAGATTGGCCCTGATGGCGAAATCCGGATGAACCGGCCTTTGGGCGATCAACGTTTTCTGGAACCGAACAGCGGGCTTTACTGGCAGATTACCGGCAAAGATGCGATGCCATTTCCCTCTCGCTCATTGTGGGACCGTGCGCTGAACCCGCCCGTTAGTCACAATGATCAGGCAGTCCATTTTCGAAACAGTAATGAATTTCCTGACGAGCCGCTGCGTATCGCCGAGCGCTCTATTAAGCTTCCTGATTCCGATGTCGCTTGGACATTTATGGTGGCGCAGAGCCGCAACAGCCTTGATGCGCAAATTCGCGAATTGCGATCAGTATTGGTGACAAGTTTCTTTCTGTTGGCGCTCGGCCTTATCATTTTGGCGGCATTACAGACATTTTATGGGCTATGGCCGCTGCGCGCGGTGCGCATGGCGATTGCCCAGATGCGCAGTGGTCAGGAAAGTCGTGTGACCGATGCCTTGCCTGACGAAGTGATGCCGATGGTCAATGAATTGAACGCATTGCTCGACCATAATGAGAAACAGGCGGAGGAATCGCGCCGTCATGCAGGCAACCTCGCGCATGCGCTGAAGACGCCGTTAACGGTCATCATGAATAGCGCGAGCGCGAAAGCCCCCGATATATCGGAAACTGTTATCCGAGAAGCCACAACAATGCGGCGTCAGGTGGATCACCATTTGGCCCGCGCCCGCGCCGTTGGCCGCCTGGGCCACAGCCAAAGCCGTGCGGTGGTCTGGGGCAGTTTGGAATCCGTCGAACGCGCGGTGGGCCGCCTCTATGCGCATGTCCGACTCGATATGGCCGGAGATAAGGAAATTGCCGCACGGGTGGAGCGGCAGGATCTTGATGAAATGCTTGGTAACCTGATCGAAAACGCTGCCAAATATGGCGGTGGAAGCGTGTTTGTGACGGTCGAGGATGCAGGTGATTTTGTAGAAATGGTCATTGAGGATGACGGACAAGGTATCCCTGAAGGCGAGCGTGAGCGATTGTTTGATCGCGGTGCGCGGTTGGATACCGGCAAGCCCGGCACAGGTCTTGGCCTTGCGATCGTCCGCGACGTTGTCGAAATTTATGGCGGTGTTATCACCTTAGAAAAAAGCGAGGATCTCGGCGGACTTTTGGTCAGACTACGCTTACCAAAAGCGATAAGCTGATTAGTTTCCGTCGCGGATTTGCTGATGGTGGCGAATGACTTCATCGATGATGAAGCGCAGGAACTTTTCGGTGAAATCTGGGTCAAGTTTGGCGTCGCGTGCCAGTTGCCGAAGCCGTTGTATCTGCCGTTCTTCGCGATCTGGATCTGCGGGTGGCAGTGATGACTGCGCTTTAAACTCACCCACCGCCTGCGTTATTTTGAACCGTTCGGCGAGCATGAAAACCAGCGCAGCATCAATGTTATCGATGCTGTCGCGATAGCGGGCGAGAGTGTCTGCGTCGTTCATTGATGCCATCTGTGCCGATATTGACCGCAACGGACAAGGGTAAATACGCCATTTGCACTTGCCTATCCAAGCTGCGCGCGTCACAGCGATCAAATTATGACGGCAACCATCCACAAAATCGGCGGACATAAGGCGCCCTCGCTCGATCCAATTCTAAAATTGGTCGCACCTGGCATGAATAAGGTCAATGCGGTCATTCTGGACCGCATGCAGTCCGAAATTCCTCTTATTCCCGAACTGGCTGGTCATTTGATTGCTGGCGGCGGCAAACGTATGCGGCCGATGCTCACTTTGGCCTGCGCGCAGTTGCTGGATTATCCTGGCGAACGTCATCATAAGCTGGCTGCCGCCGTTGAGTTTATTCACACCGCCACGTTGCTGCATGATGATGTAGTCGACGGCAGCGATATGCGACGCGGCAAGACCGCTGCGAACCTGATCTTCGGGAACCCAGCGGCTGTGCTTGTCGGTGACTTTTTGTTCAGCCGGTCGTTTGAGTTGATGGTCGAGGATGGCTCGCTCAAGGTTCTTAAAATTCTTTCAAATGCGTCGGCGGTTATCGCAGAGGGTGAAGTCAACCAGTTGACCGCACAGCGGCAGATTTCGACGACTGAGGAAAAATATCTCGACATCATTGGTTCGAAAACGGCAGCGTTGTTTGCTGCTGCGTGCCGGATATCTGCGGTCGTCGCCGAAAGCGGCGATGCACAGGAAATGGCTCTGGATGCCTATGGCCGAAATCTAGGCATTGCGTTCCAGCTTGTGGATGATGCCATCGACTATGTCTCCGACGGCGCGACCATGGGCAAGGACAGCGGCGACGATTTTCGCGATGGCAAGGTTACGCTGCCCGTCATCCTCGCGCATTGCCGCGGCAATGCCGAAGAGCAGAAATTTTGGCGTGATGCGATGCTTGGCAACCGGGTGAGCGACGCCGATTTGGCGCATGCTTGTTCGCTGTTGCGCACACATCATGCCATTGACGATACCTTGGATCGGGCACGGCATTATGGTCAGCGCGCCATTGATGCGATTGCGCAATTCCCAGCAGGCGAGGCCAAATCTGCGCTGACTGAAGCAGTGGAATTCGCAATAGCTCGCGCATATTAACGGACGCAGCGGTGCCATCCGCGCTGAACATGACCGAAGCATTACCTGTCATGGCGGTTATGCCCAATTTGCTGGCATCTTTGCGCACGGCGCCCAATGCTGTTCTTATCGCTCCACCGGGCGCGGGCAAAACCAGTATGGTTGCGTCTGCCTTATTGGATGAGCCTTATTGTGTTGGCCAGATTCTGTTGCTGTCACCGCGCCGCTTGGCCGCGCGCATGGCAGCGGAACGTATTGCCGAAAATTTGGGCGAAACGGTCGGCGGACGCATCGGTTACGCGACACGGTTGGATAGCAAGCATGGCCCAGATACCCGCATATTGGTGATGACAGAGGGCATTTTTCGCAATCGAATTATCAGTGATCCTGAATTGTCAGGTGTATCTGCGGTGCTGTTTGACGAAGTCCACGAACGCAGCATCGATAGTGATTTCGGCCTTGCGCTGGCGTTGGAAGCGCAGGCCGCTTTCCGGCCCGATTTGCGCTTGGTGGCAATGTCGGCCACGCTGGATGGATCGCGCTTTTCCATATTGATGGACAACGCACCTGTAGTGGAAAGTGAAGGCAAAATATGGCCTCTGGAATATCTTTATGTCGGCCGCAGGACCGAACTGCCGATTGAGACCGACATGGTGCGCATATTGCGTCAGGCGCTGTCGGATCAGCAGGGCGACATATTGGCATTCCTGCCCGGCGTACGAGAGATTGACCGTGCCTTTGACGCTTTGGGCGATTGCGGCGCTGATATCGTCGTGCACAAGCTGCATGGGCAGATTGACCCAGTGGCACAGCGGCTTGCGATCCGCCGTGACGCGCAAGGCCGCCGCAAGGTCATTCTTGCGACAAACATTGCGGAGACCAGCCTAACCATCGACGGGGTGCGTGTTGTGGTCGACAGCGGCCTTGCACGTCGCGCGCGCTTTGACCAAGCGGCTGGCGTCACGCGGTTAGTAACGGAACGCGCTAGCCTGTCTGCCGCAACCCAACGCGCGGGTCGTGCTGCGCGACAACAAGCGGGTGTTGCATATCGATTGTGGGAGGAGGCGGGCAATGGTGGCCTGCCACCGTTCGACCCGCCGGAGATTCTGGAGAGTGATCTTGCGCCTCTAATGCTCGATTGCGTGCGCTGGGGCGAAAATGATCCTACGAAACTCCGTTGGCTTGACGCTCCACCGGCCGCCGCTCTTCAGCAAGCATATAAGTTGCTGATGTCGGTGGAGGCATTGGACGCGCAGGGACGGATTACGGAGCACGGAACGATACTGGCTAACCTGCCACTGCCTCCAAATCTTGCGCATATGGTCGCGACCGCAGCCCACAGCGGACAAGCGGAAGACGCCGCTATGTTGGCGGTCCTGATACAAGAGCGCGGCTTGGGCGGACAAAGTGAGGACATTGACGCACGCTATAAACGCTTCGTGCGAGAACGCGGGCCAAAGGCAGAAGCTGCACGCAAGCTGGCGCAGCGCATTGCGCGGCTTTGTAGCGGTAATGGCGGGGTCGAACCGCTGAGTATCGGCGGCCTGATCGCCACAGCATTTCCTGAACGTATTGCGAAGCGTCGCGACCCTAAGGGCGAGAAATGGATCAGCGCAATGGGACGCGGGCTTCAGCTTGACGCGGCGTCACCTCTCGCACGTGAGGAATGGCTTGCCGTGGCCGATATGCAAGGCGCGGCATCCGGTGCGCGGATATTGTCGGCGGCTGCGCTGACCGAGGCCGAAATCATTGGACGTTTTGGGCACCGCATCATCAATCAGGAAATCCTATCATATGACAAAAGTGCTGACCGCGTCGAAGCCCGCATGCAGCGGCGGCTCGGCGCCATAGTTCTAAGCGAGGGGCGTTTAGAAAAACCCGAAGCTCTGGCCGTTACCAACGCTTTGTTAGCTGCTGTGCGAGATATCGGAATTGATGTGCTGCCTTGGTCAGCTTCAGCCCTTAAGCTTCGGGAGCGCGCGACGTTTGCCGGCATACCCGCGCTCAGCGACGACGCATTGATGCACAGCACGGAACAATGGCTTCTGCCTTTGCTGTGTAAGGTGAACCGCTTACGCGATGTCACGCCATCTGCTCTGACGGAAGCGCTGGATAATTTGCTCGGATGGGATATGCGGGCGCGCATTGACCAAATTGCGCCCGCTTCGTTCAAAAGCCCCGCCGGAACAGCGCACGATATCGATTACGCCGCTGAGGCTGGCCCGACGGTCGAATTGCGCGTGCAGGCTTTATTCGGCCTTGATACGCACCCGTTGGTCGGCGTTGAGCGCATACCGCTTGTTTTGAGCCTCACTTCTCCTGCAGGTCGTCCTATTCAGACCACGCGCAACCTGCCCGAATTTTGGCGCGGAAGCTGGCGTGATGTCGCCAAAGAAATGCGCGGTCGTTATCCCAAGCATAACTGGCCAGATACGCCTTGGGATAGCATCGCCAGTCTCAAGACCAAAAAAGCACAAGCCCGCAACGCTTGACGACTCAGATGCTGTTCGGGCAAGGCGATGCCGAATTAACCGTCAGGAAACGCAATATGTCCGCCCGTATTTTTCAACGCCCCAAAAATGCCATGCAGTCAGGTAGTGGACGCCGCGAATGGGTGCTGGAATATGTGCCGGCAGAACCCCGCAAAGCGGACCCTTTGATGGGTTGGGCAGGCTCAGGCGATACGCAATCGCAAGTGCAATTGACCTTCCCAAGTCTTGATGCCGCCCGGGCTTTTGCGGGGAAGAAGGGAATAACGGCGACCTTTATTCCAACGCCGCCTAAAACGCTGAAGCTTCAGGCCTATGCGGATAACTTCCGTTAAGCGATCATTCCTGGCAGCATCAGAAGCTTGGCGTCTATGACGCAACCTTCGGCGCGTTTTTCCTGAACAAAATGCCGCAAATCTGCCAAAGCAACGCGGTGGACGATGATATTTTCGCCATCAACACCGCCGCCGTCGCTTACTTTTATCAGGCCACGCGCGCGGACGAGCGAGAAGCTCTCGCTGACCATGCCGGGTGACGAGAAATAATCGCCCATGATTTCCAAATGGTCGGCACGATAGCCAGTTTCTTCCTCAAGCTCTCGGGCAGCGGACACCAACGTGTCTTCACCCTCTTCATGGTCGCCAATTAGGCCCGCAGGCAATTCAATACAATTCGCACGAAGCGGAACGCGATATTGTTCGACCAGCAGGACATGATCATCCTCCATCGCAAGGATAACCGCTGCTTTGATGCCGCGTGCGCGGCTGACATATTCCCATTTCCCACGCGTCTTCGCCGTGATGAAGCGTCCTTGCCACATCACGGTTTCCGTTTCATCTGGTTCCATCATAATTCGATGAGCCTGTCAGGCAGTTCGTTAGGATTTTCGCAACCCTTGGGGAAATGCTCGGCCAAAACAACACCCATTTGCGCAACCGCCGCCGCAACGCCAGCGCCGGGATTTCCGGCTTTTACTTGATCCAGCAAGGCAACCATTGCGTCGCCCCAAACCTCCGGCGCAACCTTGGATGCGATGGCTTCGTCAGCAACGATTTCCGCACGATGCTCTTTCATAGACAGATACAATAAAACACCTGTTCGGCCTAAGGTCTTGGACTCGGTTCCGACCTTGAACAGACTGATCGCCCTGCTACGGACGCGTGCCAGCTTTATGACTTTGGGCGTGAGCGCCAAACGCAAGGGCATCCATTTTAGGATGAACCATGTGCCGATCCATTTCAGCGCGACTGCGCTCAACAGTAATGTAGCATATTCACCCGTGCTGTATTCGTGGTCCCATCCAACCAACACGCCATTAATCAGGCCGATGTAAATGTCGGGGAAGGTCGCGTAAGTCGCCAAGGCAATGAACGCAACGGCGCTAGCCCAGGCTATGCGGACATCTTCATAATGGTCCGATAGGTCATTCACTATGGTGACGATTTCGCCGCTCGTGTGCTGCTCCGCGTCGGCAACCGCCGCTGTCACCAAGATATGGTCGGCGGCGGTCATATGGCTGATTTTATAAATGGTCATATCGCTTTATCCTACCAACCGCCTGACGCACCGCCGCCGCCGAAGCTGCCGCCTCCGCCACCAAATCCACCAAATCCGCCGCCACCAAATCCACCGCCGCCAAAGCCGCTGCCGCCGCCCCAGATGATCACTGGCCCCATGCCGCCGCGTCGATGCTTGCGCCCGCCACCATTCATTGAACGGAACATTGGCAGGAATACGAAAAAGATAAGGAAGAGCACAAAGATAATTGCACCCAGTGGACCGCCTTCATCGCGGTCACGGGGTTGCTGTGCCGCACTTGCAATCTTGGCTGCCTCGTCGGCGGGGAGTTCGAGTTGCGTGACAATACGGTCCACGCCCGCATTGATGCCGCCGACAAAATCACCGTCTTTAAATCGTGGCGTGATGTCGTTGCGAATGATTGTCGAGGACAGACCATCCGTCAGCACGGGTTCCAGGCCATAGCCCACCTCAATCCGCATTCTGCGTTCATTGGGGGCAATGATCAGGATTGCGCCATTGTCCTTCTCGGCCTCGCCTTTGCCATCCTGACCCAATGCCCATTCCCGACCAAGCCGATATCCATAATCAGATATCTCATAGCCTTCGAGACTGCTCAGCGTTGCCACCACCAATTGACGCTTGGTTCGGGTTTCCAGCCCAGCCAATTTGGCCGTGAGCGCGGCCTCTTGCTGTGGATCCAGTAGATCTGCTTGATCCACAACGCGGCCGGTCAGTTTCGGAAAATTTTGCGCAACTGCTGCTTGGCCGGTAAAGGCCAGCAGCAGCACAATCATGAGGCCAAGGGCCTTTTTCATGTTCAATTCCCCAAATTGGCCTTACGCCGCGGGCGCCATATCCAGCGTGGGTGCGGTCTCCGCACCTTGTGTTGTGGCCTGATACGGAACCATCGGCTTTGCGCCGTGGATGATCTTTGCACCAATGATGTCGGGGAATGTGCGAATGGTGGTATTATACCCACGCACGGCTTCATTATAATCGCGCAGCGTAATGCGCACGCGGTTTTCCTGACCTTCCAATTGATCTTGGAGTTTCAAATAGCCTTCCTGGCTTTTTAACTGCGGATATTGCTCTACCGAAACCAGCAAGCGCGACAGGCTGCCAGATAATTGATTTTGTGCCCTCTGAAACGCCGCCATTTTTGCAGGGTCGTTCAAGTCGCTAGGGTTGACCTGAATGCTGGGCGATGTGGCTTGTGCACGCGCCTGTATGACTTCCGTCAGGGTCTTATTTTCCTGAGCGGCCGCGCCTTTGACGATATTGGCTAGGTTAGGAATGAGGTTCGCGCGCTCTTGAAACGCGGCTTGTACATCTGCCCACTTCGCCTTGGCATTTTCCTCAGCCGTTGGAACACTGTTGATACCGCATCCGGCTAACGAGACTGCAGCAACGGGCACAAGAAGAAATTTCAAATAAGTTTTACGCATCTAACGAGTTCCTCCACTTGGCAAATCGCCTAGAAATACTGCCTTTTAACGGGCGTGTGTTATATACATAAGGCGCGCCTTGGTCTTTCGCAATGACTGCTGTTGATTGCGCAATGAATTTTACCAACTGGCTTTGGTGATAAATTTGCTTCGCTTTGGCGCCGTTATCTGATGTATTGGGCAAGGTGATAGAAAGGCGGCTGCGGCTATGTTGCGCAAGTCGCCTGCATCAAGACATGACATTGGGGGAGTAAGATGAAAAAATGGATATTCGGAGTTTTGTTGGTCATAGCATCAGCAGCGGGCGGTTTCTGGGTCAGCGCGGACAAGGATATGAAAGCGCTTATTTCCCATCTACCAACGGACGCTAATGTGCTGTTCTGGAGCGTAGAGCAGCGCGACGCCGCGTTTCGCACGATGGACCGGATTCCCATCCTTGCCAAAGCCAATGTCATTGCCAAAGGCGACTCGGTTTATGCTTTACCCAAGGGCACGCCGTTGACAATCGCAACCGATGTCGACGCCTATATGAAGGCGCAACGCACCGCAGGGTTGGTCATCATTCAAGATGGCAAAGTGCGGATGGAAAAATATGGTCTCGATTTTGGTCCAGAGGGCAAATGGACGAGCTTTTCCGTTGCAAAATCCTTCACCTCGACTTTGGTCGGTGCGGCGATAAAAGACGGCTATATCAAAAGCATCGATGACAAGGTTTCGGCCTATATCCCCGATCTGAAAGGATCTGCTTATGATGACGTCACTATCGCGCAATTGCTGACGATGACGTCCGGCGTCAAATGGAATGAGGATTATGAAGACCCCAAGTCTGACGTTGCCTTGTTCAATGCACACAAGGCCGAAAACGGTATGGACGTAACAGTCAGCTATATGCGCAATCTGCCGCGTGAGGCGCCTGCTGGCACAAAATGGGTCTACAAAACTGGCGAAACCAATTTGATTGGCGTGTTGGTCAGCTCCGCTACAAAGAAGACCTTGTCCGCCTATCTGTCGGAGAAATTATGGGCCCCATTTGGTATGGAGCAGGACGCAAGCTGGCTATTGGGCGCTTCCGGGCACGAGATTAGCGGCTGTTGCATTCAGGCATCAGTACGCGATTACGCACGTTTTGGTTTGTTCATGCTCGGCGGAGCAAAGGTCAACGGTACAAGCATCTTGCCCGATAACTGGATTGCGCCGGCAACAAGCAAGCAAGCCGATATCGGCATGCCCGGTAAAGGCTATGGCTATCAATGGTGGACCTATGACGACGGCAGCTATGCGGCCCAGGGCATTTTCGGTCAGGGCATTTTCATCGACCCTAAGCGCAATCTTGTGATCGCTTCAAACAGCAATTGGCCCAAGGCAACTGACCCCAATACGGTAGGCGTGCAACGGGAGGCCTTTTACAAAGCTGTTCAAGCGGCGGTTGATGCAGAAGTGACGTCGCGCGCTAAATAGTTATGGTGCGGTGCAAAGTAATTGCGATGTATCGTAATTATGTTGCGCCGCAAGGCTTGGAAAAAAGGGGCTTTTCTTAGTCGGGATATTAGTCCAGCATATCCAAATTATGGCAATGGTTTCAGCGGGAGAACTATGATGGATTTCAAAACATTTTTGCACGCAGGTAGCAATCGGCGCGCGATGCTGAAGGGCATGGGCGTTGCGGCTGTCGGATTTTCATTAACTGGAGCGCTCGCTGGATGCGGTGAGAAAGAAGCGGCAAAGCTTGCCAATGGCGAAGAGGCGAAGCTGAACTTTTATAACTGGGACACCTATATTGGTGAAACCACCTTAGAAGATTACAAGGGCAAAGCGGGCGTTGACGTCAACATGACCTTGTTCGCGAGCAATGACGAATTATTTGCTAAGCTGCGCGCGGGCAACCCAGGTTATGACGTCATCGTGCCATCCAACGACTTTGTTGAGCGCATGGCCGCAGCGGATATGCTGCTTGAACTCGATAAGGCGCAGATCCCCAATTTCAAGAATGTCGCGGCTGATTATCAGGATGTACCATATGATCCGGCGCGCAAATATTCGATGCCGTACACATGGCTTGCGCTTGGCATTGGGTATCGCAAGTCGAAGGTAAAATCAGTTCCCGATAGCTGGAAAGTCCTGTTTGACAGTGACGCGTATAAGGGCCGCATTGCTGTGCTGTCTGAGGCTGGCGACATGTTCCGGCTATATGGCAAATATCTGGGTAAATCGGTCAATGAACTGACCGATGCGGATATCAAAATGATTGAAGCGATGATGATCAAGCAAAAGCCGAACATTAAATCCTTCCATGAAGACAATGGACAAGATCTGTTGCTGAAGGGCGAGGTTGATGTGGTGCTTGAGTATAATGGCGATATTGCCCAGATTATGGCAGAGGATCCGGATATTGGCTTTGTCATTCCAAAGGAAGGCAGCCAGCTAAATTCCGACAATCTGTGCATTCCAAAGGGTGCGCCGCATCCGAAAAATGCCCATGCTTTCATTAACTATTTGCTGGATGCCGAAGCAGGCAAGAAGATTACCGAAACGATCCTCTATCCAACGCCAAATGATGCAGCAAAGGCGCTGATGCCTGATGATTATAAAAATAATCAGGTCATTTTCCCGCCCGCTACGGTTTTGGCGAAATGCGAATATGCCAAATTCAATCCAGAGCTGCAGCCGAAATATGAGGAGGCGTTTACCCGCGTACGGGCGGCTTAACTGATGTCAGGGCCGTTGCAGGACTGGAAAAGCCAGAGGAAGCCTTTTGCTGCCATTGCGTCGGCACCGGTGTTCTGGCTTGCCCTGTTCTTCATCGCGCCCATGACTATCGTTTGGCTTTACAGCTTTGGGCAGAATGCCGGTCCAGCCGACATTGATATTTCTGGTACGCTAGACAATTACAAACGCGCAACTGAGTGGTTGTATCTTTCGATTTTCCTCAAAAGTCTTGCGGTGGCCGCGCTCACCACATTGATTTGCCTTATCATTGGCTTTCCGGTGGCGATGGCAATTACCTTTGCGGCGCCGAAATGGCGGCCTTGGCTGCTGCTTGGCATCATGCTGCCCTTTTGGACCAACTTGTTGATCCGCACTTATGCGCTGATGGCGTTGATGGGCACCAACGGCTATATGAACAAGGGGCTAGGCGGGCTGTGGGAGGGCGCAAGCTGGTTGCGCACTTTGGTGGGCATGCAACCGCTTGAGGCTTGGACGCCTGTGCAGTTGCTCTACAATAATTTTGCCGTCGTATTGGGGCTGGTCTACGTCCATCTACCCTTCATGGTTTTGCCATTATATTCCGCGCTCGACCGGCTGGACAAAAGCCTGATTGAGGCCAGCCTTGATTTGGGTGCAGGCCATTTCAAAACCTTCATGCAAGTCGTGGTGCCTCTGGCTGCGCCTGGCATTGTTGCGGGCGTGATGATCACGCTGATCCCGGCATTGGGCGCCTATTTGACGCCTGACCTGATGGGTGGCACCGATAGCCAGATGATCGCCAATGTGATCGAACGGCAATTCAAGCGCGCCAATGACTGGCCGTTTGGCGCGGCTTTGTCTTTCCTGCTCATCTACGCGATGTTTATTTTGATTGCGCTGCAATCCATGCGGTCGAACAAAGTGAAGGAGGCGCGCTGATGTTTAACCGCACCGCCATCGCCCCGCTGGAATATACCCGCAAGCTTTGGATGCGCAGTTGGGTTGGGCTGACCATGCTGTTCCTTTATGCGCCGCTCATCGTCTTGATGGTTTTCAGCTTCAACGACAGCAAGCGCAATGTCGTGTGGAAAGGTTTCACGCTCAAATATTATGAAAAGGCGCTGAACAACGACAGCCTCGTCGAAGCGATGGTCAATTCGCTCACCATCGCGTTTTTCGCGACGATCATCAGCCTGATTATCGGAACGCTAGCTGCGGTAATGCTCTGGCGCTTCCGCTTTCCGCTCAAGGGGCTGGTGGAAGGCACTATGTCCTTGCCGATCATCGTTCCTGAAATCTGCCTGGGTGTCGCATTTTTGATCTTCTTTGCCAAAGTCGATTGGCCCACCGACCTGCCATGGCCACTAAATCTGTCT